>Ga0160422_10000082_pt1 | contig 50155 bp, 56 predicted proteins | sample Fk160mmetaG_FD_108192 | JGI IMG/M metagenome (GOLD analysis project Ga0160422, IMG submission 108192) | Marine microbial communities from the Central Pacific Ocean - Fk160115 60m metaG | ecosystem: Environmental > Aquatic > Marine > Oceanic > Photic zone | place: The Central Pacific Ocean... | reverse complement strand
CTAATATTTCTGTGCGTGGAAGACACGATCCATGTGTTGGTATAAGAGCAGTTCCTATTGGTGAAGCAATGTTAGCTTGTGTTTTATTAGATCATTATTTAATGAACAAAGCTCAATGTGGAAATTAAGTGATACCTTTAAAAGATGACAATCCAACAAGTAGCAGACCAATAATAACTTATTGTATTATCGGTATTTGCATTTTTGTGTTTATTTTAGAGTTATCATCTCCAGGTTATAAGACCGGAACCTTATTCTATTCTTATGGGGTCATACCGGCAGTCCTTACAGGTAAAGTTTTGCTACCTCAGGAGGCGTACGCTGTACCTGCATCTTTTACACTAATTACATCAATGTTCATGCACGGAGGTTTCATGCACTTAATTGGTAACATGCTTTACATGTGGATCTTTGCAGACAACATTGAAGATGAATTGGGTCCCACTAAATTTTTAGTTTTTTATATTTTGTCTGGAATAGCCGCAGCATTAACTCAAGTATATATGAATACTGATTCTTTTATACCAATGGTTGGTGCAAGTGGAGCTATTGGTGGGGTGCTTGGTGCATATATTGTAAATCATCCTAAAGCTAAAGTTTTGGTCTTAATACCTCTTGGCTTCTTTTCCCAAATAGTAAAAATACCAGCAATATATGTTCTAGGATTTTGGTTTGTCCTGCAATTTGTAAGTTCTGCGCTCTCATCGTCAGAGGGTGGTGGAGTTGCTTATGGTGCACATATTGGTGGCTTTGTCTTTGGTGTTATAGCGATTTTATTTTTTAATAAAGGAGTTAAACCTAGACCTATAAAAAAGGTTATAGAAAAAAAAGAAAGAAAAATTAAAAACCCTTGGGATACTAAATAATTATTTTATAACTTTAATATTATCTTTATTAAATAAAACATCTTCAATTTTATTACAAATGTCGACGGCATTTAAACCTGCAGCACTATACATGGACTCCGGAATATCTTGATCAATAAATCGATCAGGTAATATCATATTTCTAAACTTTAAGCCTTTATCAAATAAACCTTTACTTGATAGTAAGTAAGAAACGTGAGAACCAAAACCACCTATTGAACCCTCTTCAATAGTAATAAATACTTCATGATTTCTTGCACAATCCAAAACTAATTTTTCGTCAAGAGGTTTGGCAAATCTAGCATCAACTAATGTTGGACTAATACCTTTAGATTTTAATTTATTTATAGCTAATTTACATTCCTCTAATCTTGCTCCAAAATTCAAGATGCATACTTTGTCACCTTCGCTTATTACTTTACCTTTTCCGATTTCAACAGTCTCGTCTAGGCTTGGCAATTCATAACCAAATCCATTACCCCTAGGATATCTAAAAGCACATGGTCGGTCATTTATATGTACGCTTGTATTAACCATTCTGACTAGTTCTGCTTCATTACTTGGTGCCATTACAATAAAATTTGGAAGTGTGCTTAAATAAGTAATGTCAAATGAACCAGCATGAGTTGCTCCATCAGCTCCAACTAAACCGGCCCTATCAATTGCAAATCTAACTGGTAATTTTTGTATTGCAACATCATGCACAACCTGATCGTAGGCTCTTTGCAAGAAAGTCGAATAAATTGCAGCATAAGGCTTAAAACCTTCGGTAGCCAGCCCGGCTGCGAATGTTACAGCATGTTGTTCTGCTATTCCTACATCGAAAGATCTTTTTGGGAATTTTTTTTTAAAAATATTTACACCAGTACCATCTGGCATAGCAGCAGTAATAGCAACTATTTTATCATCTAAATCAGCGTGCTTACTTAATGTTTCACCAAATACATTTTGATAGGACATTACATTTGAATTACTTTTTTTCTGCTCCCCTGTTGCTGGATTAAATTTTTTAACACCGTGATATTTATCTGCTGACTCTTCTGCAGGTTTATAACCCTTACCTTTTTGTGTGATTGCATGAATTAAAAATGGTCCATTATGTTTTGAATTTTTAACATTTTCTAAAACTGGAATTAAGTCCTCAAATTTATGTCCATTGATTGGACCAACATAAAAGAAACCCATTTCTTCAAATAATGTTCCGCCTGTTGCTAAACCCCTTAGATATTCCTCAGCTTGTCCAATTGTTTTTTTTAATTTAAAAGGAAATTTATCAGCAAGTTTTTTAAACATTTCTCTAAATCCTATGTAACTTTTTCCAGATAATAATTTTGCAAGGTAAGAGCTCATTGCGCCAACAGGCGGTGCGATGGACATGTCATTATCATTTAATATAACAATCAATCGAGAGTCCATTGACCCTGCGTTATTCATCGCTTCGTATGCCATACCCGCGCTCATTGCTCCATCACCAATTACTGAAATTATATTATTTGTTTTTCCTTCAATATCTCTTGCAACTGACATTCCAAGGCCAGCTGAGATCGATGTTGAACTGTGCGCAGCTCCAAAAGGATCATAATTGCTCTCAGATCTTTTGGTAAAACCAGATAAACCTCCGCCCTGTCTTAAAGTTCTTATTCTATCTTTTCTTCCCGTTAAAATTTTATGCGGATAGGCTTGATGTCCAACATCCCAAATTAACCTATCTTTCGGTGTATCAAACATGTAGTGAAGTGCAATAGTAAGCTCAATAACACCAAGGCCAGCGCCAAGATGTCCACCAGTTTCGGAAACAGCACTTATTAATTCATTTCTAAGCTCATCTGCAAGCTGAGGTAACTGACTTTTGCTAAGTAATCTTAAATCGCTTGGAAAATTAATTTTATCTAAAAGTTTATCCATCTAATGATCTCTCTTAAAAATATAATCAGCACACTCTAACAGAGTACGTGCTGAATCACCATGTGAATATAATAATTCTTTTATTTTTGATTGAATATCTATGCACATTTTATTTGACTGATTTTCATCTTTTATTGTCATAATGGTTGCTTTACCTTTTTTATCATCTTGTTGAGTCGGCTTGCCTAAAATATTTGGATCTCCATAAATATCGAGTAAGTCATCTGAGATTTGAAATAATAATCCTAAATTCAATCCTGCTTTTCTTAAATTTTCTCGATCATCAGCAGCACCAGCAACTATCGCAGCGGACTCACAACAAAATCCCATGAGTTCGCCAGTTTTTTTTATTTGCATGTTTATAATTTCTTTCTCATCTTTCTGTTCATTTTCATATTTTAAGTCAAGATACTGACCTCCAGCAATTCCTTCGTGCCCTGCGCATAATGCTAATGAGTTGGTCAAATTTGATTTTCTCTCATGATCAATTCTTAAGTTATCACTTGAAATTATCTCAAAGGCAGAAGTTAAAAGTGAATTACCAGCAAGTATTGCATTTGCTTCACCAAACTTCTTATGCGTACTCTCTTTGCCTCTTCTAAAATCATCATTATCCATCGATGGTAAATCGTCGTGTATCAATGAATAACTGTGAACACATTCTATTGCCCCAGCAATAGGTATATATTTATATTCATCAATTTTATAAATTTCAAAGGCACATTTCGTTATGTAGCTTCTAATTTTTTTTCCTCCTGAAAATAATCCATAATTCATTGCTTCAAATAAACTATTTTGTGTATTTTTTTTTAAGAAATAGTTTTTTAAAAAAATATCAACCTTTTCAGCAGATGACTTAATTTTATCCGAGATATTATTCATTTTTTATCCGAGATATTGTTCATTGATTTTTATTTTTTTCGATCAAATATTTTCTTTTTTATATTGCCTTGCTTGTCAATTGTAATTTCCTCTATTTTTGCATTCGCCTCTTTTAATTTTTCCTCACAGTGCTTTTTTAACTTTATACCTCTTGTATACTGCTTAATTGACTCTTCTAGCTCAATTGACCCATTTTCAAGACTGGATACTATTGTCTCAAGCTCTTGCATAGCTTCTTCAAAAGTAAGCTTTTCAATATCTAAATTTTCGTTTACTTCTTTCATTCCTAGATTTTTATCAAATAACATAATAAATAATTAAAAAATGAATTACTATTCAAATATTTGCAAACCCACTATAAAAAATCTTAATAAGTCAATTAATCTGCTAAAAGATGGTAAATTAATTGCAATTCCATCTGAAACTGTATACGGATTAGCCGCAATCGCTGTCAGCAATAAAGCAGTTAACAAAATATATAAAACTAAAAAAAGGCCACATAAAAATCCAATTATAGTTCATTTTAAAAACTTAAAATCTATAAAATCAGAAACAATTGAAAATCAATACCTAGATAAATTATATAAGATTTTTTCGCCTGGACCTATAACATATATTTTAAAATTAAAAAAAAATTCAAAAATTTCAAAGATACTACTTAATAAAAATAACCATATTGCATGCAGAGTTCCTGCTAATAAAGTGTTTCTCAAAATTTTAAGAAAAATAAATATTCCAATTGCGGCTCCAAGTGCCAATATAAGTACCAAGGTATCTCCGACCGAAGCTAGTCACGTTTTTGAAGAGTTTAAAAATAAAATAAGTTTAATATTAGACGGCGGTCCTTCAAAATTAGGAATTGAGTCAACAGTCATTGATTTAACAAAAAAACCCAAGATATTAAGAGAGGGATTTGTCACTAAAGAAAAATTAAACAAAGTTCTTAGTTTACAAATTAAAAATTCAATTGTTTTAAATTTGTCACCTGGTCAAGCCTATAGACATTATAATCCTGGTATTCCAGTTTTTTTGAATAGTAAAAAACCAAAAAAAAAAGGAGCTTTGCTTGTATTTGGCAAAAGTAATTTTAAAGGAAAAAATGTATTTTATTTGAGTAAAAAAAGCTCTTTGCTTGAAGCTTCGAAAAACCTCTATAAATTATTAAGAAAAATTAAAAATTATGGTTACAAAAATATATCTGTGACACCAATACCAAATAAAGATATTGGAGTTGCACTAAATGATAGGTTAAAAAGATCAGCAAAATGAAAAGTGTTCTAGAAGTTAAAAATCTTAAGAAAAATTTTGAAAATTTTACTGCTGTTAATAATATTAATTTTTCATTAAATGAAAGAAATACTATAGGTCTTCTTGGACCAAATGGATGTGGTAAAACTACCACTATTGCTATGCTTTTGGGTTTGATAACACCAACATCCGGGTCAATAAAAATTGATAACCAAAACTTAAATCCAAAAGATCACCAGTTCTTGTCAAAAATGAATTTTGCCTCACCATATGTTGAGCTACCAAAAAAACTTACAGTTATGCAAAATTTAAAAGTCTATGCAATGATGTATGAAATTAAAAATCCAACAAAAAAAATAGAAGAACTTATTGAAAATCTTAAACTTCAAGATTTTATTTATAAAAAGACTGGCGAACTATCTTCGGGTCAAAGAAATAGAATTTCTTTAGCAAAATCACTAATCAATGATCCGCAGATTCTTCTGCTAGATGAGCCTACAGCAAGCTTAGATCCGGATACTGGTGATTTTATCAGATCTTTTATTGAAGAATATCAGAAAAATAATCCAATATCTATTTTATTAGCATCTCATAATATGAATGAAGTTAATCGATTATGTGATCATATTTTAATGATGAAAGAAGGAAAGATTATAGATCAAGGTAATGCTGAGTATTTAATATCTAAACATGGTCGAAATAATTTAGAAGAAGTCTTTTTAAAAATTGCAAGAGAGAAAAATGAAAATTAAACGCATTTTATCATTAATGTTAAGACACTTTTACTTAATTAAAGGCTCTTTTCCAAGAATATTCGATTTAATATATTGGCCAACTGTTCAAATTATACTTTGGGGTTTTGTTTCAAAATTTTTTACTTTGTATAGTAGTTATTTTGGTAATGCTGTTGGAGTAATCTTAACAGCAGCAATTCTTTATGATTTTCTATTTAGATCAAGTATTAGTTATAACATGTTATTTTTAGAAGAAATATGGAGTAGAAATTTAATAAATTTATTCGTATCACCTCTACGATCAAGCGAGGTCATTTGCGCATTAACATCAACAGCACTCTTGAGAACATTATTAGGTCTTGTACCTGCTGTATTTATTGCAATGCCATTATTTAATATTTCAATATTCGAGTTAGGATTACCATTATACTTACTCCTTTTATCCTTATATATGTTTGGAATTACGTTGGGTTTATTAGTTACGGCAGGTTTAATTAGGTTTGGGCCCTCTTTTGAAAATGTGGCTTGGGCAAGTCTTTTTTTTATAGCTCCACTAGGTTGTATATATTATCCAGTAGATATTTTGCCAGACTGGATTAGGCCATTAGCATTATCTTTTCCCTTAGCTCATATTTTTGAAGAAATGAGATCAATACTCGTAAATAATACTGTAAATTATAAAAATATTTTTTTAGCAATTGGATTAAACATTTTCTATATCGGACTTGGAGTATCTATTTTTTATAAAGCTTATAAAAGCGCAAAAAATAAGGGTACTCTTGTAAATATAGGTGAATAATATGGCGGGCCTATCAGGATTCGAACCCAAACTAAATGTTCCGAAGACACTTGTGCTATCCATTACACTATAGGCCCAAAAGTATTATAATTAATTGAATGATTACAAAACATAATTTCATTGTCAAAGAAAAAGATCATAAGAAAAGAGTAGATCAAATAGTAGCTTCGAATCTGTCAATTTTTAGCAGAAGTAAAATTAATAAAATTATTAAAGCTTCACTTTTGAAAGTTAATAATAAAACTGTAACTGAGCCATCTAAAATACTGAATACTGGTGATAAAATTAGTTTTGAGAATGTTGTAAAAGAAATAAATATAAAACCATCCAAAATACATATTAATATTATTTACGAAGATGAAGATTTAATTGTTATAGATAAGCCTGCTGGTATGGTTGTTCATCCTGGAGCAGGAAATTACAATAATACCCTAGTCAATGGTTTACTATATTATTATAAAAATAATTTGTCTCAAGTTAATGGTTTAGACAGACCCGGAATAGTTCATAGAATTGATAAAGATACTAGTGGTTTAATCGTTGTAGCTAAAAATGACAAAACACATAAATTTTTAGCAAAGCAGTTTGAAAATCATACTATAAAGAGAAGTTATTTAGTTTTTATATTCGGAATTATTAAGCCGCTAAAAGGAAATATTAAAACATTAATTGGAAGAAGTAAAATAAATCGACAAAAAATGAGTGTACATAATCAAAAAGGGAAACGCGCGATTACAAATTATGAGACTCTAAATATTTTTAAAGGAAAAAAAATTCCTGATATTAGCCTGCTAAAATGTATTTTAGAGACAGGTAGAACCCATCAAATTAGAGTACATTTAAATTTTAAAAAAAATTATATAATTGGAGATCAAACATATGGAAAAAAAATTAAAAAATTCAATGATGTAGATGTGTCTTTAGTAGACTATTTAAAGGTGTTTAAAAGACAAGCTCTTCATGCAAACACACTGGGTTTTATACACCCTAAAAATAATAATTTTATGAGTTTTACTTCAAAACTTCCAAAAGATTTATCAAAATTAAGAGAAATCCTTGAAAAATTAGCAAATTAGCTACTTGTTATTTATTAATATAAAACTACATATTCATTATGTCTAAAAATATTGCAAAATCTAATTTACCTATTCTTACTCCTGAAGGGAGTTTCGAGGCATATTTATCTAAAATTAGAAAATTTCCTATGCTTGATGCTGCTGAGGAATATGTGCTAGCTAAAAATTGGAGAGAAAAAGGTGACAAAGACTCAGCTCATAAATTAGTTACAAGCCATTTAAGATTAGTAGCTAAAGTTGCTATGGGATACAGAGGCTATGGTTTACCAGTAAATGAGTTGGTATCAGAAGGTAATATCGGATTAATGCAAGCTGTAAAAAAATTTGATCCTGAAAAGGGTTTTAGGTTAGCAACTTATGCGATGTGGTGGATTAAAGCATCAATACAAGAGTATATATTGAGATCTTGGAGCTTAGTAAAAATCGGAACTACTGCTGCACAAAAAAAACTTTTTTTCAATTTAAGAAAAATTAAATCTCAAATTATGAAGGCAGATCAAACAGATTTATTACCTCAACAAATTACTGAAATTGCTGATAGACTTGATGTAAAAGAAGAAGAAGTAAAAAGCATGGAACAAAGATTATCAGGTCATGAAAAATCTTTAAATGCACCAATTCTTTCTGATCAAGATGATGGGGAGTGGCTTGATTGGGTTGTGGATGAAAATGCAGATCAAGAATTACAAATAGCCCAAAAGCAAGAATTAGATAAAAAACAAACTTTACTTAATAAAGCAATGAATATTTTAGAAGATAGAGAAAAATCTATTTTATATGAAAGAAGATTAGTAGATGAGCCTAAAACATTAGAAGAATTAAGTGTTAAACACAAAGTAAGCAGAGAAAGAATAAGACAGATTGAAGAAAGAGCTTTTGAAAAAATACAAAAAGAAATGCTTGAGATGGCAAAAAAACAAAAACTAATTACAGCTAATTAATGAACAAATTATTTAAAAACAAAAAATTATTGTTAATAGTTATTGGTATAATTTTGATTGAGTTATCTGGTCATGGTATTTTTGCAACAATAAGTCGTATATTTATAAATTAAAAATTATATATTCCAATGTCCTACCAAATTATTATTATGGTCAAAAGGATTATGAATTAATATAGTATCTTCTCTTTCTGGACTCGTTGATATACTACAAATTTTAGCACCAATAAAATCTTCTAAATCAGTGATATAAATTTTAGCTTTTTCTGGGAGCGCATCAAAATTCCTCAATCCCTTGGTAGAAGATTTCCATCCCTCATAATTTTTATAAATAGGTTTTACTTTTAGTTGATCTTCAACCGCAGCCGGAAGATAATCAATTTGTTCTCCATCTAGCTCATAACCAACACAAATTTTAATTTCATCTAACTCGTCAAGAACATCCAGCTTTGTTAATGCTATTCCATCGATCCCAGAAATTTTAATTGTTTGTCTTACAAGAACTCCATCAAACCACCCGCACCTCCTTTCACGACTAGTTACCGTACCAAATTCCTTACCACGTTTGCCCAACAACTTTCCTACATTATCTTTGAGTTCTGTAGGAAATGGACCCTCACCCACCCTTGTTGTGTAAGCTTTTGTGATACCCAAAACAAAATTTATAGTTCCTGGCCCACATCCTGCTCCAATAGCAGCTGAGCCTGCTACAGTATTTGATGAGGTGACATATGGATAAGTACCATGATCTACATCAAGTAAGATACCTTGAGCACCCTCAAATAAAATCTTCGCTTTTCGATCATTATATTCAGATATTTTTTTCCATACTGGCTTTGCAAACTTTAAAATTTTAGGGGCAATCTCAAGCAATTGCTTTTTAAGATCATCCTTTTCATATAACTTTTTTTTTAGTCCTTTTCTTATAGCATTATGGTGAAGCAAAACATTTTGTAATCTATTATCTAAATTAGACTCAGATCTAAGATCCATAACTCTTATAGATCGTCTTCCGGCTTTATCTTCATAAGCCGGTCCAATTCCTCTACGAGTTGTTCCAATTTTCTTTGAACCAGCTGCATCTTCCCTTATTTCGTCCATCTCTTTGTGAAAAGGCATAATTAATGTTGCCGCCTCAGACAAAATTAAATTACTTTCATCAACTCTTATACCTTGTTTACTTATTTGCTTAATCTCGTCTAACAAAGCCCAAGGATCTATGACAACACCATTTCCAATGATTGATACTTTATTTGGCCTAACTATACCTGAAGGCAAAAGTTTAAGTTTATAAGTTTTACCATCAATAACCAAAGTATGACCAGCATTATGCCCACCTTGAAATCTTACTACAACATCAGCCTGATCAGACAACCAATCAACTATTTTTCCTTTACCCTCGTCGCCCCATTGAGATCCAACTACAACGATATTCCTCATTATTTAAATTTTTTCTCCAGAATGAATGAATTTAAATGATTAATTGGCCCATGCCCTTTTCCATACTTAATATTGCTCCTAATTGCTTGATTAACATACTTAATTGCAAGCTCACAAGATTTATTGAGTGGTTTTCCACAAGACAAAAAAGTTGCAATGGCACTAGATAATGTACAACCTGTTCCGTGCGTATTTTTAGACTTTATCTTTTTGTTTGAGATTATTTTAAATTCTTTTTTATTTAAAAATAAGTCTCTTAAAATTTTAGTATTTTGGTGACCGCCTTTTAATAGAATATTTTTTGCTCCCAACTTTAATAATTTATTTGATGCTAATATCATATCCTCAATAGAGGAAATTTTCATATTTGTAAGCACCTCTGCTTCAGGTATATTTGGAGTAATTATCAATGACTTTTTAATTATTTTTTTTAAATCCTTTACTGCTTTATCACTAATAAGTCTCATACCACCTTTCGCAACCATAACAGGATCAAGAACTATTTTTTTAACTTTTAATTTAGAAAGACATTTTTCTACGACATTGATTAATTCTGAAGAATGTAACATGCCAATCTTAATTGCGTCTGGATAAATATCTTTGCACGTTAACATAATTTGTCTCTCAAGATTTTTCAAAGAGATACCTTGAATATCATAAACACCTTTTGTGTTTTGTGCAGTTACAGCGGTTATCGCTGTCATTGCGTATGATCCCAAAGCGGTAACTGTTTTAATATCTGCCTGTATACCGGCTCCACCTGATGAGTCAGATCCAGCTATAATTAATATTTTTGATCTTGGCCTCAATCTATTTAATAACCTTTATCAATGAATTAATACATTTTTTCATTAAATTTTGATTTGGAGTTTCTACCATGATTCTAACTTTGGGCTCAGTTCCAGAGGGTCTAACTAAAACTCGTCCTTGACTTTTTATTATATTGTTTGCAATAAATATTGCTTTCTTAACTTTAGGCTTATTTATTATTCTTTTATCTTTAACTTTCACATTAATTAATTTTTGTGGGACAGGTTTGAAAACTCTTAAAACTTTACTGGCTTTGTATCCTTTGCGTAAGGAGAATAGAACTTCTAATGCAACTAATAATCCATCTCCAGTCGTAGCAAATTTGCCTAATATAATGTGACCAGATTGTTCACCGCCTAAATTAAATTGATATTTATGCATCATCTCTTTTACGTATCTATCTCCTACATTTGATCTTAAAAATTTAATATTATGTTTTTTAAAAAATTGGTTTAATCCATAATTTGACATAAGTGTTCCAATAACACCACCTCGCAATATTTTTTTTCTCTTCCATCTTTGTCCTAACATTGCAATAATTTGGTCTCCATCAATCATTTTTCCATTTTCATCACACATTATAACTCTGTCTCCGTCACCATCTAGTGCAATTCCAATATCAGCTTTATATTTTTTAACCGCAGATTGAATTTTTGAAGGATAAGTGGATCCACAATTTAAATTAATATTTAATCCATTTGGATTGGCTCCTATTACTACAACCTTTGCACCTAATGATTTAAAGAGTTTCGGACCTGCTTTGTAACCTGCGCCATTGGCACAATCTAATACAATTTTTATACCTTTTAAGGAAAAATTCTTTGGAAAATTACTTTTTAATATTTCTAAATACTGATCATTTCCGTTTTCAAGTCTTTTAACTCTACCAAGGTAATCTGGTTTAGATAAATGTATAGATGTTTTTGAGTCAATTATTCTCTCTATTTTTTTCTCTATTTTGTCTGATAATTTCATACCATCAGGCCCAAATAATTTTAATCCATTGTCATAAAAAGGATTATGAGAGGCAGTAATCATTATTCCTAGATTAGCTTTCATTTTTTTTGTGAGCATTGCTAATCCATTTGTTGGAAGTGGACCGAATGTTATTACTTGCATACCAGCTGAAGTGAGACCAGAAACAATTGCTGGTTCTAAAGTATATCCTGAAAGTCTAGTATCTTTTGCAATAATAGCTAATTGTTTAACTTTTTTTAAATTCTTAAAATACGTCCCAGCTGCTAGCCCAAATTTAAAAAACTTTTCTCCATCAATATTTCCAATATTAACGGTGCCTCTAATTCCATCAGTGCCAAAATATTTTTTCATTATATATTAATTAAAGATTGATTAATATTTAGTGCTTCTTTTACAGAAGCTATATCATGTACTCGGAAAAATTGAACGCCTTGGTTAGCTCCAGTTATTATTGATGCAATAGTCCCTCCAATCCTGTTGTGAGTTACCTTATCTTTCATAATTTTTGCTATAAAACTTTTTCTTGATGATCCCAACATAATTGGACACCCTAATGCATGAAATATTCCAATGTGACTCATTAACTTAAGATTATGTTCAAGGTTTTTACCAAATCCAATACCTGGATCTATAATAATTTTATCCTTTTTAATACCATGATTTATTAATGAATTAATTTTATTTTCTAAATAGTCATATATATCTAATAGTACATTTTTATATTTTGGATTTTTTTGCATTGTTTGTGGTGTACCTTTTGAATGATTTAATATTATATTAGGCTTGAATCTTAAAATAACATTTATTGATTTTTTGTCATAATCAAGTCCTGAAATATCATTAATAATTTTAGCTCCATTTTTAATAGAATCAATCATAACCTCGGACTTTCTAGTATCAGCTGATATTTTGAATTTTTTTAAATTTTTAATTATGTTTAAAATTCTTTTTTTTTCCTCATTCACTGAAATTAATTTTGCACCAGGCCTTGTTGACTCGCCACCAATATCAATAACATCAGCGCCATCTTTTATTAGTTTTTTTGCATGACTAACTGCTAAATTTTTTTTATAATAGAGTCCTCCGTCTGAAAAACTGTCTGGTGTAATATTTAATATACCAAATAATCTTGGACTATCTAAATTTATTCCAAGATAAGGTTTTCTTTTAGAAATTAAATTTTCAATTAAATTTTTTATTTTATTTTGATTTTTTAATTCAATTTTTTTTAAATCATGGATATGTATGATTTTTTTTTTTACTGTTTTATCTCTTTTAATTATTTCTAATTTTGAAAAAGAAATATCATTTCTACCACACAATTTTTTTGCTAATTTTTGTTTTACAGAGCGTTTCGCGTCAGACCCGTAAGAAAACTCTAACGGTCTCACGTAGAATTTGACCATATATTTTTTAATTTTGTAATTTTGGCTTTAGTCCGAAAGACCCCAATGCGCTCTCTTGTTTAGGGGTTAGGTCGTCATCTCTTTTTTGGTTTCTACTAGGATAAATGTTTCTTAATATAAGATCTCTGATCTCATCGCCTGAAAGGGTTTCGTAGTCTAACAATGCTTTTGCCAATTTATGTAAATCTTCAGATTTTTTACTAAGTATGTCTTTAGCTGTGCTATAACCTTTTTCAACTATCTTTTTAACTTCAGAGTCGATTTTTTTAGCAGTTTCTTCAGAAACATTTTGTTGTCGAGCAACCGATCGTCCAAGAAAAACCTCTTCTTCATTTTCTTGATACGCTAAAAAACCAAGTTCATCACTCATACCAAATCTTGTTACCATATTCTTTGCCATTTTCGTAACCATTTCAATATCTGATGATGCACCTGATGTAATTTTATCATAGCCAAAAATCATTTCTTCTGCAATTCTTCCACCGCTACCAACCGCAATATCAGCAAACATTTTTTCTCTAGTGATTGATAGTTGATCTCTTTCAGGTAACCGCATGACCATACCCAAAGCTCTACCTCTTGGTATAATAGTAGCTTTATGTATTGGATCAGATGCAGGTTGATTTAAAGAAACAATTGCATGACCACTTTCGTGATAAGCTGTGAGCTTTCTTTCGTCTTCTGTCATGACCATTGATCTTCTCTCAGCACCCATCATAACTTTATCTTTTGCTTCCTCAAGATCTACCATTGTTACAATTCTTTTGTTTTTCCTTGCTGCTAGAAGTGCAGCTTCATTAACTATATTTGCTAAATCTGCACCTGAAAACCCAGGTGTACCTCTTGCAACTGTTCTTGGATTTACGTCTGGTCCATAAGATATTTTCTTCAAATGAACTTTTAATATTGCCTCTCTACCTATAATATCCGGATTTGGCACAACTACTTGTCTATCAAATCTACCTGGTCTTAATAATGCAGGATCTAAAACATCTGGTCTGTTAGTAGCAGCTATTAAAATTACACCTTCGTTAGTTTCAAAACCATCCATCTCGACAAGTAATTGATTAAGAGTTTGTTCTCTTTCGTCATTTCCTCCGCCAAGACCAGCGCCTCTGCTTCTTCCAACAGCATCAATCTCATCTATAAATATTATACATGGAGCATTTTTTTTACCTTGTTCAAACATGTCTCTAACTCTAGACGCACCAACTCCAACAAACATTTCTACAAAATCAGAACCTGATATCGTAAAAAATGGAACATTTGCTTCACCAGCAACCGCTCTAGCAATTAAAGTTTTTCCTGTACCCGGTGGTCCAACTAATAGTGCCCCTTTTGGGATTTTTCCTCCAAGTTTTTGATATCTTCTTGGATCTTTTAAAAATTCTACAACCTCTTCTAATTCTTCTTTCGCTTCTTCAACACCTGCAACATCTCTAAAAGTAACACGACCTTGTGCTTCTGTTAAAAGTTTTGCTTTCGATTTACCAAATCCCATTGCACCGCCTTTGCCACCTTGCATTTGGCGCATAAAGAAAATCCATACACCAATTAATAATAACATAGGGAACCAAGACAAAAGTATTCCTAAAAATGAAGGCATCTTGTCCTCAGATGGTCCTGCAGATATAGCAACTCCTTTATCTGTCAATCTTTCAACTAAGTTTGGATAGTTTGGAGAATACGTTTTAAATCTTGCGCCATTTGAAAATGTTCCTTCTATTTGACTTCCTTTTATGTCTACTGAAGTTATATTTCCTTTGTCTACCTCACTAATAAATGTAGAAAATGGCAAATCTTTTGATGCGGTAACTCTATCTGGGTTTTGAAATAAATTAAATAGACCTAACACTAAAAGGACTATAATTCCCCACATCATTAAATTTTTCATATTCATATTCTACAATAAATAAGTATTTATTTACAATCTACAAGCACCTTATTGGCACATTTAAGGCCTGTTTTCTCTTAAAACAGTGACATTTTTATGTCCATTCGCAAAAATATATCCGCCTAAGGTCATTTTTGAATTTTTTTTACTATTACAAAGACTAATTAACCTATTTATGCTCTTAGACCTTGGTGGAAAATCCTTTTTAGACAATTTTAATAACAGATTTGAAATTACCCTAAATTTGATTTCATAAGGTTCACTAATAAATAATTTTTTATTTATTGTTGTTTTTTTACCGTATTTAAATAAATATCGCTTTTCAGCGAGCTTAGTAAAATGCTCAATAGCTGATTTTGCCGATGCTAAATTTGCTAAAGTTGAATTAATTCTGTCTTGATTCAAGCCTTCTTTTTCTAATTGATTTTTAAGTTTTCTGATTCTAGTTCTTAAGTATAAGTCCTTATTATTCGAAGGGTCTTTTACAATATAATCAAAATTATTTGATGCAATTTTTAATAGTTCTTTTTTTTTAAAATCCAATAATGGTCTAATAAAACTAATTGACTTATAATTTTTAATATCTGCTATTGGTGCCAATCCAAACAATCCACTTCCTCTGCTAAGTCTTATATAAAAATTTTCAATCACATCATCATTTTGATGTCCAACTAACAAATATTTAATTTTATTTTTCTTACAAAAATTTACCATTAATTCATATCTTAGTTTTCTTGCTTGAGCATGTAAATTTGATTTTATTTTATTTTTAATTTTAAGTATTTTAGATTTAATTTTTAGTTTTTTAAGCTCTGCTGCTACTTTTTTCACTTCTTTAAAGCTATTTTTTCTTATGTTGTGATCTATTAATAATGCAATTAATTCATTTTTATATTTATTTGAAAAAACCTTAGATAGTGCTGCTAAAGCTAGACTATCTGGACCACCAGAGACTGCTAAGGCTAATTTTTTTTGTTTAGATACTTTAGATAATCTATTTTCAAATTTGTTGTATAAGTAAAATTCTTTTGCGGATAGCTTAACCAGTTTTTTGACACTTAAATTTCTTTTTTTCATACTTTGCTTTTTGAATTACAGATTTACTGGCATTAGGGTATTGTTGTTGTATACCATTTAACATTGTGCATCCTTGATCTTTTTCTCCTAGCTCAGAAAGTGTAATACCAAGTTTCAATAAATTTTGTGGTCCTTTAGAGCTCTTAGGGTACTTTTGATAACCATCTAAATAAGCAGCTGCAGCATCATGATATAGTTGCCTTATATAAAATGTTTCAGCATACCAATACTGCGCATTACCAGCTAATTTATGTTTAGAATTTTTTTCAACAAATTCTTTTAATGCTAATTCAGCTTTTTCATAATCGCCCACTTTTATAAAACTTGTTGCAAAGTTATACTGTTTCTCAGGTGGCCCTTTTGGTAATAAATTTTTCTTTTTGACTTGCTCTGTTTGTACAACTCCAGCAGGACTTACAGATTTGGTCTTTTGATTGCTTTTCATAACAACGGTACCTAAATTTTTAGGTTTATCGGTTCCAGGTAATTTTTTGTTTTTATCTTTATTTTTTTTAGCAATTCTCTTAGGATCTCCAGACTCTAAATCAGATAACCTTAATTCATTATCTGCTTGAATTTTTTCTAAACGCTCTGTCACTTGATCAAGTTTGAATAATGTATCCTCATTTGTAGACGTAAGTTTTTGTATCTGCTCCTCTAACTCTGTAATTTTGACAAGCTGTCTAGTTAGTGCGCCTTCTAATGAGCCGGAATTTCCTAAAGATTTATTCCCTTTAAAACTTTGACTATAAACTGCTTTTTCTAAAATTTTAATATCATTTTTTATTTGTTTTAATTCTTCTAAAACACGGTTTAATTTTTCATCTGCAAAGCTTTGTGGGTAAACAAAAATTAATGACAACAATAAAGTAATAAAAAGTTTTTTCATTCAATACAATTATATTTTAAATTTTGGCAAAAAAAAGACCCTGTTCGAACAGGGTCTTTCTTTTAATTAATTAAAATTTTTACTTTGATTTAACAGTTACAGATCTTCTATTTTGAGACCAAGCAAGTCTAGAAGACTCTGGATTTACAGGTCTTTCTTTTCCGTAACTAATAACAGTTATCTTGCTACTAGCTACACCTTGGCTCATTAAATAATCTTTAACTGCATTGGCTCTTCTTTCACCTAATGCAAGGTTGTACTCTCTAGTACCTCTTTCATCGGCATGACCCTCTACAACTACACTTATACCACTGCTTTTGATGTAAGCTGCTTGTTTATTCAGAGTGCCCTTTGCACCTGAATGTAAGCTGGATCTATTAGTAGCGAAAAAAACTCTATCTGGAACACCAGACGCAAGAAATTTAACGGTATCTGAACCTGTGTAATAGTCTTGTCCAGGTTTCCTTGAGCTCGTCGCACAAGCAGAAATCAAGAAACCTAGTAATACTACTAAAACCAGATTTTTAATATTTTTTAAAGACATCTTTAACCTCATTTACAGTTTAAATAAGTACTACATATATTATGTCTGTTAGCAAGAGTAAAAAATCATAATTTATTAAATATTTCTTAATAACCCTTTATTTTGACAATAAACTAGACCAAGAGGGGTCTGAGGCATCGGAGGGAGTTTTAAGCTTTATTTCGTTATAACCGGTAATATCTATAGACCAAAGCTTTGAACTAGCTCCGACTCCCTTTTTTCGAGCAGCTGTTTCACGATAAAAAATTAATACTCTACCGTTTGGAGACCAAGATGGAGCTTCCTGATAGAAGTTCTCGGTTAATAATCTTTCTCCAGAACCATCAGTTCTCATAACACCAATATAAAATTTGCCTTTATAGATTTTTGTAAATGCAATTAAGTCTCCACGAGGTGACCAAACAGGTGTTCCATAAAGACCCTTGCCTCTTGAGATTCTTTTAACTTTTCTTCCATCACTTCTCATTACATATAATTGCTGAAATCCGCTTCTGTCAGAATTAAATACTACAAATCTTGAATCTGGTGAAAAGGACGGGGATGTATCAATTGATGGATGTGAAGTTAATTGTTCTACAACGCGGCTCTTAAGGTTCATAGTATAAATGTCAGAATTACCATCTTTAGCAAAACTCATTATAACTTTTTTTCCATCAGGGGAAAAACGTGGTGCAAATGTCATTCCTGGAAAGTCTCCAACTATTTCTTGAACTCCAGTTTCAATATTTAGTAAATAAACTCTTGGTAAATTTTTAAAATATGACATGTAGGTTACAAGTTGTGATGTAGGATTAAACCTAGGAGTTAAAACTAATTCATTGCCAAGTGTAAGAAACTTGTTGTTCGCGCCATCCTGATCCATTATAGCTAATTTCTTAATTCTTCTGTCTTTAGGACCGCTTTCTGCAACATAAATAATTCTTGTATCAAAATATCCTTCCTCTCCTGTCATTCTTTGATATATTTTATCAGAAATAATATGACCAATTCTTCTCCAAGATTTGGGCGTAGCAAATAAAGCTAGGCCTTCAATTTCTTTAGCGGAAACAACATCCCAAAGTCTAAATTCAACTCTCAACCTATTCTTTTCATCAATTTTAATTTTCCCAGATATCATTATTTGAGCTTTAATAAGTGACCAGTCTTCGAACCTTGGTTTTAAGTGCGAAAGTTTAGGTTTTTGAATATGTGATTTTTTATCTAAAATATAAAATAGTCCTGAGCGTTTTAAGTTATTTTTAATAACTTTTGGAAGATTGGTTTCTAAATTGAGTTTTTTTAATTTTTCTGAAAATTTATCTGGATTATCCAAATAAAAATCTGAAATAGCCGCAGGTAAAGGTTCTAAATTGCCTCTTGTTATATCAATTTTAACAGCTGCATTTAAACCTGTGTTGAATAGACAAATTAAAACAAACAATAATATTTTTTTCATATTAACCTTTTAACATTTCTTTTGCGTCAAAGTTAAGTTGTAAATCTTTCCACTTATTATAGCCAGTTGTGGGCATTTTCAATGGATCACATAATTTAACTGCTCGAAGGGCACTTTCAGCCAAAACCTTGTAAAATCCTTGTCCTGGTCTGTTCATCCTTGCATGATCCATAATTTCTGAGCTCATAATTGAACCATCAGGCTTTAATTTTAGCTTTATTCTTACCGTCAAATCTTCATCAAATGGTAGTCCTAAAGGGATGTTCCAGCACTTAAAAATTTGCGCCTTTATTGCATCCTCTTGTGTAATAGTTAATCCCTTATCTAAGCTTACAGTATTGTCCTGATCTTGTGTAATTTCTAAAGATTTTTTAGCCAATATATCAGCTTGTTCTTGTTTTGATTTATCAATTAAAGCCGCTATTTTGTTAGGATCAAATAATTCTTTTTTTTCGAATTCAGATGATTGTCTAATTTTTTCTTTAACTTCTTCAGGGTTTTGCTTCTTTTGTTTTTCTTCTATTTTTTTTTTTATGTTATCTGGTAATGGAACAGCATCTAATTTCTCTTTAGGAACAATTTTTGGTGGGGCTTGTTTTGTTACTAAGCGCTCTTTTTCTTTTTCTTTTATTTTATCAATTATTTCTTTTGCCTTAGGAGCAAATGGAAGTTGAGTTTTGTCCGAAATTTGTATCAAATCTATTTCAATTATTGGAGGTACATCTATAGGTTTTTTAACTACAAATGGCATTGTAAACATTGTAAAAATTATTATAAAAGTGTGGAATAAAATAGAAAGCGAAAAGCTTTTATACATGATTATCTCTTAGTTTGAGAAATTAATGCCACTTTAGTAAAGCCAGATCCAGCTAAGTTACCCATAACCTCCATAACCCTACCATAATTAATATTCTTATCACCTCTAACGTATATTCTAGTGTCTGTCCTATTTTTTGAAATCGCCAACAATTTTGCAACAAGTTCATTAAAAGCTACTTTTGTGTCTTGAACAAACACTTCTCCTTTGGAATTTATAGAAACAGTTAATGGCTCTTTATCATCAGGAAGTGAATCAGCTTCGCTTTCAGGTAAATTTACAGGTACACCGACAGTCAACATGGGTGCTGTTACCATGAAAACGATTAACAAAACCAACATTACATCAACAAATGGAGTTACATTTATTTCACTCATTACATTTCTTGATCGTCTTTCAGACTTTTGTAAATTAATAGCCATGATTAAATAATTGTTAGAAAACTTCTGGAGAAATTTTCTAATTTTTGAGTGTATACTCTAGAACTATTTGAGTACTTATTATATGCTACCACAGCTGGAATAGCTGCAAGTAATCCTAGTGCAGTTGCAAATAATGCTTCAGCTATACCTGGGGCTACAATAGCCAAACTAGTGTTTCTTGATATTGCAATAGATTGGAATGAATTCATAATTCCCCAAACAGTTCCGAACAAACCTACAAATGGAGCAACAGATCCAATTGTTGCAAGAATTGTTAAGTTTTTTTCATAAATCTCTATTTCTTTATCTATAGCCACATCCATCATTCTCTTAACTATTTCATTTGTTTCCTTCGAGCTTTTACTTTTATTGTCATTCAACGAAGACATTCCAGCTCTAAAAACTCTTGTCATAGGATCCAGATCATTTTCACTTGTCTTCTTAAATATTTCTTGAGCTGATTTGGAGGACCAAAACTTTTCTTCAAAATCCGAACTTGTTAAATTAATTCTCTTAAATATTTTATGTTTTTCAAAAATGAGTGCCCATGAATAAATTGATGAAACTATCAATAATATGATAACGGATTTTACAATTAGATCTGCTCTCATAAAAAGAGTAATAATTGAAAAATCTGTTGTCGCAATCGCAGCAGCACCTGTTGTAACTTGATCCATTAAACCTCCATAAAAATAAATAATGTCATTAATTTGGCAATCTCATACTTTAATTCGTTAAGAAATACTATTATTAAAACAATTAAATAACTCTCTTGGCATTTTTTTTGGTGATCCCTTATTGTCGATAGTTACCAGTTCAATTTCACCAGAAACTAAAATTTCAGTATTTTTTATAATTTTCTGAAGCATTGTAATTCTTACAGGCGAGATCTTAATTATTTTAGTTTCCACTTCCAAATTATCCTCAAACACTGCTGGTCTTTTAAAATCTATCTTACAACCTTTGACAACGATTCTTAAACCAAAATTTTCATATATTTTTTTATGATTTAGTCCGATATCATAAATAAGTTCTGTTCTTGCTCGTTCAAAATATTTTAAATAATTAGCATAATAAACTATGCCCTCTGCATCTGTATCTTCATAATAAATTTTGAATTTAAAATTATCCATGAAAACCACCACTTTCATAATGATCTAAAAAATACTTGCCAATCAGGATAGCATCCGCTTTATTTGCATCTTTTTTTTTTGATATTTCGCTAGAGTAATTTGGAAATAATTCTATAGCCTTTGTTCTACTCGCATCTTTTTCTGAACCTATCAAATTAAAGTGTTTTTTCCACTTTGCAGGTCTTACGTAATGTATGGGAATTTCTAAAGTTGAAAATATTCCTTTAATTACTCCAAATGATTGGCCAAAATTAAACATACTGGTTACACCCTGACCAGGCATTGCACTTACTTTTTCAATTATTACATTAATTTCATTTTTATCTATGTCCTCAATATTTTTTTTTATTTTATTGGCTAAATAAGCTGAATTAATTTGTTTTTTATTTTTTTTACCATCTATCATTGTAGGCATGTCGAAAACTTCAATTAGTTTCCTATCCATAAATATACAACAAGCACCATTAACACCAGGATCTATAGCAAATAAAATCAAATTAAATATCCATTTTAAGTTTTTTATCTATTTTCGCATTAGAGAAGATGTTTTGCACATCATCATCATCTTCAAGTTGACTATTAAAATTATCCAAAATTGTGAATATTTCCTTATTTTCAATTTTTATAAAGTTTTTTGGTCTCCATATTAAACCTGAATAGTAAATCTCTTCAAAATTACTTTCTACTATTTCTCTCAAAAGATTAAATTTTTCAGATGGAGTTGTTATTTCATAACAACCATTTATATTTTCTATATTTTCAGCACCTGAGTCTGACAATAAATTGAATATCTCTTCCTCTGTATGACTTGTATTTTTTATTTTAAATAAACCAAGTTTTGAAAATTGATATGAAACAGAACCCTCAGATCCAAGTGAACAAGAATTTTTTTCAAATATAGACCTAACATTTGAAATAGTCCTATTCTTATTATCTGTCAAAGCCTCAACTATAAAAGCAACACCTTTTGGACCAAAACCTTCATACTGAACTTTTTCAAAAGATGCTTCATCTTGTGCTTGAGATTTTTTTATTGCCCTCTCGATATTATCTTTTGGCATGTTAGCACTTCTAGCAGCTTGAATAGCTGATCTCAATCTAGGGTTCATTGAAGGGTCTGGTAATCCTAGCTTTGCTGAAACAGTTATTTCTCTAGATAGTTTTGAAAATAGTTTTGATCTTAATTTGTCAGCTTTACCCTTCTTATGTTTAATTCCAGCCCAATGTGAATGCCCCGCCATATTAATTCTTATATTTTAAATTACCACCCAATAAAATTGGATATATATTATTTGCAAGTCCAGTCTCATGATTTGCTTCAATAACAACTCCAGATATTGCTGCTGACTCGAGCACGGGCTCTAAGCGTGCAGTCTTTTTTTTAAAGAATTTCTGAATAGCAATTTCTTTATTCATTCCTATAACAGAATTATAATCTCCACACATGCCAGCGTCAGTTTGAAATGCAGTTCCATTATTTAAAATTCGATAATCAAGAGTAGGTGTATGAGTATGTGTACCAATAACAAAAGTAACTTTACCATCTAAGAAATGTCCCATTGCTTGTTTTTCACTTGTTATCTCTGCATGAAAATCAACTGCAAGAAAATCAAAGTCTTTTTTTAATTTGATTTCATTTAATTTTTTTTTCATAATTTCAAAAGCATTGTCGCATTTTTGCATATAGATATTACCCATAACATTAATAACACCTATCCTAAAATTATCTTTTTTAAAAACTCCGTAACCGTTGCCCGGTGATCCATCTATGAAATTAATAGGTCTTAATAATCTTTTTTCCTTAGTAATATGATTTAATATTTCTTTTTGATCCCAAATATGATTACCAGAAGTTATAACATCTACGCCACAATTAAATAAATCATTACAAATTGAAGGTGTAATTCCATAACCACCAGCTGAATTTTCTCCATTAGCGATTACAAAATTAATATTATACTTCTTTATGATTTCTGGTAGTTTTTGAATAACAGCATTTCTTCCAGCTCTACCAATAATATCGCCCAGAAATAAAAAATTCATTAATAAATTGTTTCCTTCTCTGTAATTATATAATCCATTTTCTTATCATATTTTGTAACAGGTACAATTTTTGTTTTTTGAAAGCTAAAACCTAAACCAATTAATAATATATTTTTTTTTGTTTTATTATTAAGATATCTATCATAATAACCACCACCATATCCTAATCTATTTTTTTTTTTATCGAAAGCTAACAAGGGAACAATTAAAGCATCTGGGGATAATGTAATATTTTTTTTTAATGGTTCAGGGATACCAAATTTATTATTTATAATTAACGGGTCTAAATTATGCCATTTTTTAAAAACCATCAGCTTATTTGTTTTAATAAATGGGAGTAATAACGAGAAATTGAAATTATTTTTAATTAAAATACTAAAAATATTTATTTCAAATTTTACGGGATAAAAAATACCAATTCTTTTTTTTTTATTTTTTTTTAAAATTAAAATAATTCTTTTCAAAATATATTGTTTTTTCTCGTCACTTAGTTCAAAATACTTTTTTTTCCTTAAACGAAAATATTTTCTTCTCAAAAATGTTTTCATTAACTAAGTAGCTTTTGATATAAAAGTATTAATAGAGTTATTAACCTTATTTATTATCTCGGAATAATTTTTTTCGTTATTTTCAATAGATATTTTTAATTCGCTTAACTCTTTATCTAATTTCCTAACCTCTGTATCTCTATTTTCTTTATAATCTTCTGATAAAATTTTAATTTCCTTAAATTTCTTTTCTAGTTCAGTATTATGATCTTTAAGTTTTTTTAAAGTTGATTTAACAGTCAATAGCTCATCCATTATTTGAATTGTGGTTATCAATAATAGTTTTGCTTCGCCAAGATTTCCTAGATCAGCCTTAAGTTTATTGAACTTTGCGTTTAATTGAGTAGTTAGTTTCTCTAAATCTTCCTCTTGTCCATCCTCACAAGCTAATAAATAGTCTCTCCCATTAAATTTGATGTTTACGTTTACCATTCGTCCTTTTCAAAAAGATTTTCTGTTTCTTGGTTTAATTCATCTAATTTCTCAGATACTTTTTTTTGTTTTTTTTCGCCTTCCAAGACTTTGTACCTTGATACTTCTAGTTCTTCCTCCATAATAGCTATCTCTTTTCTTAACTTATTATTTTCGTCTTCAATTGCGATTATTTTATCATTCAGCTCTTCATTTGGAGAGGCGGATAAATTTTTATTTTTCAAATCCGACACTTGTTTTAATAATGATTTATTCTCACTCTCAAATGTGGATAACTTTTCAATTAAATCCTTTTTTTCTACCTCCAAATCTGACTTTACTGTTTCTAAATCTACGATTTTTTTTTTAGAATTAGCGACCAAATCAGTAAACAAATCTAGTTTTGAGAGAGTTTGTAATAATTCTTGCTCTTTTATTTTAATATTATCCATCTTATTATAAATTTAAGTATTTATATTTATACAGCAAAGTAATATTAATTTCGACAACGAAAGTCGAAAAGATTTAATGGCAAAAGTAAAACATTCCGATCTAGCAAACGCAATCAGATTTTTATCAATTGATGCTGTTCAAAAGGCTAATTCTGGACATCCGGGTATGCCTATGGGTATGGCAGATATTTGCACAGTCTTATTTAAAAATTTTCTAAGGTTTAATCCAGACAACCCTGGGTGGATTAATAGAGATAGGTTTATTTTATCAAATGGACATGGATCAATGTTGCTTTATGCTCTTTTGTATCTCACTGGTTATAAAAGTATATCAATAGAAGATATAAAAAACTTTAGACAATTAAACTCAATATGCGCGGGTCATCCAGAATATGAAAAAAATTCTGGAATTGAAACTACGACTGGACCTTTAGGACAAGGAGTTGCAAACGCAGTTGGTTTTGCAATAGCCGAGGAAATTTTAAAATCCAGGTTTGGTAAGACTGCCATTAATCACAAAACCTATGTAACTGTAGGCGATGGTTGTTTAATGGAGGGCATAAGTCACGAAGCTTTGAGTCTTGCTGGACATCTCAAATTGAAAAACCTAATTCTTTTATTTGATAATAATTCTATTTCAATTGATGGGCCTACAAAATTAACAGTTTCAGATAATTTTAAAAAAAGATTTGAAAGTTATAGTTGGGATTATATTGAAATTGATGGACATAATGAAAAACAAATTTTCAAAGCATTAAAAAAGGCACAAAAAGCAAAAAAGCCTACAGCTATATCTTGTAAGACATTAATTGGCTTTGGATCACCAAATAAGGCTGGTCTAGCTGGTTCCCATGGGAGTCCTCTCGGTGAAAAAGAGATTGAATTAACTAGAAAAAAATTAAAGTGGAATTATAAACCATTTGAAATCCCAAATCATATACTTGGTGAGTGGAGGAAAATTGGTTCGAAATATAAAAATAAAAATAAAGATAATAAATTAGAAAAAAAAATTGAAAAATTTAAATTTGACATAGACAGTATTATTATTGATATTAAAAATGATTTAGCAAAGAATAATGAACCTATTGCAACACGAAAATCATCTGAAATTATATTGTCAAAAATTATTGAAAAAAATAAATTTTTAATTGGGGGTTCAGCAGATTTATCAGGATCGAACAATACCAAAACCAAGACTCATAATATAATTAAACCAAATAATTTTAAAGGGAACTATATACACTATGGTGTTAGAGAACATGCAATGTGCGCAATAATGAATGGATTGACATTACATAGTTGTTTAAAATCTTATGGTGGCACTTTTTTAATTTTTAGTGATTACTGTAAACCTGCTATCCGATTAGCTGCATTTATGAGAATAGGAGTAATATTTGTATTAAGTCATGATTCAATTGGTCTTGGTGAAGATGGACCTACACATCAACCGATTGAACAACTCTCCGGGCTAAGATCAATACCAAACTTAAATATCTTTAGACCAGCGGACACTACCGAAACAGCGGAATGTTGGCAAATAGCTTTACAAAATCATGAAACACCTAGTGTAATAGCTTTAACAAGACAAAAAGTATCTCCAATACGTAATGAATTAAATAGAGAAAATTTATCAAAACAAGGTGCATATGAAATTTTAAGAACTGGAGAGGAAGTAAAATGTACTATTTTAGCATCGGGCTCAGAAGTTGGACTTGCTATAGATGTAGGACATAAATTAGCCACAAGAAATATTTATTCAAAAATTATATCTGTGCCTTGTTTAGACATATTTGAGAAACTTAGTAGAGAAGAAAAGTTCAAGGTTTTAGGTGGCAACACTACAATTTTTTCTATTGAAGCTGGCAAAACAGAATGTTGGGAAAAATATACTGGCAGTAAGGGAAAGTCATATGGAGTGAATGATTTTGGCAAAAGCGCACCTTACAAAGATGTATTCGACAAATTTAATTTAAATGTCAATGAAATATCTAGTTCAATTATTGGAATAATTAATGATTAAAGTAGCTATTAACGGATTTGGACGAATTGGTAGAATGGTTTTAAGATCTATTTACGAAAATAAATTTAATAACAAAATAAAAGTTGTTGCTATAAATAACAAAGCATCTGCAGATATAAGTGCATTTCTATTGCAAAAAGATACAGTCCATGGTGATTTTAAGTTAAAGGTAAAAAATAAAAAAGATACGCTATTTATAAATAAAGATAAAATTGCTTTATCAAATAAGTTGGAACCTAAAGAGTGTCCTTGGAAAAAACATAAAATTGATATTGTGTTCGAATGTTCTGGAAAATTTAATACTAAATTACAAGCTAGCGGACATATAAAGGCTGGTGCAAAAAAAGTAATTGTCTCGGCACCATGTAAAAATGCCGATAAAACTGTCGTATTCGGAATTAATCACAAAAAAATTACTAATAAAGATAAAGTTATTTCAGTAGCATCTTGCACTACAAATTGTTTGGCTCCAGTAGTCTCGGTTATAAATGAAAATTTCGGGATTGAAAAAGGCTATATGACAACTGTTCATGCTTATACGAGCGATCAAAGATTATTGGATAATTCACACAAAGATTTAAGGAGGGCTAGAAGTGCACCAAATTCTATTGTCCCAACTTCAACGGGGGCTGCAAAGTCATTAAGAATGATAATTCCAGAAATTGCTAACAAGATTGATGGCATTTCTTTAAGAGTACCTGTGCCAAATGTATCTTTGGTTCAATTTAATTTTTTAACAAAGAATATTGTAACAGAAAAAAAAATAAATAACTCTTTTATAAAAGCAAGTAATACAAATCTTAAAAACATTATGGGTGTAGAAGCAATGCCATTAGTATCTTCAGATTTTAATCATGATACGAGATCGTCTATTATAGATCTCAGTCTAACAAAAGTTTTGGGTGGCAGATACGGAACGGTTTTTTCTTGGTATGACAATGAATGGGGATTTGCTAACAGAATGAACGATTTAGCAATTTTTATGAAAAAGACCTTAAGATGAGTCAATACAAAACTCTTGATAAGAATTCTACAAAAAATAAAGTTATTTTACTACGTGTAGATTTTAATGTGCCTATAGATAACAAAGAAATTCAAGACATCACTAGAATAAATAAAATGAGAGATATCATACATAGTCACATTAATAACAACAATAAAGTAGTCCTTTGCTCACATCTAGGAAGACCCAAAAAAAATATGAGAGAAGGCCTATCGTTTCTCCCGATAAAAAGTGAAATTGAGAAAGCGTTACATAGTGAAATAGATTTTAAAGATATTGAAAAAATAGAAAAATCAAAAATAAAAAAATCAAAAAAAAATATATTTTTACTTGAAAATATAAGATTTTATCCTGGAGAAGAAACAAACAATGAAGAATTTTCAAAAAAATTAGCAAACATTGCTGATGTTTACATAAATGAAGCTTTCTCATGTTCACATAGGTCTCACGCTTCAATTAATGGTGTAACTAAATATATCGACTCTTACGCTGGGGAGACGGTTATTGAAGAAATTAATGCATTAAATAAAATTATCACTCAAACTGAAAAACCTGTAGCGTGCTTAATTGGTGGATCAAAAATTTCAACAAAAATTGATTTAATTATTAATTTACTTCCTAAAATGGACTACATGATAATTGGCGGGGCTATGGCTAATAATTTTTTTAAATATGACAACCTAAATATTGGTAAATCATACTTTGAAGAGGTAGATATTAGTATTGTAAAAAATATTCACCAAGTAGCTAATCGATGTGGATGTGAAATTATTTTACCAACTGATGTGATAGTATCTCAAAATCAAAATACTAAAGGTACATTAAAAAAATTAAATGAACTTAATAACGATGATTATATTTTTGATATTGGTAATGAAACAATTAAAATAATAGACGAAAAATTAAGTAAATGTAAAACTGTTTTATGGAACGGTCCTTTTGGATTGTTTGAGAATGACAATTTTTCGAATGGTACAGAAAAAATTGCAAAATCAGTGGCCTATTACACAAAAAAAAATAAATTGATTTCAGTTGCAGGCGGCGGAGATACATTCGCTGCAATAAAAAAATCAAATTTAATAAGTGATTTTAGTTATATATCAACCGCAGGTGGTGCATTTTTAGAATGGCTTGAAGGTAAAGTTTTGCCAGGCTTAAAGGTACTTGAAAAATAATTTTGTGTTAGAATAATTAAAATGGATATTAAAAAAATTGCAAAACAAATGGTCGCTAAAGGAAAGGGTATTTTGGCTGCTGATGAAAGTACAGGAACTATGACAAAACGTTTACAATCGGTAAATGTTGACTCAACTTCAGAAAATAGGCTCAATTTTAGAAATACTTTGTTTTCTTCCCCTAAAATTTCAGATTATGTAAGTGGAATTATTTTATTTGATGAAACCATTAGGCAAAAGGTAAATGGTAAGTCCATCTCTGAAATATTAAATGAAAAAAATATTTTACCAGGAATTAAAGTAGACAAGGGAGCAAAAAAATTGGCTCTTTCAAAAGATGAAACAATTACAGAAGGATTAGATGGACTAAGAGAAAGATTAAACGAGTATTATAAATTAGGTGCAAGATTTGCAAAATGGAGAGCTGTCTACAAAATTTCTGAAAAAGATAATTTGCCAAGTATAGAGTCTATTAAAGCAAACTCCCATGCACTTGGAAGATATTCCGCTCTGGTACAAGAAGCTAATATGGTGCCAATAGTTGAGCCAGAGCTTTTAATGGATGGCAAACACAACATTAATGTATGCAAAGATGTCACTTCGATGATTCTGGAAGAAACTTTTTACCAGCTAGAAAATAACAATGTAGATGTGGAAGGTATTGTATTAAAACCAAACATGATTTTAAATGGAAGTGAAAGTAGTATAAAAAATAATCCGAGTGAAGTTGCCAAACTTACGCTAGAATGTATAAAAAAAAATGTGCCAGAAAGCGTTCCTGGAATTGCATTTTTATCTGGAGGACAATCTGAATTTGAGGCAACTATGAATCTTAATGAGATAAATAAAATAAATGATACCAATTTTGCATTTACTTTTTCTTACGGTAGAGCCTTGCAACAAAGCGCCTTAAAAACCTGGGCAAAAAATATTAAAGATGCGAGAAATGTCCAAGATGCTTTCGAAGAGAGAGCTAAAATGAATAGCTTAGCTGCTTTAGGTAAGTGGAATAAAGATTTAGAAAAAGCTGCCTAAAATTGAAAAAAATCTATTTAATCTCTCCAAAAAAATTAGATAAAAAATTTTTTAATTATTTACCTAAGGTTTTAGCAACGAAAAAAGTCAAGTATTTACAAATAAGATGCAAAAATTTACCTAAGAAAGTTTTAATCTCTAAAGTTAAAAAAATAATACCTATAACAAAAAAATATAAAACTAATTTAATAATAAATGATCATGCGGATATTGGTTATTATTTTAAATGTGGTTTTCATCTTGGGCAGAACGATCTAAACAAAAAATTAAACAAAAAATTTTTAAAAAAAAAAAATTTTTTCGGTATTACTTGTCATAATTCGTTATCACTTGCTAAAAAAGCCTTATTTTTTAAACCAGATTATATTGCTTTTGGTGCATTTTATGAAACTAAAACAAAAGTTGTAAAATTTGTAGCCCAGCCGACATTAATTAAAAAAGCTAAAAAAAAGTTTGCAATACCAATAGTTGCCATTGGAGGTATAAATGCAACAAATTATAAAATTCTTTTAAAAATGGGCGCAAATTATATCGCTGTTTCCGGATTTGTTTGGGAAAATAAAATTCTTTCTCCAGTAGAAGCTATAAAAAAATTTAAATAATCTTTCATTAATAAATTAAAAAGTGTATTAAGCGTTATGAAAATTTTAGCCAGTGAAATTAAGCCAGGTACAGTTGTTGAGTACAAAAATGATTTATGGAGATGCATTAAAAGTCAAGCCGTGAAACCAGGCAAAGGTGGAGCTTTTAATCAGGTTGAGCTTAAAAGCATTACAAAAGGTACAAAACTTAATGAAAGATTTAGATCGAGCGAAACAATAGAAAGGGCAACATTAGATGAAAGAAATTATCAATATTTATATGAAGATGGTAATTCACTAATATTCATGGATGAAAAAACTTTTGAACAAGTAAATATCCCAGAACAAATAATTGGTGAAGATAAATTATTATTAAAAGAAAATGTAAATGCTACTTTAGAGTTTTATGACGAAAAACCAATAAGTGTTTGTTTGCCAAAACAACTGGATTATGAAATATTGCAAACTGATGCGGTTGTTAAAGGGCAAACAGTTTCGAGCTCGTACAAACCTGCAACAATTCAAAATAATCTAAAAATTATGGTTCCCCCATTTATCGATCAAGGAGATATTATTGCAGTAGATACTCGTACAAGAGAATATATAAAAAAAATAACTTAATGCCTCTTTTATCTCCTGAAATAAATATCTTAGAGAAAGTATGTAGCAAAGCGTCTAAAATTATAATTAGAGATTTTGGTGAAGTTGAAAAATTACAAGTTTCAAAAAAGGGTCCTGGAGACTTTGTTACAAAAACAGATAAAAAAGTTGAAAAAATCATTATTGAAGAATTAAATAGAGCTAGGCCTACGTATGGCTTTATTGCTGAAGAAAGTGGATCTAACAAATCTCAAAAATCAGAATTTAATTGGATTATAGATCCTATTGATGGGACATCTAATTTTATGCATGGCATACCCCATTTTGCAATCTCAATTGGTTTAGAAAAAAATTCTGAAATTATTGCTGGTGCAATTTTTGATCCAATAAAAAATGAATTTTTTTATGCAGAAAAAGGTAGAGGTGCTTACGTCAATAATAGAAGGACTAGAGTTTCTTCCAGACAAAATCTGCAAGAAATAGTTGGTTTATATGGATGCCCACCATTAGATATTGCAAAAGAACATACAATCTTTAATCAATTAAAATTCGCATCAACTAAGATTCATAAATTAAGAAATTTTGGAAGTGCTGCTTTAGATTTTGCTTATGTATCATCAGGAAGAGCAGATCTAGCATGGTACGATCATTTAAATTATTGGGATTACGCTGCTGGAATTATTATTTTATTAGAGTCAGGCGGTAGAATAACAGATTTTGATGGAAAAGATTTTGATAAAACCTCGAAAAATATATTTATTTCTAATGATAAAATTCATAATGAATTAATTAAAATTCTTTTAAAGAATGGTTAAATTTGTTTTTTTTTTATTTTTAGATGTTCTTGCATTTAGTGGTGTATTAATTGCAACACTTCCCTTTATTATAAAAAATTACGGGGGAGATATTTTTCTTATAACTATTGCGTTTGGATCATTTTCTTTTTTTCAATTTTTTGTGTCACCGTTATGGGGTAGCTTATCAGATCAAATAGGCCGAAAGCCATTAATAATATTAAACTGTCTCGCAGAACTAATTGCTAATATGATATTAGCATTAAGTAATAGTTTATATTTAATTTTTTTAGCACGTGTAATTGCTGGATTATTCAAAACAAATGTTTCAGTTGGAACAGCTTACATTTCAGATATAACAAATAATGATAATAGGGCAAAAGGCATGGGTATGTTTGGTGTGGCTTTCGGACTTGGTTTTACTCTTGGTCCTCTCGCTGGTGGACTAATAGCAGGATCAAATTTTACACCCGAAAGTTTAAGTAGTGTTGCATGGTATGCAAGTGTAATTAATTTAATTAATTTGATATACGTAATATTTTTTCTTAAAGAAAGTTTAAAAACAAAATCGGATTTCAAGTTTATTAAAGTTTCTAAAAAACTTACAGATCAAATTTTACTAGCAAAAGATAAGGCCTTGTATCCTTTTTTTCTTCTAATCTTAATAATTTATTTAGTCTTTTCAGGTATGGAAGGGATAATTGCAATTTGGACAAATGAAACTTTTTCTTGGGGTCCTAAGGAGCTTGGCTATGTGATGTTACTAGCAGGATTTTCTCAAATTCTCGTGCAAGGTGGCTTGTTAAGAATATTAATTAAAAAATTTAATGAGATACAACTGATTAAAAGTGGATATTTTTCATTAATTCTTGGTTTTTTTTTAATAACGACCGAAAGTATTTTAATTATTCCATTTGCAATATTAGCATTATGTTATGGTATTGGAATAACAAGCCCATGCTTAAACAGTCTTTTATCAAAAAAAGCTGAAGATAATCAAAAAGGCCTCGTGCTTGGCACGGCTTATTCTAGTCAAGCAGCAGCAAGATTTTTTGGTCAACCTCTGGCTGGCTTAATTTTTTTAAATTTAGGTAAAAATTACCCCTTCTATTTTGATATTATATTTCTGGGTATTCTTGGCGTAATTTACCTATATTATTCCAAAAAGGTTTAAACTAATGTATATTCAATTATTGTTAAATTAACATGATTTGATATAAAAAGTTTTTTATGAAAAAAAAGATACACCCAAAAATGCATAAAATTAAAGTTCAGATGACAGATGGAACCGAGTTTGAAACAATGTCAACTTGGGGCTCTGACGGAGAAGTTATGAAATTAGATATTGACCCAAAATCACATCCGGCATGGACAGGTGAAACACAAAAAGTTCAAGATAAAGGTAGAGTAAGTAAATTTAATAAAAAATTTGCTAATCTTAAAAAGAATTAGTTATGAATTCTCCATTAATGCCAAAAGCTACAGCTGTTTGGCTAATTGAAAATACAACATTAACATTTAAGCAAATTGCAGATTTCTGTGGCATTCACGAACTTGAAATTAAAGGAATTGCTGATGGAGATGTTGCGGTTGGAATTAAAGCATACAATCCAATACTCTCAAATCAATTAACTCGAGAAGAAATAGAAGCTTGCTCAAATGATCCAAATAGAGCATTAAAAATAAAAGAAAAAACTTTAGATATTGAAGTGAAAAAAATAGTTGGAACAAAATATACACCTATTTCAAAAAGAGAAGATAGACCTAACGCGATATCATGGCTCACAAAAAATTATCCCATGTTAAGTGATGGTCAAATATGTAAACTTGTAGGAACTACTAAAAATACGGTTGATGCTATAAGAACAAGGAAACATTGGAATATGTCAAATATTGCTCCAAAAGATCCAGTTGCTGCTAATTTATGTACACAAACTGACCTACAAAAAGCTATTGATAAAGCAAAAAGAAAACAAGAGAGAGCTGACAAGAAAAAGCAAAAAGAGTCTCAGCAGCAGCAACAGCAAGCAAATTGAAAAAAGGATTTAAAATACCATTAGTTTCAATAGTCATGGGAAGTAAATCAGACTGGCCAACTATGAAATATGCCTCCGATATCTTAAAAAAATTAGGAGTTAAAATTGAAACTAAAATTGTTTCAGCGCACAGAACACCAAAAAGAATGTACGACTTTTCATCAAAAGCAAAAAAAAACAATATTGCAGTTATTATTGCTGGCGCGGGTGGTTCTGCACATTTACCAGGCATGATAGCGTCTTTAACTGAAATTCCTGTAATTGGGGTACCAATTCAAAGCAAGAGTTTAAATGGTCTTGATAGTTTATTATCAATAGTTCAAATGCCTAAAGGAATACCTGTGGGAACAGTTGCAATTGGAAAAACTGGGGCGATCAATGCAGGTCTGTTTGCGGCATCAATAATTGCTACTTATAACTCAAAAGTTGCAAATAAACTTCTCTCTTATAGAAAAAAACAAACAAAAAAAGTAAAGCAAAAACCGAAATAATGAAAAAAATTGGAATAATTGGCGGTGGTCAGTTAGGAAGCATGCTCTGCCAAGCAGCAAAGAAACTTGATTTACAAACTATAATATTTACAGACGACAGTGATGCACCAGCTCAAAATTTTTGTGACGAATTTGTTTGTTCAGATTATGGAACTAAAGAGAATCTAGAAAAATTTGCAAAGACGTGCGATGTCATTACTTTTGAATTTGAAAATATTCCCTTTGAAACCCTAAAAGAATTATCTAATATAAAGCCAGTGTTTCCAGATCCAAATATCAACAAAATCGTACAAAATAGATTGCTTGAGAAAAACTACGTAAATGATTTAGGTGTAAAGACTACAAAGTATGCACGAATAAAAAATAAAGCTGATTTAATTAAAAACTCATCTTTACTACCTGGATTTTTAAAAACAACAACTCTAGGTTACGATGGAAAAGGGCAGATTTTTTTAGAAAATATTAATAATTTAAAAATCAAAGATATTGATTATTCAAAAGATTATATTCTAGAAAAAAAAATAAATTATTCTTTTGAATTTTCTATTATTTTAACAAGATTCCAAAACAAAAATATACAAATGTATAGTCCTTTTTTTAATTTGCACAAAAATGGTATTTTGCATATGTCGACAACAAAAATTCCTGAAAAAGTTGTACGCGATGACTTAAAAATTGCAAAAGATTATTCAAAAAAAATAGCAGAAAAATTAAATTATATTGGAACTATGTGTGTTGAGTTTTTTTTAGATCAAGATGGACCAAAATTGAATGAGATTGCTCCGAGGGTTCATAATTCCGGTCATTTAACTATTGAAGCTTATAACGTTAGTCAGTTTGAAAATCATGTGAGAGCAGTGATGAATTTAGATAGTTGCAATACAACTCTAAAAAATGATGCGGTAATGAGAAATATTTTAGGTGATGATATATTAGAAGCTAGAAAAGCAAATTTTTTGAGCACGCAATTTTTCCATGATTATTTAAAAACGGATGTTAAAAAAAATAGAAAAATGGGACACTTAACTGAATTGCTTTAAAATACTAGATTTTACCTCATTAAATTTTTTTACACCATCCAAAGATTTATCAATGTCTTCTTTTATGCTTTCTTGCTTATATGTTTTGCATGAAAGAATTTTAAATAAAATGTTAGAATAAATTGATACTAAAATTAATCGTTTTGAGTAATAATTTAAATCTGTGGATTTATCACCTGCAAGATCCCACATATCGCTTGCAACTTTGTATCCATAAAAAATGTCTTTATGAATTTCCTTTTTTTTTATTTTTTCTTTTATATCTTTTTTTATTTTATCTTTGTTTACAAAGTCAGAATTTAGTTTTTCATTTAATAAAATTCGAATTTTTTCAGTGGTGCTTTTGACACCCTTAATTTTCCTTTCTAAATTTTTCTTTTCAATTTCACTAAGCATTTCTATAAATTATCTTTTGTATTATTAACCAGAATATTGGATATGCTACAACAGTACAGGCAAAATTAATACCATATAAAGTAAATGGAAAAGGATTATCATAAAATAATGTCTCAATAAAAAAAAGGATAATATAGCAACACGTCACGGCAAATATAAAAGATACCCATTCTGCCAAAAATAGACTTCTTAATTTAATTCCAGCCTGATATGTTGCAACACTAAAAATAGTAAAATAAAGCAGGGCACTAGTTCCAAATTGCAAGCCCTGTAATGCATCATTAATTATACTTACAAAAAATAGTAAAGATCCCTTGCCAAAATTAGCATCAGCGTTAGCTAGCCTAAAAGCAAAAATTATTATGAATTGTAAAGTAATTAATTCACCTAATGATTTGCCATATATTGAATAATCTGAGGTACTTACGATTGTAACTAAAAATAAAGTTATAAATGGTAAATATCTATGTAAAAAGCTAATCATTTTTTTAAACTCATTATGGTTACATAATCTAATTGATTTATTTCAAAAGCTAAATCAATAGACATTTTAATGATGTTAGTGTTTCTAATAGTTGGTTTAGCACCTTTTCCCCTTCCAAAGTTCATATTAGGATCCTGTGGAACTTTGGTAACAATTTTTAACTTTCCAACTAAAATTCCTGGGGGAACGATTTTGTCAATCGAACTCGTAAAAATTTTATCACCATTTTTCAATTTTGCTTGCTTAGGAAGAAATTCTAAACTTATACCACCTTCTACATTTGGATTGCCAACAAGAATAGCTTTATAACCCTTTTCTCCTACGCTTACTGGTATTCTGCTTCTTATGTTTGTTAGCAAAATCGCTTTAGATGTAACAAAATTAGTATCAATAATTTTACCTACTAATCTATTTTCTCTTACCACAGGATCACCGGGTTCTACACCGTGCTCACTTCCTTTACTTAATAAAATTGTGTTTGATAGTAAATTTTTCTTATACAAGATAACTTTTGAGTTTATAAAATTATAATCATATTGCTCCTCATTAACAATTGTCTGTGATTTTTTTAATTGAAAATTTAAGCTTTCGTTTTGATTTTTTAAGGTTTTAAGCTTATTTTTGAGCTTATTTACTTCTTCAACATCTACATCATTATCAAATATCTCACTAACACCTTGCGATACGCTGACAATTTTTTTAAACGGATATTTTAATATTAATGCAGAGTATATTATTGTGTCATTTATAGCGGACTTTATAAATCTAAAATACTTTCTGTCGTATGTATCAATCAACAATAAAAAAAAGGATATAAATATAAATATAATTATATTTCTTTTTACACCCTCTTTCTCTGGTGATGCAAAGTACATTTAAATTAATATTCAGTTAACATTGTCGAAAAGATACCTTGTTGTTCTAAAGCTTTTCCAGTCCCAAGAGCTACACATGACAAAGGATCTTCAGCAATAGATACAGGTAACCCGGTCTCTTTTGATATAAGTTTATCGAAATTTTTTAAATATGCTCCACCGCCTGCTAATACACATCCCATATCAACTAAATCCGCTGCTAATTCTGGCGGAGTATTTTCAAGAGCGTCTTTAAGCGCTTGTATCATTTGATTGATCACAGGTGACATCGCTTCTGCAGTGTCTTTTTCTGTTAAAGTAACTTCTTTAGGAACTCCTGTTCTAATATCACGACCTTTCATAATATAAGTATTTTCGTCATTTGTGGGAATTGCGGTTCCTATCTCTTTTTTAATTTTTTCTGCTGTAGATTCACCAATAAGTAAATTAAATTTTTTTCTCATATAATCTACTATTGATTTATCTAATGCGTCACCTGCTAAACGAAGTGAATTTGAATATACAATTCCACCTAAAGACATAACAGCTATTTCAGTCGTACCGCCGCCGATATCGACAATCATAGAACCAGTAGGTTCATTAATCGGTAATCCAGCACCTATAGCTGCGGCGACTGGCTCTTCTATCAATTGAACCTTTCTAGCTCCAGCTGCATGAGCTGATTCTTGAATAGCTCTTCTTTCAACTGGAGTGGATCCTGTAGGAACACAAATTATAATTCTTGGATTTGCAAAAGCACTTCTTTGGTGAACTTTTTTTATAAAATGCTTAATCATTTCTTCGGTGACAATAAAATCAGCTATGACACCGTCTCTTAAGGGTCTTATAGCTTGAATAGAGCCTGGTGTACGACCCAACATTTGTTTTGCATCTTCTCCTACCGCTAAAACTGTATTTCTTCCTCTTTCATTAACTATAGCTACAACAGATGGCTCGTTTAGTACAACACCTTTTCCTTTAACGTAAACAAGAGTGTTAGCCGTACCTAAATCAATCGCCATATCCGTAGACCATAGTCCCATTAATTTTTCAAACATATTTCCTTTCTATACTGCAGCAGAATATTCATCATCTGTAGGTGCAGTTCTTTTTCTTTTTAAGATTAATTTATTTAACGCATTTATATAAGCCTTAGCAGAAGCTACTAGCGTATCAGTATCTGCTGCTTGTCCCACTGATATTTTTCCCTTTTCTTCAATTCTTACGCTCACTGTTGCCTGTGCATCTGTTCCCTCAGTTACTGCATGCACTTGATAAAGTTGAAGATTTACTTCATGCGGGAAAATTTCCTTAATACATTTAAAGATTGAGTCAACAGGTCCATCACCTGACTGTTGTGTTTTTGAAATTTTACCTTTTACATCTAATTCAAGTGTTGCTTTTTGTCCTTTGGTACCAGCCGATACATCTAATGAAATTAGTTTTATAATGTTGTTATCTTTCATGAAATCATCATCGATAAGTACTGCAATGTCTTCATCAAAAACATGTTTTTTCTTGTCTGCTAAATCTTTAAACTTTTTAAACGCGTCATCAATTCTATCATCAGAAAAATCTGGATAACCTAAAGATACTAATTTTTCTTTAAACGCATGTCTTCCTGAGTGTTTACCCATAACCAAAGAGGATTTTTTAACACCAACACTTTCAGGTGTCATAATCTCATAGGTTTTACTGTTTTTAAGCATTCCATCCTGATGAATACCTGACTCATGAGCAAACGCGTTTTTCCCGACTATCGCTTTGTTATATTGAATTGGAAATCCTGTAACACTTGATACTAATTTTGAACAGGCGCTAATTTTTTTTGTGTTAATACTTGTTGAAAAAGGCATAAGGTCATTCCTTGTTTTTAATGCCATCACAATTTCCTCAAGTGCTGCATTTCCTGCTCTCTCACCTATTCCGTTAATGGTACATTCTACTTGTCTAGCACCTGCAGAAATTCCTGCTAAAGCATTTGCAACTCCTAAACCTAAATCATTATGAGTATGAGTTGATACAACAACTTTATCAATGTTTGGTACTCTATTAAATAAATCTTTAATTATTCTTTCGTAATCATTAGGTAATGCATAACCCACAGTATCTGGGATATTTATAGTTTTAGCTCCACATTTAATTGCAAGCTCAACAGTTTTACATAAATAGTCTGGATCTGTTCTAGTTGCATCTTCAGGCGACCACTCAACATCATCGGTATGTTTTTTAGCAAATTCAACACTAAACCTTATTAAATCTAAAACCTCTTCTCTAGTTTTTTGTAATTTATGTTTTATGTGCAAATCACTCGTAGAAACAAAGGTATGTATTCTAAAATTTTTTGCATGCTTTAACGAGTCAACGCATTTTTCTAAATCATTTTTTAATGCTCTTGCCAAACCACACGGTATAGTGGTCTTTAAAATTTTTGAGATCTCAGTGACTGCTTCGAAATCTCCTTGAGAAGCTGCTGGAAAACCTGCCTCCATAACGTCAACACCAAGATCTTGAAATGCGTAAGCAATCTTTATTTTTTCTTCAAGGCTCATTGATGCGCCTGGTGATTGTTCGCCGTCTCTTAAAGTAGTATCAAAAATAATAATTTGATTTTTAGCCATATTAACAATCTAATAAATGATTCTAAAAAAATCCACTAATTAACGCTACAATTGTATCAACTTTTAATCGTTAAGCTTACAGTTACTAAAAAAACCCTTAAAATATTAGTTTTTATTCTTATCAATTATTTTATTTTTCGAAATCCAAGGCATTAAGGCTCTAAGTTTTTCACCTACTTGTTCTATTTGATGCTCAGATAGCTCTTTTCTCATATTGAGGAAATTTTTTTGCCCTGTCTCATTTTCCTTCATCCACTCTTTGGCAAATTTTCCACTTTGAATATTTTTCAAAACTTCTTTCATTCTTTCCTTTGTTTTATCATCAATAATTTTTTTACCCGACACATACTCACCGTATTCTGCGGTATTAGATATTGAATAGTTCATGTTGGCAATTCCACCCTCATAAATTAAATCAACTATTAATTTAACTTCATGTAAACATTCAAAGTAAGCCATTTCTGGCGGATAACCAGCTTCAACTAAAGTTTCAAAACCTTTTTTGATTAATTCAACTAATCCTCCACATAGTACAACCTGTTCTCCAAACAAATCTGTTTCACATTCATCTCTAAAAGTAGTTTCTATAATTCCCGATTTACCTCCACCTATTGCAGATGCATAAGATAATGCTAAATCTTTTGCAGAACCTGAACTATCTTTGTGCACTGCCATTAAACACGGTACACCTCCACCTTTTTGATATTCAGTTCTTACTAAATGTCCTGGTCCCTTTGGTGCTACCATAAAAACATCTAAATCATCTCTTGCTTTTATTAAGTCAAAATGAATATTTAAACCATGAGCAAATGCCAAACTAGACCCTTGTCTCATTCTTTGCTCTATATGATTTTTATATATTGCTGACTGTAACTCATCAGGTGCAAGTATCATTAGTACATCAGCCCATTCAGCAGCATCAGATAAATTCATAACTTTTAAACCTGCTTGCTCTGCTTTTTTTTTGCTAGGAGAATTTTCTCTTAGTGCTACAACAATTTCTTTTACTCCACTATCTTTTAAATTTAATGCATGAGCATGGCCCTGACTACCAAATCCAACTATAGCTACTTTTTTTGATTTTATTAAACCTGTGTTAGCATCTTTCTCGTAATACATTTTCATAGTACTTTTCCTTTATTATCTTTTACGGTTTCAGGCCCCTTCTTCATTGCTAATGCACCTGACCTTGAAATGCTTATAGCACCTAAAGGTTTAATTTTTTTTATAAAACTATCAACCTCTCTCCTAGTCCCAAGATACTGAGCAATAAAAGATTTTGGTGTTTTATCTAAAATTATTGACTTTAAGTCAACGCATAATTGCTCTGCTTTTTTTAAAGTATCACTTTCTGCAACAAATTTTATTAGCGCCAATTCTCTAAAAATTGATGTGTCATCGATTGGATAAGTTGCGACTTTATGAACTGGAACAAGCTTCAAAAGCTGTGCATTAATTTGATCAACAACTTGTCTTGTTCCATTTGTTGCAATTGTTATCCTAGAAATATTTCTTTCATCGTCTACTTTGGCAACAGCTAATGATTCAATATTGTAACCTCTTCCTGAAAATAATCCAGCAATTCTTGCTAAAACTCCTGCTTCATTATCAACCCAAGCCACCACAATGTACCTATCGATTTTTTCGGATTGCTGATCAATCTCGTATGCAGACTTTGGCATGATTAAACTAAAACTTTTCCTTCTTCTGAGATTTCTTCTTCATCATCTGGGCCTAGTATCATTTCATTATGAGGCTTTCCTGAAGGTATCATTGGAAAGCAATTTTCGTCTTTTTTCACAACGCAATCAAAAATTACTGGTTTATTTATTTTCATCATTTCATCAATTTTGCTGTCCAATTCATTCGGATTAGTTGCTCTTATACCCACCGCTCCATAAGCTTCGGCTAGTTTAACAAAGTCAGGCAAGGCTTCAGTGTAACTTTCTGAATAATTTTTTTCATGAAGTAGTTCTTGCCATTGACGAACCATGCCCATCCATTGGTTATTTAATATGAATATTTTAATCGGTAACCTATATTGTACTGCTGTAGAAAGTTCTTGTATGTTCATAAGAATTGATGCCTCACCTGCAATATCAACTACTAATTTTTTTGGATGAGCTAATTGAACTCCTATAGCTGCTGGCAAACCATACCCCATGGTTCCAAGCCCACCTGATGTCATCCATCTATTCGGTTCTTTAAATTTATAAAATTGAGCAGCCCACATTTGGTGTTGACCAACTTCAGTTGTAATGAAAGTATCTTGTTTTTTTGTAAGCTCGTAAAGTCTCTCTACTGCTTGTTGGGGCATAATTAAATTATTATCCTTTTTATATGACAAAGATTTTTTCTTTCTCCAAGTTTCAATTTGACCCCACCAACTACTAATTTTTTCTTTGTTCGAACTGTTAAAATTTGAATATTTTGTTTTTATAATTTTTACCATTTCAGTAATTACTGTTAAAGAGTCTCCCACAATCGATAGATCTGCTTTTACAATTTTATTAATTGATGACGGATCAATATCTATATGGATTTTTTTAGAATTTGGTGAAAAAGCATCAACTCTTCCTGTAATCCTGTCATCAAATCTTGCACCAATGTTTATTAATAAATCACAATCATGCATGGCGTTGTTTGCTTCATAAGTACCATGCATTCCTAACATACCCAAAAATTGAGGATCATCACCTGGTATTGCGCCGAGCCCTTGCAAAGTAGAAGTTACCGGAAACCCAGATAATTTCACCAATTCTCTTAAAGCTTTAGATGCTTCAGGCCCAGAGTTTATGACTCCTCCACCAGTATAAAATATTGGTTTAGCAGATTTAACAATCATTTCGACTGCTTTCTCAATGTTTGTTAGATCGGAACTAATAATTTTTTTTTTATTATCAATATCAATATCTTTAAAAGATTTATAAACTCCTTTTTGGAATTGAATATCTTTTGGAATATCAATTAATACTGGTCCAGGCCTTCCAGTTGTTGCAATATGAAAAGCTTTATGCACTGTTTCCGCAATTTTATTTACATCTTTAATTAACCAATTATGTTTTGTACATGGTCTAGTAATTCCTGTTGTATCACACTCTTGAAATGCGTCTGTTCCTATTAAATGTGTAGGGACCTGACCAGTTATACAAACCAAAGGCACTGAATCCATATAAGCATCTGTAAGTGCGGTGACTGTATTTGTTGCACCTGGTCCCGACGTAACAAGAATTATCCCAGGTTTGCCAGAAGATCTTGCATAACCTTCGGCTGCGTGTCCAGCACCTTGCTCATGTCTTACTAAAATATGTTTTATTTTTTTTTGTTTTGAAATTTGGTCATACATCGGAAGTACTGCGCCACCAGGATAACCAAATATATACTCGACACCATGCTCCTCGAGCGCTTTAAAAACTATCTCTGCACCAGTTAATTGATTGGTCATTTTCTCCCTAAAATTGAATTTAACCGATGTTAGAACTGGGTCAAGTTTTAGATATGTAAGAGGTAACTTTTTTTTGTAAATCAAGATAATTTATGTCGTCAAATGCTTTCCAATCCTTCATTTGACCTCTTTGCCAGGTATATTGGCGCTTTGCATACTGTCTTGTTCTGATTAAAACATCATTTTTAAGCTCATCTAATGAAATTTTTTTACTTAAATAAAGATGTATTTCTCTTAGGCCTATTATTGAATTAGCAGTATGTAGTGATTTTTTCCAAGTGTCTAACTTATAGTAATTCTTTGCTTCATCTATTGCTCCATTATCTAGCATTTCATTAAATCTATTTTGTATTCTTTTTTCAATTTCTTTTTTCTCAGGTATTAAACAAACCTTAATAAATTCATCTGTATTAAAATTTTTTTTATTCTCTTTAGTATGCCATTCAGAAACAGTCATTCCAGTATAATCATATACTGCAATAGCTCGGTAGAGTCTTTGTGTATCATTAAGATCATCCAAGTGGTCAAATATGCCAGGATATTTATTTGAATAGCTATTAATCATCATGTGCCTTCCTAATGGATTTAAACCCATTTCTATTTTTGGAATTTCTGGAATATCTACTAAACCATCAATCAATACCTTGAAATATAGCCCAGTGCCCCCAACAACTACAGCTACTTTATTTTTTTTATTAATTTCTTTTATTTTTTTGGTTGCTAGCGAATACCATTTTCCAACAGAAAAATTATCATTAACAGATGTACATCCGTATAAATGGTGTTTAACTTTTTTTTCATTCGGTCTTGCTGAAAGAATTTTAATTTCAGAATAAACTTGCATACTATCAGCATTTACAATTTCGCCACTGTAATTTTGAGCTAAATCAATCGCTAATCTAGATTTTCCCGATGCAGTCGGGCCAAACAACAGAATTATTTTTTTCATTGAGGAGTTATTTTATTTTAACACCGATATATCTAGTTGAATTATTAAGATCTACAATAGTTAACAAAATAGATTTTTTTCCTGATTTAATTAATTTTGAAATCTTAGATTGAAAATCTTTAGTATTATCGATTTTCGAATTCTGAACAGCAACAATTGCATCGCCTACAGAAATTGGTAACATTCCTAAAGGTCCATTTGGATTGATATTAGTTATAATAACCCCTTTTTTATTTTTTAATTTCGATCGATTGTTAGCGTCATTATTATTTATATTCCTTACATTAATACCTAAACTACCTAACGACTTATCTTCTGTAACTTTTGGTTTAATGCTCTGTTTAAATTCAGCAGTATCTTCCAATCTACCTAGAACAACATTTTTAGTAAGAATTTTTTTATTTCTCCAAATTTTAACTGAAGCAGATTTTCCTACAGGTGCTTCTCCGACAACTTTTGGTAGCTCTCTCATTGTTTTAATTTTTTTTCCATTAAATTCTATAATTACGTCACCTGGCTTTATACCTGACTTAAATGCTGGTCCTTTGGGATTAACGTCTGTTACCAAGGCACCGATTGGTTCTTTTAAAAAAACTGCTTCAGCTATTTCTTTTGTAACAACTTGAATTCTCACACCTAGCCAACCTCTTTTTGTTTCACCAAACTGTATCAATTGATCAATTACATTTTTTGCAAAGTTTGCTGGTATAGCAAAACCTATTCCAACAGATCCTCCGGAGTTTGAAAAAATTGCTGTATTAATACCTAATACATCTCCATTCATATTAAATAAAGGTCCGCCTGAATTACCTTGATTAATTGATGCATCAGTTTGAATAAAATTATCATATCTGCCCATGTTAATATCTCTATTTATTGCGGAAATAATTCCAGATGTAACAGTTCCTCCTAAACCAAAAGGATTACCTATTGCAACAACCCAATCACCCACTTTAGCTTTAGATGAGTCAGCAAGTTTTAATGCTTTGAAGTTTTCATTAGATTGAATTTTAAGAACCGCGATATCGCTAACTGGATCTGTTCCAATCAACTTTGCTTCATATTCTTTACCGTCAGTAAACCTAACAAAAATTCCCTCAGCACCTTGAATAACATGATTGTTAGTAATTACTGTACCATCGCTTTTAATAACAAAGCCAGATCCTAATGCCACTGTTCTTCTTTGTTTCTGACCCTTGTTCTGATCTTTAAAGAATTCTTCAAATGGCGAACCTGGTGGAAATTGAAAAGGGAAAGGATTGCCACCCCTAGTTTCTACAACTTTTGTGGCCGATATATTAACTACTGAAGGCATTGATTTTTTTGCTAAGTCTGAAAAGCCTTTTGAAATATCTGCTAAAGACTTCTCACAGAAAAATACAATTGCGAGTAAAAATAGTAAATTTTGAATATTTTTTTTCATTGTTTGATAAACCATATAATTATAAATCCTATTATAGCGAATACAAGACCTCCACTTCTTAATTTGGAAGCTGGTAATTCTTTAATTTGATTTAACATATTTTTCATTTGAGACGGGAACATGGCATAAAGTAAGCCTTCTAGTATCAGTAAAAGCCCAAATGCAATTATGAGCTCATCCATTATAAAAATTTAGTTTTTTTTAGCTGCAGGTTTTGCCGACCTAGACCTAAATTTTCTTGCACCTGATTTTCCAAAAAATTTAAAGAAATCACTATCCGGGGATAAAATTAATGAAGTTTCATTTCCGATCAAAGCTTTCTCATATGATTGCATTGATCTATAAAAGCTAAAAAATGCAGGATCTTTTCCGAAAGCACTGGCAAATATTTTATTTCTTTCACTATCTCCTTCACCTTTTAAAATTTCAGCTGTTTTTTTTGCTTCAGCGATAATAACTGCTACTTCCTTATCTGCGGTAGATCTAACCGTTTGAGCTATTTCTGCTCCTTCAGCTCTAAATTCTTTTGCTTCTCTTTCCCTCTCTGTCTGCATTCTTCGATAAATAGCTTCACTGTTAGCTTGCGGTAGGTCTGCTCTTTTAATTCTAACATCAATTATTTCGATACCAAGTTTTGATGCTTCATCATTTACATCACTTGTAATTTGTCCCATAAGTCTTGCTCTATCTTTTGAAACTAATGTTTGAAGTTCCTCTTTACCAAGAACACTTCTAATACGTGCATTTACAATGGTCGATAATCTTGATCTCGCTACCCTTTCATTACCAACTGAAATATAAAATTTTAAAGGATCTTTAATTTTAAATCTGGCAAAAGCATCAACAATTAATCTTTTTTGATCAGACGCAATCACTTCCTCTGGAGGTGCGTCAAGATTTAAAATTCTTGTGTCTAAAAATACTACGTTTTGAATAAGTGGAATTTTGTAATTTAACCCGGCTTTTTGTATAACTCTTTTAGGATCTCCGAATTGAAGAACTATTGCTTGCTGTACCTCTGACACTGTAAAAAAAGTTAAGTAAATTAAAAACCCAAATCCTATTATTATTGGTGCCAAAAATTTTATTAATTTTTCTTTCATTAGTCTGCCTTTTGAATTTTTTTAAGTTCAGGTAAAGGCAAATATGGTACAACGCCTCCACCAGATTTTTTATCAATTATAATTTTATTAATATCAGCTAACACCTTTTCCATAGTTTCTAAATACATTCTTTCTTGTGTTACCGTTCTTGCTTTTCTGTATTCATTATAGATTGCAGTAAATCTAGATGCTTCTCCTTCTGCTAAAGCAACAACTTCTTTTTTATAACCCTCTGCTTTTTGAACAATTTGTGCAGCCTCACCTCTTGCCCTCGGGATAACATCATTAGCATATGCTTCAGCCTCGTTTTGTTGTCTTTCTTTATCCGCCTTGGCAGCTTGCACGTCTCTGAATGCATCTATAACTTCACCTGGTGGGTCAGCTTTTTGTGTTTGTACTTGAGTAATTTGTATTCCTGACTCATAATTATCTAAAATTTCTTGCATAATAGTTTGTGTATCGATTTCAATTTGAGCCCTTCCCTCTGTTAAAATTGCTTGTATGTCGTTTCTTGCTATAATTTCTCTCATGGCTGTTTCTGCCACGCTTTTAACAGTGTCCTCTGGATCTTGAATATTAAATAAAAATTTTCCAGCGTCTTTAATTACCCAAAACACAGAATAATCAATATCAACTATGTTTTCATCACCGGTTAGCATTAAACTTTCTTCAGGTACATCATTAACACTTGCAGCTCTTCCTGAGTCTGCTGCAGATCTGTAACCTACATCTATACGATTTACTCTTGTTACCTTAGGAGTTAAGACTCTCTCAACTGGGAAAGGTATATGGTAATGCAAACCTGGTTGTGTCTGGTTTACATATTTTCCAAATCTCATAACTACACCTTGTTCATCAGGTAGAACACGGTAGAAGCCACTACCTAACCACAATGCAGCTACGATTATGATAAATAAAAAAATAGGTCTTCCGCTGCCTGGCATATTCTTTGGAAAAATTTTCTTTAGTTGATCTTGAAATTGCCCTGCTAGGTCATCAAAATTGGGGGGTCTTCTTCCTCCAGAACCACGGCTTCCGCCTCCGCCACCTGGTGGTGTATCTTCGCCTCCATTACCCCATGGGGAATTAGCCATTTTGAAAATTCTATTAATCATTAATATTTATATATTTCAATTTCTGCGCTACTAATACATATATAGATAGGAAATTAAAAGTAAAAAACAAGGTTAAATGGACGCGAAAAAAGCAAATTTAAACAAAGATTTTAGGGATAGAATTTCTCCTACAAGCCAATTTGTCAAAAAAAGAATTCCTAATGTAAAAAAAATAATTGCAATATCTAGCGCCAAAGGTGGAGTTGGTAAATCCACTATTGCAGCAAATATAGCGGTTGAACTTGGTAAAAATTTTAATGTTGGCTTATTAGATGCAGATATTTATGGTCCATCAATACCTCAATTATTTGGAGTAAAGGAAAAACCTACAACCGATGACGGGAAAAAATTAAACCCAATTATTAAATACAATGTTTATTTAATGTCTATTGGATTTTTAGTAGATGATAAATCACCAATGGTTTGGAGAGGTCCAATGGTAATTAGTGCAATAAAAACTTTCGTTAATAATGTGAATTGGACTAACCTTGATTACTTAATTATTGATTTGCCACCTGGGACAGGAGATGCATTAATTACTTTTTCACAAGAACTTGAAATAGATGGTGCTATAATTATCACAACACCACAGAAATTATCTGTAAATGATGCCACAAGAGGAATTGAAATGTTTAAGAAGACAAAAGTACCAGTGATTGGAGTAATAGAAAATATGTCTTATCTAATAGATGGTAATAATAATAAAAAATTTATTTTTAGTAAAGGAGGTGGAGATACTATAGCTAAAAGTCAAAATATTGAATTGCTTGGTCAAATTCCAATACATGAGTCAATTAGTGCTTCATCCGATAATGAAATACCTTTAATGTGTTCATTAAATGAAGATATGATTACTAGAGAAATTAAAAATATCGTTTTAAAGATTAAATAGTCAAATCTTCTTTTCCTAATACATCCATTAATTCGTTCCATTCTCTTTTGCTAAGACCAGAAGTTTCTTGATTTAAAGCCTTTCCATTCATAAATGATTTGATAACATTTAATCCTTTAGCAGAAACATGAGCAGCACCAATTCTATAATCAAGAAAAGCTGAATGAGTAATTGGTACCCATTTTTTTAAAGTATCTAGCATTGCTTCTGCATAAACCCTTATCTCATACTGCGCATGTTTATCGGCTCTAAGAAATAAAAAATTCATCAAGTTTAACAAATCAGTTTTCCAGTACCACTGAGTATATGAATTTAGTGTCAGGTTCATTCTAGCTAATTCTCTTGCTAATCCGTTTTTATTTTCATCAATAATTGAACCATCGAATTTTTCATTCAGCATTGTTTCATAATTTTTATAAGTTCTTTCAGCATCATCCTTAAGTATGTTTAAAACTTTTTTTGCTTGCTCTCCGTTTAAAACTTGTCCCCTTCCTTGTCTATTGTTACTTGATTGTGCAGCTAAGTGATCTGAAGTTGGAATATAAAATTCCTTATCTAAAATAGAGTAACGCGCAGAATATTCATTTACGTTTGCTGTTCTATGTCTAATCCATTGTCTTGCAATAAATATAGGAAGCTTAACGTGGTATTTAATTTCGCACATTTCAAATGGCGTACTATGCCAGTGCCTCATTAAATATCTTATTAATCCCTCGTCTGTTGAAACTTTTTTTGTTCCTTTCCCGTAAGAAACTCTCGCTGCTTGAACAACAGAGGTGTCATCTCCCATATAATCTACTACGCGAATAAAGCCATGATCTAAAATTGGAATTGCCTGATATAAAATCTTCTCTAATTCAGGCGAAGTTACTCTTTTGGTTTGACTATTTTGACTTTGTTGATCAGCTATTTCTTGTTTTTGTTGCTTTGTTAATTCCATATTAAATAAATCTTTAAAATGCCAGAAATAAGTTTTATATTATATCTGTTGGATTTCCAACTATGACGATAAACGAATCTCGTAATAAACATTTCGGACCAGGGGGCGGTACCCTGCACCTCCACCAAATGCAACTTATGGGGGTGAACTAGGCTCGACGGGTGTCTAAAAGTTTTTCTTTCGTTCGGTAAAGTCCCGCCGCAATGGACAACTTATAAATGCAAATGATAAATTTGCTCTTGCTGCTTAATTAACTTAGGTTAATTTTGCAAACGGGGTCCGGGGCACCTGGCAACAGAACGCCCCTTAACCAATGGAAACCGTTATTCCAACTCAAATATCAAATTAGGAACAGCACGAAGTTTTACACGAAGTTTACACGAAGTTTGAAGTCAAGTTCCAAACCGTT
>Ga0160422_10000081_pt1 | contig 50621 bp, 51 predicted proteins | sample Fk160mmetaG_FD_108192 | JGI IMG/M metagenome (GOLD analysis project Ga0160422, IMG submission 108192) | Marine microbial communities from the Central Pacific Ocean - Fk160115 60m metaG | ecosystem: Environmental > Aquatic > Marine > Oceanic > Photic zone | place: The Central Pacific Ocean... | reverse complement strand
CCTACGCCATATAATGGTAATTTAGAAAATTTGACAATTATTCAACCTCATCAGATTGTTGAAAAAGTTAAACAAATGGTTAATGGGAGCATTTAAGAAATGAAGAAAAGGCAAAGCTGGCTTTTTTTTATAATCTTTCTAGTTGCTTTTTCTATTTATTTATTAGTTAATTATCCATTTCAATTAGGCCTTGATCTTAGAGGTGGTTCTCAGTTAACTCTTGAATTGATAAAAGAAGATGGAAATATTACTAGAGATGAACTTGATTCAGTAAAAGCTGTTTTAGATAAAAGAGTTAATAATCTTGGTGTATCTGAATCTAATTTACAAACTTTAGGTTCTAATCAATTAATACTTGAACTTCCTGGTGAACAAGACCCTCTCGCGGCATCAAGAGTTGTTGGTAAAACTGCTTTACTAGAATTTAGAACACAATCAGCAGATAGTTTTAATGAATTAAAAAAATTACAATTTCAAAGATTGCAAATTAATAATCTTATTGATTCTTTTAATGAATTTAATAGAAGAAACTTTGATAAAAACTTAAAAGATAAATTAGAAAACTCTTTAAGCGAAATAGAAACGTCAATAAATTATCAATCAAATGAATCAGAATTATTTTTAAAACTGAATGAAACAAGGAAGTTCATTAATAGCGAAATAGCAAACTTATTCGTTAAAACAACGTTAACTGGAAAAGATCTTATAAGTGCAGGAAGAAGGCAAGAGCAAACAAATAATAATTGGGAAGTTTTGCTATCCTTTTCAAGTGAAGGAGGGGATAAATTTGCTGAGATAACAAAATCAATTGCTGGTTCACAAAGACTTTTATCAATTGTTTTAGATGGTGAGTCAATAAGTGAAGCAAGTGTTGGAAATCAATTTTCAAAAACTGGTATCACAGGAGGCTCTGCAACTATAAGTGGAAACTTTAATGCTGAAGAAGCAAGAGAATTAGAAGTTCAATTACGAGGTGGTGCGTTACCATTACCTGTACAAATTATTGAGACAAATACAATAGGCCCATTACTTGGTAATAGAAATATAATTAAAAGTCTTTATGCTGCAATCCTTGGCTTAGTATCTGTAGGTTTATTTATGATTATTAACTATAGAATTCTTGGTTTAATATCAGTTGCTTCTCTTTTAACTTATGGTCTGTTTAATCTAGCTTTATATTCATTAATACCTGTAACTATTACTCTTCCAGGTATCGCTGGATTAATATTAAGTATAGGAATGGCAGTTGATGCGAATATCTTAATATTTGAAAGGATAAGAGATGAATTAAATTTAGGTAATACTTTAATTAGATCTATAGATGATGGATTTCGACGTGCAAATTCATCAATTTTAGATGGACATATTACAACGCTTATTAGTTGTCTGGTTTTATTTATAATTGGAACTAGTTTTGTTAAAGGTTTTGCCGCAACTTTAGGCTTAGGAGTAATAATAAGTTTATTTACTTCATTAAACTGCTCTAAAACATTTCTAAGATTTCTTACAAGCTATCAATTTATGAGAAAGAAAAATTTCTATTTAAATGATTTTAATAATACTTCTGCTAAAAATCTAATAAATAAATCATGAAACTTATTTCAATTCCTTTAATTCAGATCAAAAAAAAAGTTTGGACTCTTTCAATAATTTTGATAACTTTTAGTTTTATTGGAATATTAATTTCTTCTTTTTCTCCCTCAATAAAAAAACCAATTAATTTAGGAATGGATTATGTAGGCGGTAATGAAATAAGGTTAGAAAGAATATGTAATATTGAATGTAGCACTATAACTTCAGATAAATTAATTAAAGAATTAAAGATAATTAATAAAGAAAATAATTTTATTAACAATATAAGATTTCAAATACAAAATAATGATAGTTTGATTTCGATAAGAACACCTTTTCTTAGTATTGATAGCTCAGAGAAACTAATAAATGATATTAATAAAATTGTAGGGCCCATTAATTTTGATAGTAAAATTTCTAGATCAATAGGCCCAAAGCTAGGTAGAGATTTATTAATAAATGGAGGAATATCGTTATTAGTTTCTCTTGTCGCAATCTCCTTTTATATATCTATTAGATTTGATAAGAAATTTTCTTTCTTAGCTTTATCAGCATTATTTCATGATTTATTCATTGTTTTTGGTGTTTTTTCATGGCTTGGAATAATTTTTTCTATAGAAGTCAATAGTTTATTTGCAGTAGCTTTATTAACGATTGCAGGTTATTCTGTTAATGATACTGTAGTCATTTTTGACAGAATAAGAGAAAATAATAAATTAAACGTAAATTCCAACTTTAATCAAACCATTGAAATATCAGTAAATGAATCTTTAAGAAGAACTTTATTTACTAGTCTTACTACTATTATCCCTCTTTTAACTCTTATATTATTCGGTTCTTATTCCTTGTACTGGTTTTCTATTGCACTTGTTTTAGGGATAATAATAGGTAGTTATTCAAGTATATTATTAGCTCCTTCTTTATTAATGAATGAAGATAAATCTACCAATTATGAAATTAAATAAATATTCATACTTTTTGATTATATTTATAATTTTTGATGTTTATTCCGAAATAAGGATTATCATTGATCACTTTACATTCCAAGCCTTTTATTTTGCATTTGTAAGACATCCTTTGGCTTCCTTTATGATATTAACTTTTCCTTATTTAAATATGAAGTTAAACAAAATAAAATTATTTAATTAATCTAAATTCATTGTTTCTTTTATTATCACTTGTATTACTAATGCAAGAGGTAAGGATAATATAAGACCCAATGGACCAAATATAAATGTAAATCCAAATTGCGATATGAGTGTGAGTCCTGGCAGTAAGTTTGTTTTCTTTTTCATAATGGATGGCATTATTATATAACTTTCTATATTTTGAATAATTATGTAAGAACCAAGAACTAATAATGGTTTCCATAAGTTATCTAATAATGCAATTGATATAGGAAAAATAGCACTTATAACAGGACCAATATTAGGAATTATATTTAAAACCATTGCTATCATTGCATTTGAAACAACATACTTAATATCTAAAATTGATAATACAATTAAAGATAAAAGACCTACAAATATAGAACTAATAACCATTGAAAACATCCAGTTTGAAAGTGCAATATTTGATTTTTCAATTATGTTTCTAAATTTATTCCTTAATGCATTTGGAGTAATAAATAAGACTCCCTCTTTGTAAGAATTTGGTTCAATAGAAATCATTAAACTCACAACTAAGACAAAAATTATTCGAACTAATCCTGAGCCAAGATTACCAGCTAAATTAATAATATTTATAAAACTTTCTTGAATCGCCTTTGCGATAGCAGCTCCATCAGGGAATATTAGAAAATCATTAAAAATTTTATACATATCAAAAATATTCTCGGCATCATTGCCATAAAGAAGTCGATTAATTTTCTCTAGATTAGAATTAAATATAAAATTTATTCTTGTTAGTATGCTTGGAACATCAATTATTATTTCATTAACCTCCTTTATGAAAGGCGGCAAAACAAGTAATACAGAAGCAAGAAAAATAAATATTAGAAAAATTAATACAAAAAAAAGCGATATAGATCTTGGGATTTTTATAATATTCTTTAATTTATTAGTTAGGTTACATATTATGTTTGCTAAAACTAGAGAACAAATTATAAGAAGTAGAAAGTCTCTGAGGCTCCAAAAAATTATGAAACAAATACTAATAACTAATATTTTAAAGAAAAAAGAATTATTCAATTTTTATATATTGTTTATGTCTTTTCAGAATATCCTAATCCATTTGATTTGGCATAACTATTAGCAAATCTCATAAATCTTTCAAAATCAGTATTGTTTCTCCAGGAATATATAGCCTCAATAAAAGTTGGACTACCATCTACAAATCTTGCTTTTACTTCTTTAGTCATTAATTCACCTTCATCATCAATTAACTTCATTCCTGTGATTTCACCACTGGCTAATTTTGACAAGGCTTGAGGTTTCTCAAAAATAAAAAATGCTTGACCAGTAGTACCATTTTTATCTCTTGTCAGTCTTATCTCAGGAACAACTGGTTCGTTGACACCGTCATAAAATTGTATCTTTGCTTCTTTGTTAGGTGTCATGAATTTAATCCAATTATTTTTACAATTGTAATAAGAAAAAAAACTCTTTGTTTTAATTACTAAATTTATAGCGTTTTAATAATTTCTTTAATAATTTCATTATCGGTCTTAAGTCCCATATTTAGAATTTTTACATCCTTTTTATTTTTCAATTCGTATTCATAACATTTATCATAATATTCCAAAACAGCTTTACAAACATTCTCCCAATCTTCATCATCAATTGAATCAAGGGCAGATTTTGTTCTTTGAGGTCCAAGTCTTTTAGATATTCTCAAAACAGATTCCTTAAGATCACATTTATTATATTGACTATATGTACTTACTAATTCCTCAATCCGTATTCTCTCATCTCTAATAATTTCAATTCTCTTGGATATTTTAATTTGCTTATATAGTTCATTTGGTATTCTATTCTTTCCAATATTGGGGCTTTCTGCTTCAACAAAAATAAATTTAAATTTATCAAATTTATCTATATTTTCTGATATCAAATTCTCATATTGTTCATTTGTTGGTTGCGGTAACATTCCAAGGCCTCCAAAAGAACTTCCTCTATGATTGGCAAGAGATTCAAAATCTAATATTTGATAATCTAATGTCCTTAATTTAATTAATATTTTTGTCTTTCTCGTTCCGGTCTTTCCCCCTATGACAATAAGATTTTGCTTATCTTTAAAACTATTTAAAACCCAATTACGATAAGTTTTATATCCTCCTTTAAGAGTAATGCAGGGATACTTAAATTTTTCTAATAGCCAACTCATACTTTGAGATCTCATTCCACCTCTCGCACAATAAATTTTTATATTAAAGTTATTTGAAAATTTATTGCTTGTTGTTATAAGAAATTGTTCCTTAATTAAAAGAAATTCATTTATTAATTTATCAATTTTATTTTCAATAATTTTAAATCCCTCTCTTATTGCAATTTGTCTGCCAGATATTTTATATTTTTTACCTATGATAGTTCGTTCTTCATTATCAAATATTGGAATATTTATTGAATTTGGCATATGTCCTTTATAATATTCATCTGGACTTCTTACATCAATTAGAAGACCCATGGTTCTCCTAAATTCCTTAAGATCATTACTTTTGAAATTCATAGGACTATATAAAAAAATTTTTTGATTTAAATTTGAAATGTCTTCTCAAGATAATAAAATTAATAATGAAGATACAATAAAACTAGTAAAAAAGTTTGTTGCATCAAATCAAAGAAAAAGAAGGAATTTAATTAATGATATCGAATCATCTGCAGAATCTCTTTTTGTTGTTGGAGAAGAAATAATTAGATATGCAGATAAAAAAGGAGATGATTGGTCTATTGGGTGGGTATTACAAGTTTTAAAAAAATATAAACCAAGTTTTTTTGAGAATGATAATTACAATAAATGGTTCGAGATGAATTCAGGAATTGATATAAAATATGATGATCTACAATTAAATTTATTAAATCAAAATTTTGAGGAAGCAGATAAATTAACTAGTGCCTATCTTAGAAAGTTGGCTGGAAAAGTTGCAGAAAATAGAGGTTATGTTTTCTATAGTGAAGTGAAAGACATGCCTGGTGAAGATTTAGTTACAATTGATAGATTATGGAATATTTATTCTCAAGGTAAATTTGGCTTCTCAAACCAAGCTAAATTATTAAAATCTGTTGGTAAAAGATATGATTTGCTGTGGCCTAAAATAGGGTGGAAGAAAGATGGTATTTGGACAAGATATCCCTCATCATTTTGTTGGTCTTTAAAAGCTCCTGAAGGTCATATGCCTCTGGTTAATCAACTAAGAGGTGTGCGTTTAATGGACTCTATTCTTAAACATCCATCAATAGCTAAAAGACATGAAAATTGCCTTTGATTAGTAATACAGTAATAAGTTAAAATAAAAAAAAAGCTAATTGTTATGTCCTCTTTTAAGGACACTTCGACATTTGAATTTGAGTCATCTCTTCAACTTTCAAATTTTGTTGAAATTTTACTTGAACCCTTATATAAATATCAACATTTATATTTAATAAGATTAGGTTTGCATGAAGCTTTAGTAAATGCAGTAAAACATGGGAATAAACTAGATTCTTCAAAAATTATCAAAGTAAAGAGAATTATTACTCCACATTGGTGGGTTTGGATAATCCAAGATCAAGGACAGGGGATGGATAAAGAAAAAAGAAAATTTACTTTGCCTAAAAGAACTGATTCTGTAAGTGGTAGAGGATTATTTCTAATTCACGAATGCTTTGATGACGTAAGATGGAGTCCTAAAGGAAATAAATTACAACTAGCTTTAAAAAGATGACTTCTTATGAGGGCAAGGAATATCAGTATTTATTCCTTTTAACCATTTTAAACTCTCCTCTAGATAAGCGACTGTGTCTTTTTCATTATTGCCAATAATTAACTGACAAAGTGCAGATGAAATCAATTCTGCAGCTCTCTTATTTTTATTGCCTTTAAATTTATGCCACTCATTATGATCAATTTTTAATTGTTCATTTAATATTTTTACTGACTCATTGATATCTTTAGACCAATCTTTCATTTCGTATATACTTTTTGTTATTTTATCGCAGACCAAACTTTTGTCATGAAAAAAGATTTAGAAGATATGTTGTTAAAACCAAGCTCTTCCATCTTTGAATCAATATTATCCTTAATGTAATCACAATAAAAAGGTTCATGAAAATTTTTATAAAATCCTTCCATAATACTAATAAAATTAGGAGAATCAACTATTTGAATTGAATCAGCTAATACAAGAACTCCACCAGGTTCAAGAACCCTAAAGAATTCTTTTAAAACTATTTCTCTTACAGTTCTTGGTAATTCATGAAATAAATAAACACAAGAAACTCCCTGTAATGAATTATCTTCAAAAGGTAAATTTTCTGCATTACCTTTTATTAGTTCAATTAAATCTCCATCTAAATCAGAAATATATCTACTGGCTTCTTTTAAATAAGAATCAGACAAATCTAGACCAATGATTTTTTCTTTTGCAAAAGATCCTCTTAATTGTTTAAGTGTTCTTCCAGATCCAGTTGCTACATCTAGAATTTTAATAGAATTATTTTTTCTATCACCAAAATTGCTTAAGCCCTCTTTGAGAGGTTTTAGGATTCTTCTCCTCATAGAATTAGCAGAACCGTTGAAAAGTATATCTACCTGTAAATCGTAAATACTTGCTGAAAAATCAGATAGATATCCATCAGTTTGATGATGAAAATTTCTCAGATAATAGTTTGGATAACTATCTTTATCTATTGATTTTGGTAAATCATTAACTTTTTGATTCTTTCTTCTTTCCCATGTATTCGGCATATCCAGCCAAACTTTAGGATATTGTATTAGATACCTTAACCAAGGTTCATCAAATAAAAGCTTTTGAGGATAAATATGCTCTTCATAATCTTTCCAATCTTCTTCCCTCAATGCATCCATTGACTTTTGTATTTCAATTAGTAGATTTTTATCTATATCAAAGCTTTTTAAGTCATTATCAGGAGATATCAGATTCATTAATCTGCTGCTAATTTCCTTGTGAGCTAACCCTGCAATACTTTTGCCTTGTTGAAGTGTTTTGTATGCAATTTTTGAAAGAGAATCGCTAGCCATTTTTAAATCAATCTTTTTATATTTCAACAAAAAAAAAAACTTTTTGAGAAAAATTTAAGAATTTCTCAAAAAGATTTATAAATTTTTAAAAGTTTATCTAGTTTATTTAACAACAATTAGGCATCGTAGTACATGAAAAATTCATGAGGGTGTGGTCTTTGTCTAAGTTGTTGAACCTCTTCGTATTTCATATCAATAAAATTATCGATAAAGTCATTAGTAAAAACATCACCAGCTAATAAATAGTCTTTGTCAGCTTTTAAAGCATTAAGTGCATCATTTAAGGATGAAGGAACTGTATTTATTTTTGATAGTTCTTCTTGACTTAAATCAAAAAGATCAACATCTACTCCATCACCAGGATCAATTTGATTTTTAATACCATCAATACCAGCTAATAGCATCACTGTGAAAGATAAATAAGGATTAGCCATGGCATCTCCGGATCTAAATTCTAATCTTTTTGCTTTAGGGCTTGGACCAGTTAGTGGAATTCTTACTGCAGCAGATCTATTACCTTCAGAATAAACGAGATTCACAGGAGCTTCGAATCCTGGTACTAATCTTTTATAACTGTTTGTAGTTGGATTTGTAAATGCAAGAAATGATGGAGCATGTTTTAAAATTCCACCTATATACCACCTTGCTGTTTGAGAGAGGTTTGCATATGTTCCTTCACCAAAAAATAGAGGTTGATTATTTTTCCATAAACTTTGGTGAACATGCATGCCTGTTCCATTATCATTAAATACAGGTTTAGGCATAAATGTTGCAGTCTTCCCATATTTTTTAGCAACATTTCTCACTACATATTTGTATGTCATAACATTATCAGCCGCATTAATTAAGGATGAAAACTTCATTCCTAATTCATGTTGACCTGCTCCAGCAACTTCGTGATGATGTTTTTCAATTGGTATACCTAATTGACCCATTAATAGTAACATTTCTGATCTTATGTCTTGAGCAGTATCATTTGGTGATACAGGAAAATATCCTTCCTTATATTGAATCTTATAGCCTAAATTTCCGCCTTCTTCTATTCTCCCTGTATTCCATGGGGCTTCGATTGTATCAACACTGTAAAAGCAACTTCCCTCTTTTGAATCATATCTTACGTCATCAAAAAGAAAAAATTCTGGCTCAGGCCCAAAAAATGCAGAATCTGCAATAGATGTTGAATCTAAATAGGATAGAGCTTTCTTTGCAAGAGATCTTGGACATCTATCATATGGTTCTCCACTTCTAGGTTCTTGAATTGAACAAATCATACTAAGCGTTTTATGTTTATAAAATGGATCAATCCATGCTGTTGATGCATCAGGAACCATCGACATGTCCGAGGCATTAATTGCTTTCCAACCTCTGATGGATGAACCATCAAATGCAAGTCCCTCGGAAAAAGATTCTTCTTCTATCATGTCTGATGTAACAGTTAGATGCTGCCATTTTCCATGAATGTCTGTGAATTTTAAATCGATGAGTTCAATTCCTTCATCTTTTATTTGACTTAATACATCTTGTGGAGAGTTAGACATTAAAAAATACTTATCTTTCTGAAACTTAATTAGTTAAAGAATCAAATTTTGTATCAACCGTAACTTTTTTGAACACTTGAAGCCTTGTTTCAGTATTTCAAGATTTATTATTAAAAAAATATTTTTATTAAATATTTAAATTCAATGAATTTCTTTAAAAAAACATCGCTTAAGTATCTATATTGGTTTAGTTTTAAGGTAATACTTTATTAAAAAGTTTTGACAAAATCAAATATGATTTACTCTTTAAGAAAGGAGAATCTTCATAATTTTTCAAAAACATATGTTCCTTCGAGATTATTACTAGGTCCAGGACCCTCAAATGCTCATCCAGAAGTGCTAAAGGCATTATCTCTCAATCCTATTGGGCATTTAGATGATGCATACCTTGAGTTAATGTCGGATGTTCAACAATTACTCAGGTATGCTTGGCAATGTGATAACAGAGTATCACTTCCTATGAGTGGCACAGGAAGTGCTGCCATGGAAGCATCTATCGCTAATTTTATTGAAGAAGGAGAAACAATATTAATAGCTAAAAAAGGATATTTTGGAGATAGGCTTGTAGATATGGCTTCACGTTATAAAGCGAATGTAACAGTCATTGAAAAAGATTGGGGTGATGCATTTTCCTTAGAAGAGATAAAATATGAAATTATAAAAAATAAACCTTCCATTTTTGCAATTGTTCATGCAGAGACATCAACAGGTGTTCTTCAACCATTGGAAGGAATAGGTGAGATTTGCAGAATGAACAATTGTTTATTTTTAGTTGATGCTGTTACTTCACTTGGAGCTATAAAACTTTTGGTTGATGATTGGAAGATAGATCTTGCATATAGTTGTAGCCAGAAAGGATTAAGTTGTCCCCCTGGATTAAGTCCATTTACAATGAATAAAAGAGCTGAAGAAAAATTAAATAGAAGAAAATCAAAAGTTCCTAATTGGTATTTAGATCTTTCATTATTAAATAAATATTGGGGATCTGATCGTGTTTACCATCATACAGCGCCAGTTAATATGAATTATGCAATTAGAGAAGGTTTAAGATTGATTGCCGATGAAGGATTAGAAAATATTTGGGAAAGACATATACAAAATGCAGAAAAACTTTGTAATGGATTAATAGATTTAGGTCTAGAATTGCATGTCCCTAAAGAATTTAGATTACCCACCTTAACAACAGTAAAAATCCCCCCAGGTGTTGATGGCGATTTATTTAGAAATCATCTTCTTCAAAATTATGGTATAGAAATTGGAAATGGTTTAGGCTCATTATCAGGAAAAATATGGAGAATTGGCCTAATGGGCTACAATTCTACCGATGAAAATGTTAATAGATTACTAAATCTCTTTGATACAGAACTAAAAAAATTCTCTATTTTTCGTTCCGCAGCTTTTTAAACCAATTTTTAAGAAGTGTACTTGAATCTTCTTCAAATATTCCGCTTATAACTTCCATCTTATGATGAGCACTTTTGTGTTTTGATAAATCTATAGTTCCACCTAATCCTCCTCTTTTAGAATCATTAGCTGAAAATACTACTTTGCCCATCCTAGATTGTATTAGTGCCCCTGCACACATTTGGCATGGCTCTAAATTTACGAACATTATGCAATCATTAAATCTCCAATCATTTCTTATCCAAGCTGCCTGGCGTAATGCTATTAATTCTGCATGTCCTAATGGGTCTTTATTTAATTCTCTTTTATTACTTCCTCTACCTATACACCTACCCTTTTGGTCTATTATTAATGCTGATATAGGAAGTTCTCTTTCCCCAACAACTTGTGCTCTCCTAAGCACTACTTTCATCCATTTACTATATTCTAAATAAGTGTTTCTTCCCTTTGTAATTGGATCATTTAAATTTTTTTCAAGTTTATTCATATTTGTATTTTAAAGCTATTCGTTAATTATTAGATAAATGACCGAAAAAATAACAAACCATTATGTAAATTATTTTCCATCTATTAATGGAAATAATGATGAATTATTAGATCTTCTGACAAAAACTTCAGAATTACTCTGTAAATGGTATTCAGAGACAAATAATGCCTCTCCTATCCCATTGAGTAATAAATTTAAAGTCACCTATCCTCTTAAAAAAGGTTGTGAGGTAAATAATCTTTTAGATGAAATTGAAGATTTAATTTATACGTCCTTTTGTGCATCTCATCCAGGATCTCTTGCACATTTAGATCCCCCTCCTTTAAGTATTTCAATTATTGGAGATTTGATAGCTTCTGGCTTAAATAATAATTTATTAGCTGAAGAATTATCTCCAAGTATTTCAAAACTTGAGAATGATTTATGTAAATGGTTTTCTAATAAGATAGGATTTACCGAAAAATCTGGTGGTATTGCAGCAAGTGGAGGTACTTTAAATAACCTTAATGCTCTTGTAACTGCAAAATATTGTTCTGAATTAAAATCTGATAATGATGCAGTTTTAATTCTTAGTGAAGATGCTCATGTCTCTTTTAAAAAATGTGCAAGAATTTTAGGCATAGAAGATAAAAACATATATTTTGTTCGTACAGATGAATATGGAAGTATGGATATTCAATCTTTTACAAAGTTATTTAATAATTTATTAACTAATGGTAGAAGAATTTTTGCAGTGGTTGCAACTTTTGGTACGACTATTCGTGGTGCGTTGGATCCTCTTAACGATATAGGTGAATTATGTAAAAAAGAAAAGATCTGGTTCCATATTGATGCTTCTATAGGAGGTATATTTTTATTAGCAAATAATAAAATTAAAAATATTAAACATTTTGATATTGGTAATGCTAATTCGATAACTATTAATCCTCAGAAACTTCTAGGTATAGCAAAGACCTCTTCTTTATTATTAGTATCGGATATTAATACTTTAAAAATTACGTTTCAAACAGGCCTTCCTTATATTGATTCTCCTGATGATGTAATTAACAGAGGTGAACTAGGCATTCAAGGCTCTAGACCAGCAGAAATTATAAAACTTTGGCTTGGTTTGAGATTCTTGGGTATTGATGGAATTGAAAGAATTTTAAATGAATCTGTGTTAAAAAAATCATTATTTGTTGATAAATTAGATAAGAATAAATTTGAAATTTATAGTGGACCTTTACATATAATATCTTTCCTACCAAAGAAAATGAATCTAGCAGAATCAAATAATTGGACTTTAAGAGTAAAAAATTTTCTTTTAGAAAAAAAATATATGATATCTCGACCTTTTTATAAAGGACAATATTATTTGAGAATTGTCTTTGGCAACTATAATACTAAATCTATTCATATCTCAGAACTAACGAATTTACTTAATGACTTTAATTTATGAATAGACCAAAATTATTAGCAAAAATTACAGGAATCATATCAATAGTTATTTGTATGATTTATTTAATCTTTATTAGTGTTTTTGATTTTCGTAGCAACCTGAATAATTATTTAATCAATCAATCTGAGAGTATGGGGGTAATTGTCTCTTATTTGAGGAATTATTTTTTAAATTAATTTTCTGTAAAGCTTCTTTTAGAAAATCTTTAAGTATATCCTCTCTTTTATTTATTTCGTATAGATTTTGAACTGTTTCTTGTATTCCTCCGTCGCCCCAACTTTGATTTTTTTCAAAGTATTGTATAAAGGCAAGGCCCACAATTCTTATAATCCAAGCAGCTGTTATAGATTGTACAGATTTAGTTATAAAGCTTGTTGTGAAATTTGTAGATAATGAATTGGTAAAAATATTAATTCCACTTTTCACTACACCTAATGTTGCTAAAACCTTAACTATAGATTTAGTTAGTTCTGCGGCTCTTTCTCTTCTTAACTTTGCACCATATATTTTAGAGATTTCTATGATCATCTGGATATTTATAACACTTGTAGCAAGTAAATCTATGCCAGGTAGAGGAGTAATAAATATTACTCCACTTGTTATCCACGAATATCTATTAATTAAATTTTTAGAAGAAATATTTCTTTGATTATTTATTATATCTTTGCTGATTAACCCTAATTTATTACACTGAAAAAGAATATTGTCTGCTAATAAATCTTCGCCATTTTTATCAAGTATATCGATAATTGCATTAAATAAATTATCAACATTTATTTCTTGTTTTTTTGGATAACTTCCCTCATTTGCAATTGTCTGAGGCGATGCTGTTGTAAATATTATTTTAGTATTTGCAGAAAATTCTTTAATTAAGTTATAAATATTTCTTTTGATACTTTCATTTTGATTTTTTGATCGTAAATCACATTTATTTAATGCTATTATAATCGATTTACCAATCTTAGATAATTGCTGAATAAGATACAATTCATACTTATTCAGATCTTGATCTATGACAAAAATTATTAGATCAGATTTTGAAGCCTTTTTAATGGTTTTTTCTTCTCTCCTTTCTCCTTCAATAGATGCTTCAAAAAGTCCAGGTGTATCGATAATATTTACATTCCTTTTTAGGAAAGGAATATTAATTTTATAAATATTTGATTTTTTAGTTGTACCAATAGTTGGGGAAATTTCACCAACTATATTTTTAAGTATTCCTCTAGCTAATGATGTTTTACCACAGGATCCTGCACCAAAAAGAATTACATTGTAATCGGCAGAATTAAGTTGTTTCTCAATTTTAGATTTCTCACAATTAATAATTTCAATATTTACTTTATTCTCTATTTGATAAATAATTTGATTAATACTTCTAAGGCTTTTCTTTGCTGCTGAAAATTTACTATTAACTTTATATAATTTATTTTTAAAAAACGATTTATATATTATCTTTTTAAAAAGTCTTCTATTTGTTTTATATAAAAATAGTATTATACCAAGTAAAATTAGAAAGGAATAAATATTAAATATACTTTTTACAATATTAATTATTAAGTAAATAATTAGTAATGGAATTATATATTTATTATAATTTTTAATAAAACTTTTCATAGTTATTAACTTTTATTTTTAAAATAATTTATTATTAATAGTAAAACTCCTACATTGATAGCTAAATCTGCAATATTAAACACTGGAAAATCAATATATTTTATTTTAATAAAGTCTATGACATAACCTCTCAATATTCTATCTACACCATTGCCAATGCTTCCAGCTAATATAAATGATAATCCTAATTTATTAATAAGTTTATTCTCACTTAAGAAAATAAAATATGATAATATAATCGTTGAAATTACACTTATAAATGATAAGAATAACCTACTACCACTTAATAAATTAAATGCTGCTCCATAATTCCTAACAAATTCGATGGTAATTATTGCTAAATCTTTGCTTAATAATTTAAAGATATTTGTATTTACATAAATTTTGCTAATTTGATCTAACGTGCAAATAATGATAATTAAAAATAGATGATTTATTTTCTTATTAAAAACTATATTCATATTATTATTTTTTTAACTTATTTATAAGATTAAAACTTAAATAAACTGGAAGTAAAGTTATTATTTGAAATGGTATTTTACTTAAAGTAAATAATCCAATATTATATAGAATTAAATTTGATTTATTAAATAAAAAAAGTTGAAAAGATAAATATAAGATCCCCGTTAAATGGAGCATTATCAAAGAAACTAAAGAGTATTTAATATATTTAATAAATGATAAATTATATTCTTTATTTAATCTTTTGATAATATTTATTAGTGGAAAGACGCCGATTAAATATCCAAAGTTGGGTGTTATTAAATAGCCTAATGATCCTCCATCAAAAAATATAGGCAAAAAAAATAAACCAATAAATATATAAATAGCATAAACTTTTGTAATGAATTTACCTGAGAAAATAAGAGTTAAGAATATAACTGCAGGAATTTGATAATTAATTGGAATTTCCACAACTCTATAAATTTTTCCAATAGAAGGTATTGGTATATTTATTGGAAACATAGATGAAATCATAATGATCTCAAAAGAAACTATAAATTTAATAATATTCCTTTTATTGATCATAAATATTGAGGTCTTATTATGTCTATAAACTTCGTAAAGCAACTATAGGGTCTAATTTAGATGCTCTTTTGGCTGGTAAAACTCCAAAGATAAGACCAATTGAACCTGAAATAATCATCGTAGATAATGTTGTTGGAATCCCAACAGATGCTGGTAGTGGTGTAATTATTCCGATCATAAAAACACCTGATAATCCAGTAACTGTGCCTACAAGTCCTCCTATAATTGAGAGTATTAGAGCCTCAAAAAGAAATTGAATTAATATATCGGACTGTTTTGCCCCAATAGCTTTTCTTAACCCTATCTCCTCGGTTCTTTCGCTTACTGAGACAAGCATAATATTCATAATTCCAATACCACCAACTATTAGTGATACAGCTCCTATTCCAGCTAATAAAAATGTTAGACCACTTGTAATGTTGGTTACAATATTTAATGCATCCTCTTGTGATCTCACAGCGAAATCATCATCTCTCAATATTTTGTGCCGCTGTCTTAATAAATTTGTTATTTGGAACTTTGCTGCACTTGTTTTATTTTTATTAATTGCCTCAACACTTATAAAACTTAAACTAATTCCAAAAGTAGGATCTTTACCAGTAATTCTATTCACCATTGTTGTAAGAGGAATATAGCCATTTTTGTCTTGATTACTTCCAAATACTGCACCCTTAGGTTCAAGTATCCCTATTATCTCGTATGAGTGATCTTTAATTCTAATTTTTTTTCCTAAAGCATTATCGTCATTAAAAAATTCTGTTTTCAAGTCAGGGCCAATTACTACTACACTTTTCGAACCATTTACATCATTTTTAGAAATAAATCTTCCTTCATCTACTTCAAAACTTCTGACTTGTAAAAATTCTGGAGTTACTCCTGCAATCGATACACTTAGACTTTTGGAGTTTGATTGAACAATCTCATTCGCTGAAATTTGTGGGGCAACCTTTTTTACGCTAGGAACTTGTTCTTCAATAGCGTAGGCATCTTCCAATACTAAGTTTTTTGGAAATGCTATACCTCTTCTTCTAGTGTCATTATTACCAGGAACAATAAATAAAACATTTGCACCCAAGTTGCTTAGTTGATTTCTAGCTAATGTTTGTGCACCTCTTCCTAACCCTACTAATGTTATCACTGAAGCATTTCCAATAATTATTCCCAACATAGTAAGTGAACTTCTTAATTTATTGGAGATTAATGTTTTGCCTGCCATTTTAAAGGCTTCTTTAAGTGATATATTTCTAGACATATTTATGTTTTTCTTCTGAATCATTAGATCCTTCGATTTGACCTTTATAAATCACACCCTCATTTAATTGTAAAGTTATCAAGTCTTCATCCTTTATATTATTCGTTAATGAATCAAGTTGACAGATTGTAGAAATATGGGAATTTAATTTTTTGTAAACCTGTAAACAATTTTCATGAGATTCATCAGTTACTATACCTGTTATTTGTTTTGAAAAAGGTAATAACTCCAATAGATTCTTATCAACTATTATGATTTCTCCCGGTGATACTAAAGATAAATCTTTTTCATTTTTAATTACTCTAGCTTTCCCAGTAACAGCTGTTTCACCGATAGATATTCCGCGATCAATTACTTTTCTTACTAATCCAACTTTAATTAAATCTGTTGAGCCGCTTATCCCTGTTAAAGTACCTGCAGTCTGAACTACTAAATCACCTTGATTTAGAATATTCATCTCCTGAGCAATCTGCATAGCTATGCTAAAAATTTTGGCTGCTCTTTCCTGACTTTCTATTAATATTGGTGTTACTCCCCACACAAGTTGTAATCTTCTTGCGACTGATTTTTCACTAGTTGTTGCAAGAATTGGAGTGGGAGGTCTAAATTTGCTTACATTATGTGCTGTAGCTCCAGATTTTGTAAGGGGTATTATGGCAGCTGCATCTAGTTGTCTTGATATACTACTAACTGCTGCACTAATTGCATTAGGAATTGTGCTTGGAAGGTGACTCTCGATAGCTTTTTGTGGATAATCTCTTTCAATTCTTCTTGCTATTGTAGCCATTGTTTTAACTGCTTCTATTGGATAATCTCCTACAGCTGTTTCATTTGAAAGCATAACTGCATCTGTTCCATCTAGTATCGCATTAGCTACATCACTTACTTCTGCCCTCGTTGGTCTTGGGCTTGATGCCATTGAGTCCAACATCTGTGTTGCTGTAATGATTGGAATACCTAGTGTATTAGCCTTCTTAATTAATTCCTTTTGTAATAGTGGAACTTCCTCTGGTGGCATTTCAACACCTAAATCTCCCCTGGCAACCATTACTCCATCACATAAAGGTAATACAGAGTCAATTTGATCTATTGCTTCAAATTTTTCAATTTTAGCTACTACAGGAGTTGAGTAGCCATGCTCATTAATTAAATCCTTGATTTCATTTATATCAGAAGGATTTCTTACAAAACTTAATGCGATCCAATCAACTCCGGATTTTAAACCAAATTCTAAATCTCTTTTATCTTTGTCTGTAAGAGCTTTTACAGATAATTGTACATCTGGAAAATTGACACCTTTATTATTTGAAAGTACACCACCTACTGTAACTTTACAAATAAGTAAACTATCTTTATTATCTACACTTTCTACAATCATTTCTACCCTACCGTCGTCAAGTAATATTCTCTTTCCTATTGAAACTTCATCAGTTAATTTATCATAAGTAACATTTGCAATTTTATTATTGCAGTCAACATTTCTTGATGTTAAGGAAAATAAATCGCCTTTTTTTACTTTTACCGGACCATCTTTAAATCTACCTAATCGAATTTTTGGTCCCTGTAAATCTTGTAATATTCCAATATGTAAATCTAATTCAGAAGAAACTTTTCTAATAGTTTTAATTCTTTCAGCATGATCTTCATGATCACCATGTGAAAAATTCAATCTAAAAGTCGTAACTCCTGCTTTAATAAGTTCTTTTATGACAAATTCTGACTGAGTTGCGGGACCTATAGTAGCAACTATTTTTGTTCTTCTTTTTAAATCAACATTTGGCATATAATTTTTCTAAGAATAAGTTAAATTTATCATATAAAAAGTTCAATAATAAGCTATGGATTTTGATAATTATCAAAAAGAAGCTAGAAAAACAGCTATTTATCCAAATAAAGATAACAATTTTATTTATCCAACGCTAGGTTTGGTAGGTGAATGCGGAGAAATTGCTGAAAAAATTAAAAAAATATTGAGAGATAAAAATGGAAATTTTGATTATGAATCCAAGTTAGCTATAAAGAAAGAATTAGGAGATGTCCTTTGGTATTTATCTAATTTATGTGATGAATTAGATTTTTCTCTCAATGATGTAGCAAAAGTAAATTTAGAAAAATTGAGTTTAAGAATATCTAAAGGGAATATTTCTGGCTCAGGAGATGATAGATAATTTAATAACTCACGAATAAGGGTGAGTAAGCTAAACCAGTAATAAAGTTTTCAACTACGTTTAAGAGCAAAAAAGCTAAAATTGATGAAATATCAAATCCCCCTATGGGAGGTATGATACCTCTAAAAAGGTTAAGATAAGGATCAGTAATAGAGCAAATTGCAGCAAGTATACCATTGCTCCAATCTATACTAGGAAACCAAGTTAAAAGTACTCTTACAATTAAAATGAAGGAGTATATCTGTAATGTTTGACCTAGAACAGCAAAAATTTCTGTGACCATATTTCTAATCAATATTTCTTATATTAACATTTACTTTTTTGACTCGCTTATTTTGGAAAGAAATTCATTACTGACAGCAAATGTCTGAAAAAACTTATCTGATAACGACAACCAATATGATCTACCATCCTTTTGTTTCCTTTTAATAATAAACTTTTTCTCGATAAGTTCTTTAATATGATCATATGCACTTGAACCTCTAAGAATAATTAAATCTGATTGAAGCAATTTTTTCTTTATAGCAATAATAGCCAAGGTTCTAAGTACTGATGTTTTCAATTCTGCAGGTAAAAGATCCTCTACAAATTCATTTAATGATTGTTTAAGTTCTAATGAAATTAGGGAATTATTAGTAATAATTTCCAAAGCTGAAGAAGAATGAGAATACTTATTAGAGAGCTGCTTAACTGCCTCGCTTACAGAATTCAGGTCAGAGTTCGTTAGTTCAGATAAAATTCTTTTTGAAACCGGTTTACCTTTCAAATATAAGACAGCCTCAATTTTTGTCACTAAATTATGACCTTTCCCATTATTCTCATTTGAGGTTAATTGAACGATAATAATTTTAAAATCTAAACTAAGATAACGTTTTATTTAAGTTGATGCACCTAAAAATAATTTATATGTTTTGTTATTTGTTTCATTCCAATATTTGTAACCTAATGCATCAACAAATTTGTACCAGTCTTTAATATTATTTTTATTTATTAATACTCCAATTACAATTCGTCCGACATCAGCTCCGTGATTTCTATAATGAAAAACACTTATACTCCAATCTGGTTTCATACTTTTTAAAAATTTCATTAAGGCTCCAGGCCTCTCTGGAAATTCAAATCTATATAATATTTCTATTAAATTATTATTGGTTAAATTTAAAAATCCAGAAGGTAATCTACCTCCAACCATATGTCTTAAGTGATTTTTGGATAATTCATCATTACTAATATCTATATATTTATATTTAGATTTATTAAACTCTTCAAGCAATAATTTTTTGTCTTTTAATCCATTAATTTGTAATCCAATAAAAATTTGAGCATTTTGGGAGTCTGACATTCTATAACTAAATTCGGTTAAATTTCTATCTTTTAGTAATTTACATAGATCTATTAAACTTCCAGCTTTCTCAGGGATCTCAACAGCAATCATTGCCTCTTTATATTCTCCTAATTCAGCTCTTTCTGCAACGAACCTGAGTCTTTCAAAATTCATATTTGCCCCACATGCTACAGCAACAAGATTGAGTTCTTTATATTTTGCATCAATTATATCTTTTTTCATTCCTGCAATAGATAGTGCTCCTGCTGGTTCTAATATTGATCTCGTATCTTCAAAAACATCTTTGATTGCTGCACAGATTTCATCGTTGTTTACTGTTATTACTTTATCTACGTATTTTCTGGTTATTTCAAATGTTAATTTACCAACTTTTTTTACAGCTACTCCATCAGCAAATAAACCTACATTTTCAAGTTCAACTATTTTGTTTTCCATCAAGGATTTTGACATCGCATCAGCATCTTCAGGCTCTACTCCAATAATTTTTGTTTTAGGCCATAAATTTTTTATATAGGTTAATATTCCAGCAATTAATCCACCACCTCCTACAGCAACGTATATACAATCTGGGGGATCTCCAAGCTGACTTATTATTTCTACGGCGATTGTGCCTTGCCCTGCAATTACATCAATATCATCAAAAGGATGAATAAACGTAAGGTTTCTTTCTTCAGCAAGACGTAAAGCCTCTATGTATGATTCATCATAACTTTCACCAAATAATATAACCTCGGCTTGAAGTTCCCTTACAGCATTAACTTTAACTAAAGGTGTGGTTATGGGCATTAGTATTGTAGCTTTACATTTTAATTTAAGTGCACTAAGTGCGACTCCTTGAGCATGATTTCCTGCACTTGATGTTATTACACCTTTTTTTAATTTATTTTTAGTAAGATTCCTCATTTTATTGAATGCACCTCTTATCTTAAATGAGAATACATCTTGTAAATCCTCTCTTTTAAGGAAAATATTGTTATTAAATCTTTTACTTAAAATACTTGCTTTTTCTAGAGGCGTTTCTTTCGCGACCTCATAAACTCTAGCTTGTAGAATTTTTTGTAAATTTTCTTTCATATAATTATTTTTAGCATTAAATATTAATCTAATAAAACATTACATAATCTATTTTATAAAAAATACTCAAAATGGCCCTTCGCGTTTTAAATTATATATAGATTATTTTAAATAATGCTTTTAAGTGAGTTAAGTCACCCAAATCAGCTACATGGCTTAACAGTATCACAACTTGAGGAAATCGCTTGTCAAATTAGAGAAAGACACTTGCAAGTCGTTTCTACAAGTGGTGGACATCTTGGTCCAGGATTAGGTGTAGTTGAATTAACATTAGCTTTATATCAAACTTTAGATCTTGATATTGATAAAGTAGTTTGGGATGTAGGTCATCAAGCATATCCTCATAAACTAATTACTGGGCGTTTCAATGATTTTGATACATTGAGACAGGAAAAAGGAATAGCAGGCTATTTAAAAAGAAGTGAAAGCTCCTTTGATCATTTTGGTGCAGGTCATGCAAGTACTTCAATCTCTGCTGCTTTAGGGATGGCTCTTGCTAGAGATAAAAATGGAAAAGATCATAAATGTGTAGCTGTTATTGGTGATGGTGCTTTAACTGGTGGCATGGCATTAGAAGCTATTAATCATGCAGGGACTCTTCCTAATACACCATTTTTAGTTGTACTTAATGATAACGATATGTCTATCTCGCCTCCAGTAGGTGCATTGTCTACATACTTAAACAAGGTAAGATTAAGTCCTCCCTTACAATTTTTATCGAATAGTGTTCAAGAAAGTGTTAAAAATATTCCAATTATAGGAAAAGATATACCGGAAGAACTTAAAACAATTCAAGGCAGTGTTAGAAGATTAGCTGTACCAAAGGTTGGTGCTGTATTTGAAGAGTTAGGATTCACTTACATGGGACCAATTGATGGACATGATATATCAAATTTAATTAATACCTTCAATGCTGCTCATAGATTAAAAAAACCGGTTTTAGTGCATGTAGTAACCACTAAAGGAAAGGGTTATACTTATGCTGAGGCTGACCAGGTAGGGTATCATGCTCAATCATCTTTTGATTTAAGAACGGGAAAATCTATTCCATCAAGTAAACCTAAACCCAGTAGCTATAGTAAAATTTTCGGTCAAACATTATTAAAAATATGTGAACAAGATAGTAAGGTAATTGGCATTACTGCAGCTATGGCTACCGGAACTGGACTAGATATATTACAGAAAAATATTCCTGATCAATATATCGATGTAGGAATTGCAGAACAACATGCTGTTACTCTTGCAGCAGGTATGTCCTGTGATGGTTTAAAACCGGTAGTAGCTATTTATAGTACTTTTCTTCAAAGAGCCTTTGATCAACTTATTCATGATGTAGGTATTCAGAAATTAGCTGTTTCATTTGTTCTTGATAGGGCAGGTATAGTTGGTGCAGATGGTCCAACACATCAAGGTCAATATGATATTAGTTATATGAGGTCTATACCTAATTTTGTTTTGATGGCTCCAAAAGATGAGGCTGAACTTCAAAGAATGTTAATTACCTCTATTAATCATAAAGGACCAACCGCATTAAGGATTCCTCGTGGATCAGGCTTAGGGGTAGCGACTATGGATGAAGGTTGGGAACCTATTGAAATAGGTAAAGGAGAAATTATTAATGAAGGAGAAGATATTTTAATTATTGCTTACGGCTCAATGGTTGCAGCAGCAATTGAAACCTCTAAATTATTAAAAGAAAATGATGTAAATCCATGTGTTATTAATGCCAGATTTGTGAGACCTTTAGATGATGAGCTAATTTTACCTTTAGCACAAAAAATAAAGAAGGTAGTAACAATGGAAGAAGGTACTCTTATTGGTGGCTTTGGTTCAGCAATTGTAGAATTATTAAATGATAATGATATTCATATTCCTGTTTTAAGATTGGGTATACCTGATGTTCTAGTTGATCATGCCTCTCCTGATCAAAGTAAAAAGACATTAAACTTAACACCTCAGCAAATGTCAGAAAGAATATTAAATAAATTTAAAAGGTGATGTAAATTAATTTTATCAAGTTAACCAATTTATAAAACGCCTCTAGCAGCTAAACCTAATATTGAACCTATTCCTAAAAGATGTCCTAAACAATTAGCTCCTACAAATGCTCCATGGCTTAATCCTCCAAAAAATCTTGCATTTGGCATAGCAAAACCTTCATTTGGTTTTCTAATTGTCGCTCTAGCGATAGCATAAGCGAGAATGTTGCAAGTAATCATAACTAGAGCACATTTTGGGGACCATTCAAATGTTGCTGGGGAAGAAGCGGCTGCAAATAAAGTATTAATCATAATAAATTTTCATTAGCACTATTCTGCATCATTTTGTGTTTCATTACGAATAAATTGAATATTTCTTAAGAGTTTTTTACTTCAGCTTTTTTTAGTAGATTTATAAATCCTATCAAAATTATTAAATCAGTTAGTGTTAAAAATGCTTCAGCAAAGCCATGGAAAGAATCAATTTCTACAAGTGATTTATTGTATACATTTAAAGAAATTACTGAAAATATAATTGTTATTAATACAAATAACAATGTAGATGTAAAACCTATTTTGATTGTTTTATTTAAAATTGGATTTTTATAAAGATAAAAAAGAAAAATTGAATAGGGTAGTATTGATATTACAAATATATAATTGTTATCTATAGTCGATAATTTATTGAGTACTTCTATTAAATAATTATTCATAAAAACTTGATTTTTTATATAAATAAATTGAGGCTATTGCTAACGTTGAATTGCCTAAAGTGGTAAAGATTCCTTGTAATGTAACTAATCCATATAGTTGGATTGGATTATCATATATATGCCAAGTTATAGCACACATAGCTCCAATTAGATTAGGAATCATTGCTAACCCTAACCAAAAAAAAGACTTATATTTCTTGTAGGAACTTATGTTATTAATAACAAATATTGCTACTATCCACTCCAATACGCTTGATATATGTATTACCCAAGTAACAAAAGATAATTCGTGCAAAATACTATAAATTATTTTCTAAAACTTTAAGTACTTCTTTTGCATGATTAATTGGAGTAACACTTATCCATCTGTAGGCAATTCTTCCTTCAGGTGAAATTAAAAAAGTATTCCTATCAGAATAGGGAGGTATCCATGAACCATATCTCTCGCTTACCAAGCCTTTTGTATCAGATAATAAAGTGTAATTTATAGCTTTTGAGTTACAAAAACTATCATGAGATTCTTCATTGTCAGCACTTATGCCAACTATCTCAGCATTGTATTTAGAGAATTTATTCTTAAGATCAGAAAAGCCTTTAGCTTCTATTGTACATCCGGTTGTAAAATCTTTAGGATAAAAATATAATATTAGCCATTTGTCTTTAAAGTCTTTTAAATCCCATTTAGTTTTGTTCTTAAATTTAGTATTTATGCCATTTAAACTAAATTCTGGAGCTAAATCTCCAATCTCAGGTGCAAAATCAAATGCATATGTTTTTTGATGGTAAATAAAAATTGAGAAAATTAAGATTAAACTAATACAAAACCTTCTCATATTAAATTAAATTTTATTTAGATCAACTCCATGAGATTTAGCGAATTTATTTAAACCAACTTTTTGAATAGATTTTAGTGCTTTTGTACTGATTCTTAAAGTTACCCATTTATTTCCTTCATGCCACCATAATTTCCTTTTTTGCAAATTTACTTGTTGTAATTTTTTTGTCCTAATATGTGAATGACTAACAGCCATTCCATTATTAGCTTTAGCCCCAGTAAGTTGACATACTCTTGACATATTTCTTCGAAATGAATATTTAAAATTTTATCATATTGAGTTTTAATTTGAACTTATTAATTCTGTTATTAATTCAGCATTATTTAATTGTAAATCTACTATTTGTTTTTGATCTAATCCCCCTACAGTTAATTTTGCCATCTCATAAATATTGTTAGCAATCCTTTCTGTTATTGAACTTTCATCGGATACTTTCTTGTTTAAAATTAATTTTTTATCAGTCAGTTTAATTAAGCTATTAATTAAAGGATGGTCTTTATTTACAAGAAGTACATGATATTCAGGTAATCCAGGTATCTTCTGTTCCATATATGCTCCCATATCATTAATTCTTCTCATTTGTTCTGGAAGTAAAATTAATGCTGGAGGAGCATTTTTATTTTTAAGAGATTGAACTTTGACTGTTACCTTTTCATTATTTAGTGCTTTAGTAATGATTTCTTTTAAGTTATCAGAATTAGATTTACCATCTTTATCAACAATTTCAGGAGTATCTTTCTCTGAATCATCATTTATTTCGGAGTCGACTCTTTGAAATTTATATTTTTCATTTTGACTTTCTAACCAAGGAATAAATTGTGCATCAATTAAAGGATCAGCTTTGATCACCTCTTTTTCATTAGAAAGCCATAAATTTAAAGCGTTTGATTGAGATATTTCATCTGTACAATAAATAATTTTATTTTCTTCATCATTTGCGTTTCTAATAAAATAATTTTCTAAAGTTGTAAATAATTTATTATTGTATTTTATAAGAAATTTATTTTCTAATTCCTTTTCCTCTTCTTTATTTAGCCCTAATTTTGTCTCAAAAATTATACTATTTTGAGCTTGTTCAGAAAACTTTTCATCTTCCATAACACCAATTTTTACAAATGCAGAAATTGAATCCCATATTTCTGCATAAAATTTGGGTTTATTTTTCAAAAGATCTTTCAATTTATTAGCAATTTTTTTTGATATGAAGGTCGAAATTGATCTTACTTTTCTATCGGTTTGAAGTGCACTTCTACTAACATTTAGAGGTATATCTGTTGAATCAATTACACCTCGTAAAGGTAATAAATATCTAGGAACAATTTCCTTAATCGAGTCGCTTACAAAAACTTGGTTACAATATAACTTTATTTCTCCCTTCTCCCAATCAGCTCTGCCAGATAGTTTTGGAAAATATAGAATTCCTTGAATATTAAATGGAAAATCAGTATTTAAGTGAATCCAAAGTAAAGGATCTCCTTGATAAGGATACAAATATTTATAAAGCTCAATATAATCTTCATCTTTAAGTTCACTTGACTTCTTTCTCCAAGGTGGATTTTTTTTATTAATACATTCTCCTTCTAATAAAACGTCTATAGGCATAAAGTCACAATATTTCTTTATTAGTGATTTAATTCTAGTTGGTTCAATAAATTCTTTTTCTTCTTCTAATAGATACAAAATCACATCTGTTCCAACTTCTTCCCTATTGCATTCCTCAAGGGTGAAGCTTGGTGATCCATCGCACGACCATTTAAATGCTTTACTATTTCCTAATGCTGATTTTGTTATTATTTCTACCTTTTCAGATACCATAAAACTAGAGTAAAAGCCTAAGCCAAAATGACCTATAAACTCATCATTATCTTTTTTATATTTTTCAAGAAATTCTTCAGCACTTGAAAAAGCGACTTGATTTATATATTTTTTAATCTCATCGTCGTTCATGCCTATTCCATTGTCTGAAATTGTAAGAGTATTTTTTTCTCTATCTAAAGTTATTTTGACTTGAGGTGATTCACAACTTTCACAATCACCAGCGAAGGATGCCATTCTTCTTTTACTGATTGCATCAACTGAATTACTAACTAGTTCTCTTAGAAATATTTCATGATCAGAATAAACAGCTTTTTTAATAATTGGAAAGATATTTTCAGTATTTATTCGAATCTTGCCTTTTTGCATTAATTTTAAAGTTATAAACTTTTTTATTTTATTTCTTAAATATTTTTTATTCAAGTTTTGTTAGGAGTATTGTCCGAACATAATAATAATAATAAAATGCCTTTAATTAATATTATTTATCATCCAAATATATCAATTAAATATTATTAATTATAATTTATACTTTTAATAAAATTATATATTAGTTAACCCATTTAATTTGAGTACAATTATTTTCCTTCATTAAATTTTCTGAGATTAATATATCCCTACAAGGATTAATATCAAGAATTGTTATTATACCTCTTTCGTGTAATCTTTTTTGCTCCTCAATTGCGAGTGGTAAATCTTCTTTATTTTGATAAAGTAATAATAATTTATTATTGATTTTATTTTCCTCTTTAATAATTTTTCTTAAATTATCTATAGAAATACTAAATCCTAAGCCAATTGGCACTTTTTCTTTTGGATTAAAGAATCTAACTAACTCATCATATCGGCCCCCTTTAGCAATGATTGATTTTTCTCCATCTTTTTCACAAATAAGTTGAAAAACTATTCCTTCATATAAGTTTAAATGTGGTTGAAATGTAGGATCTAATTGAATTGTAATTTGATATTTATTTGCGATCGGTTGGATAGTATTAAATAAATACCTTAAATCATCTAATACCTTACTTTTACCATATAAATTTGACAATTTATCTATAACTTTATTTGGATCTCCTCTTGTGTAAAGAAGATCATTGAGAATGTCTTTATCTTGGGGAGAAATATCAAGTTTATTTAAATTGTCTTGATCTAAATTTATCATGCTTTTTTTTATTTCTTCGTAATTATTTTTTTTATATTTATGGAGAATTAGATCCATTATTGTAGTGCTACTTACAAGAAAGATTAAATTACAGTTATCTTTTAATTTTAATTTATCGATAGAATTAAAAAGTATATTAACTACTTCTATTTCTGGAAATTCAGTATCATATCCAATTAGTTCTATTCCACTTTGAATTCTCTCATTAAATCTTTGAGAATTTTTTACGCCATCTTTTTTTTCAAATATAACTCCATTAGTCCATAATCTTATTGGTCTTTTTTTATTTATTAATCTTGTCGAAATTAATTTTACTATTGAGGTTGTCATTTCTGGTCTAAGACATAATGGCTTATTACTTACTAGATTTACTAATTCATCCAGATTTATAACTCCACTTGTTTTAAGAAGATCAATGTTATTGATCATTGAAGGGGCTATTTTTTCATAACCCCATAATTTATAAACCTTATTTAATGTATTTACAATTTGTGAATTCTTTCGAACATCTAGTAAATTAAATTCCTTAGTATTATTCATTTTAATATTTTTAAGTGTACAAATTCTTTTTTAAAGGGGTAACTTGTGATAATTGCTCTTTAAGTTGAATATTAATTTTAGGACTAGAAGCTAAAATCTTCCCTGAAAAAAGATCAAGCTCTCCATTTGGATAATTAGAAATAACACCTCCAGCTTCATGAACGATAATAGCACCAGCAGCTATATCCCATATTTGTAATCCTCTTTCCCAAAATCCATCAACCTTCCCAGATGCAACAAATGCAAGATCAATGGCAGCGGCTCCACCTCTTCTTACTCCTCTTGTTTTATTAGTGAACCAACAAAACTCAGCATAATTATTATCTTCTATCTCGGATCTATCATAAGCAAATCCTGTAACTAATAAACTATCAGATAAATTTTTTGGATTTGAGACTTGAATTAATTCGTTATTGCAATAAGAACCTTTGTTTACACAACCCCAATATAGTTCATTTAAATATGGTATTGATATTGCTCCTAAAATTGGAATATCGTTATAAACGAGTCCAATTGAAGTCCCAAAAAATGGATACCCATGTGAATAATTTGTTGTTCCATCCAAAGGATCTATGCACCACATCAAGTCAGATGATTTATTTGATTTACCACTTTCTTCTGCAAGAATTGTTATTGAGGGAGTTTGATCAATTAGATAATTTTTAATTTGTTTTTCTACCTCAATATCGACATTAGTCACGAGATCTCCTTCTCTTCCTTTAGATGAAATGCTTTGGATCTTCTTGTAGTTTGATTTGATTATTTCAGAGCCTATTGTGGCTGCGTTTTTTGCTATTTCAGTAAGATTATCTAAATTTATATTTATATTTATATTTTTAAATTTGTTTGTTATATTCATATTTACTAGTCTTCTTCAAATTCCCAAGGAGGAGCTACTCTTGTGCTTCCTTGTCCAAAGAATTGCCCAAATTGTTTTTCATAAACTTCATCATAATATGTTGTTTCAACTTCAACATCCTCTAGAGCTTTTCCCACACACAATAGGGCATAACCTTCATCCTTTAAAGCTTGTGAAACTCCCATAGCGTGTCTCTGTTCAAGTTTACCAGAAATGATTTTTACAGCACATTCAGTACAACATCCATTCCTGCAGGAGAATGGAAGTCTTAAACCTTTTTTCTCAAATTCTTTTAAAATATATTCATCACTACTAACATCCTCTTGATAAACTTTACCAGTAACTTTATTTTTTATAGTGACTTTAAACTTTTTTTTCAAGTATCTTTCCTCAAATAAGTGATGTTAAAAGGTTAAAATAAAATTTATAGGAGAGATGGCCGAGTGGTTTAAGGCGCAGCACTGGAAATGCTGTATAGAGGCAACTCTATCGAGGGTTCGAATCCCTCTCTCTCCGTTTAAATATAAAGCAACGAAGAGAATAAATAAAGTTATATACATCAAAATTTAAGTTACTTATATTTAAAGTGCTAGAAATATAATTATAAAATAATTGAAAAAGTTAAAACTAAAAAAAAATATAATTATTTAACTTAACAAAAGAGATATTTTTATTATTATGAAAACATTATTATTATTTATTTGTTTTAATTAAATTTTGAAGTTAAGTTTTAGTTATCCATAATAAATTTATGGGGAAAATAGTTGGAATTGATTTAGGTACTACTAACTCTGTTGTTGGAGTAATTGAAGCTGGTCGCCCAATAATAGTTGCTAGTTCCGAAGGGACCAGAACTACCCCTTCAATAGTTGGATTCACTAAAGATTCTGAAATTATTATTGGTGATCAAGCTAGAAGACAACTTGTTTTAAATCCTAAAAATACCTTTTATAATCTTAAAAGATTTGTTGGTCGTGAATGGGATGAATTAGACGAGACTAGTATCTCTGTACCATATAATATAAAGTCAAATGATAATGGAAATGTAAGGGTTTTAAGTCCTTTTACTGAAAGAGAATATGCACCTGAGGAGTTAGTAAGTTCAATTATTAGGAAATTATTAGATGACGCTGAAACATTTCTTGGAGAAGCAATAGACTCTGCAGTAATAACTGTTCCAGCTTATTTTAATGAATCTCAAAGACAAGCAACTAAAGATGCGGCTCTTTTAGCGGGTATAAAAGTAGAAAGAATTTTGAATGAACCAACTGCGGCAGCTCTTGCATATGGCTTTGAAAAAAGTTCAGCCAACAATGTATTAGTTTTTGATTTGGGTGGAGGTACATTTGATATTTCATTATTAAGAATCTCCAATGGTGTATTTGATGTGAAAGCAACTTGTGGAGACACTCAGCTTGGAGGAAATAATTTTGATTCCAAAATAGTTGATTGGTTAGCAGAAAAATTCCTAACTAAGTATAAAATTGATTTGCGCAGAGATAGGCAGGCTCTTCAAAGACTTACAGAGGCAGCTGAAAAGGCTAAATGCGAGTTGTCAGGTTTAAACAAAACAAAAATATCTCTTCCTTTTATTACTACAAATGAACAAGGTCCTTTGCATATTGATGAAATTTTGGATAGAAATCATTTCGAATCCTTATCACAGGATTTACTAGATAGATTACTTGAACCAGTACAAATTGCATTAGATGATTCAGGATGGAATCCTGATGAAATTGATGAGGTTGTTCTAGTAGGTGGCTCAACAAGAATTCCAATGGTTCAGCAATTAGTTAAAACATTAGTTCCTAAAAAACCGTGTCAATCTGTTAATCCAGATGAAGTTGTAGCAATAGGTGCAGCAATTCAATCGGGTATTTTAAGTGGTGAAATACGTGACTTACTTTTAAATGATGTAACCCCCCTCTCTTTAGGCCTTGAAACCATTGGAGGTTTAATGAAGGTATTAATTCCGAGAAATACACCAATTCCCGTTAGGCAGTCAGATGTTTTTAGTACTTCTGAAGCTAATCAATCCTCAGTTTTTATTAAAATTTTTCAAGGAGAAAGACCTCTTGCTGGTGAAAATAAATCATTAGGAAAATTTCGATTATCAGGTATACCACCAGCACCAAGAGGCATTCCCCAAGTTCAAGTAGCATTTGATATAGATGCAAATGGATTACTTGAAGTCAGTGCTACTGATAGAACAACAGGAAGGAACCAATCAGTAAGTATTACGGGAGGATCAAATTTAAATGAGAATGAAATAAACAAAATCATTGATGAAGCTAAATCTAAGGCAAGTGAAGATAAAAAAATAAGATCTGTTATTGAAAGGAGAAATAATGCTCTTACTCTCATAGCTCAAGCCGAAAGAAGACTTAGAGATGCTTCCTTAGAATTTGGACCCTTTGGTGCAGAAAGACAACAAAGAGCTGTTGAGATTGCGATACAAGATGTTGAAGAATTTTTAGAGGATGAAGATCCTCAAGAATTAGAAATTTCATGTAGTGCCTTACAGGAAGCCTTGTTCGGATTAAATAGAAAATTTGCAGCTGAAAAGAAAATAGAAAATAACCCTTTACAAGGAATCAAAAATACATTTGGATCAATTAAAGATGAATTATTTTCTGATGATTATTGGGATGAAGATCCATGGGATAATCAAATAGATAGAAATTATAGAAATACGAGGTATGGTAATTCTAGGGACGATGATCCATGGGACAATGACTACTTCCTCTAAAACTGACTACATATCTATTTTAGGATTATCAAATAATTTTGATGATTTAGAACTTAAAAAAGCTTTTCGTAGAGAAGCACGAAAATGGCACCCAGATTTAAACAAAAATGATATAAATGCGGAGGAACGTTTTAAATTAATAAATGAAGCTTATGAATTTTTACGTGATCCTAAAAAGAGAGCTTCCCTTAATGAGAAAGACAATTTAAATAATAAAAAAAATATATTTGAAACTGGATTTCCAGAATTTGAAGAATATTTAGATATGCTTTTTGGTCGCAATAAGTATTATGAAGATGAATTAATGGAAGATTTTCAAGATGAGGATATAATTGAAGATGAAAATGAAAATTTTGATTATCCAGCCACCTCTCCAAATGAACCTCCTCCAGTAAAATCATTTCAAGATGTTGAAACAATAATTGAACTAACTCCAGATGAGGCACTTGATGGGACTACCATACTAATTGAACTTGAAGATAAAACTATTATTGAAGTCGATACTCCCCCCTTCGCAGGAGATGGATGGCGACTTAGGTTAGAAAGTATTGCAAGAGGAGGCAAAGATCATTATCTGCAACTAAAAGTTCAAACCCCCGATGGATTAAGAATTGATGGATTAAGAGTCCTATATAAACTTGAGTTATTTCCACCCGATGCTCTTTTGGGTTGCGCTGTAGATGTTCCTACCTTGGACGGTAATGTAACTCTTCAAGTTCCACCAAAATCCTCAACTGGAAGATTACTTAGACTAAAAGGAAGAGGTTTAACGTACGGGAATGATATTGGTGATCAATATGTAGAGATTGTTGTTGTTATTCCTGCTAACATGAATGACGAAGTAATTGCTTTATATTCAAGATTGCAAGAATTATCTCTTTCTGAAGCCTAATTATTTTGAAATAAACTATGAAAATATTCGTTCTACTTTACAATCCAAATACGGATAATGAAGGTATACATTCGATTGAACTTAAAGGAAGAACAATTGTATTAATGTTTGAAGAAAAAGATGATGCTGAGAGGTATGTTGGTCTTTTAGAAGCACAAGATTTCCCTGCACCATCTGTAGAAATGGTCAATTTAGAGGAAATTAGAGATTTTTGTAGTAGATGTGATTATGAGACCAGAATAGTTACTAAAGATTTTGTACCGAAAACTCCTGAAGATAGATTATTATTAACACCTCCTCAAAAAAACTTAGAGGTTGATAATTGGGAAGATAAAAAAAATATTCAAGAAAACTTAGATACTATTAGAGAAAATTTGGAGAAACTTCTCTAAAGATTTATTTCATGTTATATACTTCATTAAAAAGATATTTAAAAACATGACAAAAGTTATTTTTGAGACTGACTCAGGTAATATTGAGTTCGATTTATTTTCTGAAGATGCACCGAATACTGTCGATAATTTTACTAAACTTGTTAAGGACGGTTTTTATAATGGATTGTCATTTCATAGAGTTATTCCTGGTTTTATGGCACAAGGAGGTTGCCCAAATACAAGAGAAGGATCTTCTGGGATGCCTGGCACTGGAGGGCCAGGTTATAAAATAAATTGTGAAATAAATTCTAATAAACATATTACTGGCTCTCTCTCAATGGCACATGCGGGTAAAAATACTGGAGGTAGCCAGTTTTTTATAGTTTATGAACCTCAACCTCATCTGGATGGTGTACATACTGTTTTTGGGAAAACTAATAATATGGATGTTGTCTTAAAACTAAAAAATGGTTCAAAAATTAATAAAGCCTATTTAGGTTAATAATTTTCAATTTTTTTTAAAAATAATAATAATTGGAACTTTATCTAAATTAAATTTTTTTGTAGATGCATAAAGTTTTTCATTCTGCTCTGAAATTAAAGCATCCTCAATTTTAATACTATTAGTTGGATGAAAAGCATGGTCTATATTTTTGGCAATTATTAATCCAACCTTTAAGCTATTTTTTAATTTTGAGAGTTTAATAATAAATTCTTCTATTTTTTTAATTTCATCATTATTAATAACTATATTTTTTCTATCTTTTTTATGGATTATTCTCCAAACTAATTTTGGACGATTCAATATAGCAAGTAATCTTGGGCTACTTTCAGGTTTAACTTCAATATCATTTAATTTGCAAAATTTGTTTATTTTATTTTTAATAGTTACTAAATCACTTGAACTATATTTTCCATCAAGAAAAATTGCAATAAATGGATCAAAGTTTGAAAATTTATTTTGATCGGGGTCAAGTAAATGTCCTAATTTTGTCCTTTTCACATTTAAATACTCTGCATTGAAATCACCTGGACAAATAACCAATGGAACTCTTGCAACAACTTCAATGCCATAACCTCCTAAACCAGCAATCTTTCTTGGATTATTTGTTAATAGTTTCAACTTTTTGATACCAAGGTCTGTAAGTATTTGGGCTCCAACTCCATAATTTCTAAGGTCTGCAGGAAATCCAAGCTTTTCATTTGCTTCAACAGTATCTAATCCACCATCCTGTAAGCTATAAGCTTTTAATTTATTAATTAATCCAATACCCCTTCCCTCTTGTCTGAGATAAACGACGACACCTTCACCTTCTTTTTCAATTCTTGATAATGCCGCCTCAAGTTGCGGTCTGCAGTCACATCTTAATGATCCAAAAGCATCACCAGTAAGACATTCAGAGTGCATTCTTACAAGGACAGGTTCATTTAATGTTTTAGATTTTTCTTTAACAAGTGCAACATGCTCTGATCCATCTAGATCATTAACATATCCGTAAGCTTTAAAAGTTCCAAAAATACTTGGTAATTCAGTCGCAGATTTTCTAAATACGAATCTTTCATTTTCTGATCTATATCTAATCAAGTCAGCTATTGAAATTAATTTCATCCCCCATTGCTTTGCATATTTACTAAGTTCAGGCAATCTTGACATTGATCCGTCTTGATTCTGAATCTCACAAATAACACCTGCTGGATATAAACCTGATAGTAACGCAAGATCTACTGCTGCTTCAGTATGTCCAGCTCTTTTTAAAACTCCTCCTTTTTTTGCTCTTAATGGGAATATATGACCAGGCCTTCTAAGATCTTCAGGCGTCGTATTGGGATTTATTGCTACTTGAATTGTTTTTGCTCTATCCTCTGCTGATATTCCTGTACTAACATTAAATTCTGGTCCTGCATCAATAGATACTGTAAATGCAGTTTGATTAGAATCAGTATTCCTATCTACCATTAGTGGTAAATCTAAATCATCTAATTTATCTCCTTGCATTGCTAAACAAATTAAACCTCTTCCTTCTACAGCCATAAAATTTATTTGTTGAGGAGTTGCAAATTGGGCTGCACATATTAAGTCTCCTTCATTTTCTCTCCCTTCATCATCAACTACGATTACGCACTCACCATTTCTAATAGCAGCTAAAGCATCACTAATAGGGTCGAATTTTATATTAATTCTTTCTTTTTTATTAGAAATTTCTCGATTATCAGATTTTGTAGTTGTATCTTCCATTATAAATTACATAATAAATCATTGTTATTGTATTAAACAATTTCAATACTATATAATCCTATATCACACTTGCCAGTTAAGAGAAATGAATGTTGCAATAGTTGGTGCTTCAGGCTACGGAGGTTTACAGTTAGTAAATCTATTAAGAAGAAATAAAAATTATAAAATAACTTTCTTAGGAGGTAACAAATCATGTGGTAATAAATGGAACAAAATGTTTCCTTTTATTGATGTTGAAAATGATCTTATTATCGAAAAATATTCAACTCAAAAGATATTAGAAACTTCAGATCTAGCATTATTATCTCTACCAAACGGTCTGTCATCTAAAATAACTCCTGAATTAATTAACTGTGGAATTAAAGTTATAGATCTTTCTGCTGATTACCGATATAAATCACTAAATAAATGGAAAGAAATATATAATAAAGAGGCTGAAATTTACAATAGAAATGATTATGAATTATGTCTTGAGTCTGTATATGGAATTCCAGAAATATATCCAAATGAAATTAAAAATGGAAGAATAATAGCATGTCCAGGATGTTATCCTACATCTGCATTAATTCCTCTTATTCCATTCTTAAAACAAGGAATAATAGAGTCTGAAGATATAATTATTGATTCAAAGAGTGGATTATCTGGAGGAGGAAGAAATCCTAAAGAACATCTACTTTATTCAGAAGCAGGTGAAGGTATTTCTGCTTATGGAATTCTAAATCACAGACATACATCTGAAATTGAACAAATATTGAGTTCTGTCTCTGGCATGGACGTCCAGTTAATGTTTACTCCTCATTTAATTCCTGTTGTAAGGGGTATGTTTTCAACCATATATGGAAGACTTAATGACCCCAGGCTTACTCCTGATGACTGCAAAATCCTCCTAGATAATTTCTACAGAGATTATCCAAACATAAAAGTTTTGCCAGTAGGAACTTATCCCTCAAGTAAATGGGCAAAAAATACAAACGATGTATACATATCTGTAAATGTTGATAATCGAAGTGGCAAAATAATATTACTTTCTACTATCGATAATTTGTTAAAAGGACAAGCTGGTCAAGCAGTTCAAAATTTAAATCTTCTTTCAGGTTATAAAATTAATGATGGATTAAGCTTGACTTCTTTTTACCCTTAGATTTTTTCTAACAGTTAATCCAGCCTCAGATACGGCATAAGGTAGAACTTTATGTTCTATTATGTGGATTTTTTGGGTAAGACTGCTTAAATTATCTTTCGAATTTATTGATAAAGCAGCTTGGATTATTAATTTACCATTATCAACTTCTTTATCGACGAAATGTACTGAGCAGCCAGTGATTAGTGAATTGTTTCTCAATGCTTCTTCAATAGGATTTTTACCTTTAAATGAAGGCAAAAGTGAAGGATGAATATTAATAATTCTATCTCTAAAAGTATTTACAAAATTTTCTGAAGCTATTTTCATCCATCCTGCCATTACAATTAATTCAACATTATTCTCTTTTAAAACTTTTATAATTTCACTTTCAAATTTTTCTTTAGTTTCATAATTCTTTTCCAAAATAAGAAAATATGGAATTTCAGCTTTGATAGATCTTTTAATACAGCCAGAATTTTCCTTATTTGAAATTAATAACTTTATATCAATATCTAATTTTTTATTTTTGAATAAATCAATTAAAACCTGATAATTTGTACCTTCACCAGAAGCTAAAACTGCAATATTTAATTTTGGTTCAAATTTATTAAATTTTTTTAAATCTGGCGAAATTAAATAATTTTCAATTCTTTCCAATTTATTAATTTTTCATTAATTAAGATAATAAATCATAAATCAATAGAAAAATTTATTTTTTTAGATATGCAAATACTCAAAAATTTTATTTAAGATTAATACTAAATTATATTAATTATTTTTAAATCTGCCTGAGTAGATATAATAATTAAAATAAGTTAAGTATTGTCCATCTTAAAAATTTGAATAAACATAATTTAAATGATTGGAAAAAGTTTTCTAACTATCTTTGGTTTAGTCATGATTTAAATATTTGGATAGATATTAGTAAAATTAAATTTAATTCTGATGACTTTCAAACTATTAATCAAAAATTTGTAAATGTTTTTAAAGCTTTAGAGGAACTTGAAAATGGTGCAATATCTAATATTGATGAAAATCGCCAGGTTGGTCACTACTGGTTAAGAAATTCATCAATTGCTCCAAACAATATTTTAAAAAATAAAATAGATAATGAAATATCTAGTATTAAAGAATTTGGTAAAGATATCTTAGAGGGTAATATTTTAAACAGCCTAAATCAAAAATATACGGATGTATTATGGATAGGTATTGGTGGTAGTGGTTTAGGTCCATTATTAATTGTTGATTCTTTAAAGAAGAGTTCTGTAGGATTAAACTTTTCATTTATTGATAATATTGATCCTTTTTTAATTAAAGAAAAATTATTAGAAATTAATGATCGACTATCCCGCACTTTATTTGTAATTGTTAGTAAATCAGGTGGTACACCTGAACCAAGAATTGCAATGGATATTATTAGAAAGAATATTGAGGGAAAAGGTATTAATTGGCCTTCTCAAGCTATAGCAATAACAATGTCGGGGAGTAAACTATATCAAAAAGCCTCTGAAGAGGATTGGTTAAAAATTTTTGATCTACCTGATTGGGTAGGTGGAAGAACTAGTATTACAAGTTCTGTTGGACTTCTACCATTAGTTTTTATAAATGAAAACATAGATAATTTTCTAAAAGGTGCTTCAAAAATGGACGAGGTTTCTAGATCAAAAAAAATAATAAACAATCCTGCAGCTTTATTAGCAGCTGCTTGGTATTTCAGTGGGGAAGGCTCTGGAAAAAGAGATATGGTAGTTCTACCATATCGAGATAGATTACAAGTCTTTAGTAAATATCTTCAACAATTAGTGATGGAATCCCTTGGGAAAAGGCAGGATAGATCAGGTAATATAGTTAACCAAGGTATTTCAGTTTTCGGAAATAAAGGATCGACAGATCAACATGCATATGTTCAACAATTAAGAGATGGTTTGGATAATTTTTTCTGCACATTTATTGAATCATTAGATATGCCAAATGACTTGAACTACTTTGATTTAGAAGACCCTAAATCATATCTATCTGGTTTTTTACAAGGTACAAGATCTGCTTTATCAAAGGAAGGAAGACAAAGTGTTACTATCACAATAAGTGAATTTAATACTTTTACATTAGGAGCAATAATTGCATTATTTGAAAGAGCAGTTTCTTTTTATGCAGAGTTGATAAATATTAATGCATATGATCAACCTGGGGTGGAGGCGGGTAAAAAGGCTGCAGCAGATATAATTTTGATCCAAGAAAAAATTAAATTTTTATTTGAAAGAAATGATTTTTTAACTATTAATAAAATTTATACAAGCTTAAAAATTACAGATTTAGAAACTATTTTTTTAATACTAAGACAAATGTGTTTTAATAATAAAAAATTTAATATTGAAGGAGATTGGGCAAATCCAGAATCATTAAAAATTAGAAAATTATAATTAGATAACTATATTTATAATTTTCCCTTTTACTATAATAATTTTTCTAATATCTTTATTATCAATCCATTTAATAATATTGGGACTCTCCAAGCTTTTTTGCTTGATTATTTCCTCTGAAGCATCCTTAGATATATTTATTTTATCTCTCACTTTACCATTTATTTGTATTACAAGTTCATAACTGTTCAGAATTATTGCTTTTGAATCATATTTAGGCCAATTTTGTAAGTGAACTGAGTCATTTTTCCCTAATAAATGCCATAATTCTTCAGCAATATGAGGAGAAAATGGTGCAAGTAATATACAAAAATTTTGAAGTATTATTTTTTTTAAATTTGAGCTTATATTTTTAAAATCCTGAGAAATAGCATTATAAAATTTCATTAATTCTGATATAGCTGTATTAAACTGATTATTCTCAATATCGTGTGATATTTCTTTAATAGCTATATTCATTGACCGTAAAATATTTCTTTCATAAGTTTCTTGTTTTTTATTTTCCTTTTCTGAATTAAATTCATTTAAATATTCATAGTATAATTTCCAAACTCTTGAAAGAAATCTAAACTGGCCTTCCACATCAGAATCTCCCCATTCCAAATCCTTTTCAGGAGGAGCCTTGAATAGAATAAACATCCTTGCAGTATCTGCACCATACTTCTTTATAACAGTCTCAGGATCAATACCATTATATTTAGATTTTGACATTTTTTCAAATAATATTTCTAATTTTGAGTTGTCTTCTGGATCAACAGGATTGCTTATATCTTTGATTTTATTTATTGGAATATACCTTCCAGTAATTTTATTTTTATATGCAGCAGACTGAACCATTCCTTGTGTTAAAAGTTTTTTAAAAGGTTCGTTAATATTAAATAAATTGTTATCTCTTAATGCTTTAGTTAAAAAGCGAGCATACAGCAAGTGCAAAATTGCATGCTCAACTCCTCCTACATATTGGTCAACTGGAAGCCACTTATTAATTTTTTCTTTTATGAATGGTTTATCATCTTTCTCTGCACATGGATATCTCAAGAAATACCAAGATGAGCAGATAAATGTATCCATTGTATCTGATTCTCTTTTTGAATCACTTCCACACCTTGGACATTTTATATTTTGCCATTCATTTGATTGATTTAGAAATTCTATTTTATTTGAATCAATCTTTACTTTTTTAGGTAACTTAACAGGAAGATCATTTATTTCTATTGGAATAGGACCGCATTTTGGGCAATTAATAATAGGTATGGGACATCCCCAATACCTTTGTCTAGAAATTAACCAATCTCTTAATTTATATTGAATTTTTTCTTCTCCCCATCCTTTGTTTATTGCAATGTCAATAAATTTCTTTTTAGCTTCAGAATTTGAAATCCCATTATAAATTTGTGAATTTATTAAAAATCCATTTTCCTCAAATGCTTTATTAATATTATTTAAATCTTTAACATCCTTTGTAATTACTTTTTTAATATTTATTTTATATTTTCGTGCAAACTCAAAATCTCTTTGATCATGAGCGGGGACTCCCATTACTGCTGCAGTTCCATAATCGTCTAAAACATAACTTGCAACCCATATTGGTATTTCATTTTTATTAATTGGATTTATAGCTTTTAATCCAGTATTAAAACCAATTTTTTCTTTTTCGTCATCATAGTTCTTAAATTTTTCTTTTAAATTACTAATCTTTGCTTTTAATTCTTGATTTTTTATAATACTAGTAACTTCGTGACCGGGTGAAATTGCAATATAAGTAACGCCAAATAGTGTATCTATTCTAGTTGTGAAGACTTTTAAGTTTATATCTTCACTATTTTTTAGATTAAATTTAATAATTGCTCCATTCGATCTTCCTATCCAGTTTTCTTGCATTGTTCTTACTCTTTCTGGCCATCCATTAAGATTTTTAAGATCATCTAATAGTTCGTCTGCATAATTAGTTATTCTTAAATACCATTGATTTAAAAGTTTTTTTTCAACAGGCGCTCCAGATCTCCAAGATTTACCCTCAGAATCAACTTGCTCGTTTGCTAAAACAGTTTTATCAATAGGATCCCAATTTACTTGAGATTTTTTTTTATAAACTAGACCTGATTTAAATAATTCTAGGAATAGAAATTGAGTCCATTTATAATAATTTTCATTGCATGTAGAGATTTCTTTTTCCCAATCAACTGAAAGACCTAATACTTTAAGTTGAGATTTCATATGTGCAATATTATCTTTAGTCCATATTTCAGGATTAATTCCTCTTTCAATCGCAGCATTTTCTGCAGGAAGTCCAAATGCATCCCAACCCATTGGATGTAATACATCCTTTCCCTTTAATTTTTGATATCTAGCAATCACATCTGTTATTACGTAATTTCTGACATGACCCATATGTAAATTTCCAGAGGGATAAGGAAACATGGACAAAGCATAAAACTTTTCTTTATTTTCACTATCTCTAGTTTTATATAATTTTTCTTTAGCCCATTTAGTTTGCCATTTATTTTCTATGAGATTGGGCTCATACAAATTTTTAAAATATAAATTAGTTTTATTTAATTTATCCACTTTTTTATTTATAAAGTAATCTAGTTATCATTCTACATAAGTGATTAATTGTAAATACCATTTTTTTTATTAATATTAAATTAATAATAATTTAACTATGAATAATTTTGAATTTTATAAATATCAAGGAAATGGTAATGACTTTATAATTATAGATTCTAGAAAAAATAATTTATACAATAGATTTATATCTAACAATATTTATAATGTTAAAAATTTGTGTGATAGGAATTTTGGAATTGGTGCTGATGGGGTAATTTTTATAGTTAATCCAGATTATGATAATGATTCAAGAATGATTATTTTTAATTCAGACGGATCTGAGGCTGAAATGTGTGGAAATGGAATTCGATGCATGATTGAATATTTAAATAATCAAGATACTTATTTAGTTAATAAATTTGAATATAAAATTGAAACTAAAGCAGGTTTAAAATTTGCAAAATATAATTCAGGCAACATTACAGTAAGGATGGGAAAACCTATTTTTGAAAATAAATTAATTCCAACCACTATAAATAAAAATATTAATGGATTACTTACAGATGATTTTAATTATGAAAACTTTAGTACAAAAGGATATGCAGTTGGTATGGGTAACCCACATTTAATTTTCTTTGTAGAGGATCTTGACTTGGTATCGAATAAAAAACTTGGACCGATATTTGAAAATAATTATTTGTTTCCTGAAAAAACTAATGTACACTTTTGTCAAATAATAAATAGTAAAAAAATTATTGTTAAAGTTTGGGAAAGAGGCGCAGGATCTACTCTTGCATGCGGAACAGGAGCTTGTGCTATTCATGTTGCAGCTCGGATGCTTTCTATGTGTGAAGCCAAAACATCTATTATCTTACCTGGTGGAGAACTTTTAATTGAGTGGGATAATATAAAAGATGAGGTTTTGATGACGGGCATTGCTAAACAAGTTTTTAAAGGTTCTTTTAGCCTTACTTAAATAGATGAAAGAAGACTTTATATATTTTGATCATGCCTCTACATCTCCTTTATCTCAAAATGTCATAGAGATAATAAATTCTTCTAATTTGAATTATTGGGGTAATGTTTCTTCTACTTATCAATTTGGTATTAATTGTTCTACAAAATTGGAATCAATTAGAAATAATATTGCCTTGATTTTGGATTCAAAATCAGAGGATGTTATTTTTACCTCTGGTTCATCAGAGTCTATTTCTATCGTTTTCAATAAATTATCAGATACTTTCAAGCCAGAAAATATTGTTATATCAGAAGTTGAACATCAAGCAACTGTAATTTCATCAAATATTTTGAAAAAAAGGGGATGGAAAATAATTGAATGGGAAGTAGATAATAATGGAATTGTAAATCTAGATAAATTAGAAAATTATTTAAATCCTAAAACAAAATTGATATCAATAATATGGGGACAAAGTGAAATAGGATCATTGCAACCTATCCAATTAATAGGTAAAAAATGTAAAGAAAATAATATTTTATTTCATGTAGATGCGACGCAAATAATTAGTAATGGTATTTTTAAATGGCAAAATTTAAATTGTGATTTACTTAGCTTATCAGCTCATAAATTTGGAGGGCCCAAGGGAATTGGAATACTTTTAACTAATAATAAATCACGATCATTTCTAAGGAATTCTGATATTGCTTTTACACATGAATATTCAATAAGACAAGGTACGCAAGCTCTACCTCTAATATGCGGGATGTATCAAGCTTTAAAAAATATTAATGGATTAATAACATTTTCAAATTATCAAGCTGTTTTTAAAAATAATAAGATTATTTTTTTAAAAAACTATCTGTTTGATTTACTTAAAAATAATAAATATGTAGAAATAACAGGAAGTATAGAAAATCGTTTACCAAATCATTTATCATTTATTTTATTTAATAAAAGTTTTTTACCGATTAAGGCTTACAAAATTATTAATTTTATGTCTGATAACAATATCTCAATAAGTAGTGGTAGTTCATGTTCAAGTTCTAACAAAAATCCAAGTAAAGTTTTAACTAAATTACGTTTAGAAAAAAATAAACTTTTTTCAAATATAAGATTAAGTTTTGGTGAACAAAATTCAATAGATCAGTTAGACAAATTTCATAATTTGCTTTTAGAGTGTATTGAGAAATTTTAATATATGTTCGTTTTACCTAATGATCTAAATAAAGCTATTGAAGATATGGAGAAATCCGTTTTAAATAGTTTAGAATCTACTGATTTGAGATTAATTATTGAATTTAAATTTGAAGGAATTAAATTTAATAGAATTTCCTTTAAATTATTTAATTTATTAGCTGCTAATAATAGTGTTTATATTACTTATTCTGATCCTGGGGCTGTTGCTTTAGCCCAAAGAGACTATAAGCAAATTAAAGATAAAATATTCACTTTTAAATCATTTACTAATTCTCCACATATTTCAGAGAGTAATGCAATTTTAATTTCAATGCTTCCCCAACCATATGATTTTGATTCTTTTGAACCAATGTGTGAAAATTTTCTGGGTAAACATATTTCAATAAATCCTAAATTTGAAGATGCTAATATAGGAATAGGAAATGTAATTAGAGAGAGAAGAAAAAACTTTGTAAAAACATGGAAAAATATTTATTTTATTCAACCATTAAATAATGGAGCTTTAATGCATATTTCTCCAAATAATTGGGCTCTTTTTAAACAAAAAGATAATAAATATTATTTTGTTAAAGATTTTGATTCTAAACCAGATAATGAAACTATTTTTATAAATTTATAATTGATGCTTTTAAAAAAATATAAATCAAATATATTTTTTTTTATTTTTTTAATTTTAATTCCGTTTTTCTTAAAGTATTTACATAATTATGGAAATAAAAGATTTTTACGCAATTTATATTTTAATTTACCAATATTTATTTCAAACGAAAAAAAATGTAAAAATTATGATCTAACAACAAATAAATATATTGATAAAAATATTAGCTTTACATTAATTGATAATAATGGAAATATTATAAGTGAATATAATTCAAAAATTGCAAGATTACCTGCATCTAATCTAAAGTTATTATCTACTGCATATGTGATTAGTAAATATAATAATTTTTATTCATTAAAAACAAAACTTTACAAAGATAATAAAAATAACTATTTTATAAATGGAAGCGGAGATCCAGATTTAACTCTTAATGATATTCAAACTTTAATAAATAATATTAAATACAATAAAATAATAAATATAACTTTGAATGAGGTAAAAAGGGATTTATATTGGCCCGAAGGTTGGACAAGTCAAGATAAAACGTATAAATATGGATCACCAATTACAAAATTAGCGATAAATAGTAATTCTTCAAGATATATCAATATAAAAATATTAAAGAATTATATTTATGACTATCTATTAGCAAAGTTTCCTAATTCCAAAATTAATATATTTATCAAAGATAGCTCCAATAATTTAAAGAATAAAAAAATCTTAGTAGAAAGTATTAATTCAAATCCAATTTTGTCACTAATTACTTTAGCTAATGCCGAAAGCCATAATTTCACTTCAGAGTCTCTTTTTAAAAATGCATCTGATTCATGGAATAATAATTCATATCAAAAACTTTATTTTTGGTTAAAAAATAAAGGATTGCCTATAAATAATTTATACATAGCAGACGCAAGTGGCTTGTCCAGAAATAATAAAGTTACAACGAATTTAATTGCATCCTTTTTGCATAAAATGAAATTTAATAATAATTTTGAAAGTTATGCTTCGACTTTATCAATTATGGGAATGAGGGGGACATTAGCAAATTCACCTGTAAATAGTAAACTTAATGGGAAATTTTTTGGTAAAACTGGTACATTATCAAATGTATTTTCCTTGTCAGGTTATTTTCATAAAAATGGGAAGATTTATTCAATAAGTATTATCCAAAACTCTAAGATAATTGATAAAAATAAAATTTTTAATTTACTAAATGATTTATATGAAATAGAAGAATGCAAATAAATTTTATTTATAAAAATTCTTTAGATCTTTTTCTACTAATGGAGGAACCATATGTTCTATTACACCATTAAATTTAGCTACTTCCTTAACCAATGAACTACTCAAAAAGCTAAAGTTTGTATCAGTTGACAAAAATATTGTTTCAATTTCTCTATTAAGTGATCTATTTGTATGAGATATTTGTAGTTCATACTCAAAATCACTCATAGCTCTCAATCCTCTGAGGATAAGATTCGCATTTAATTTTTTTGCGCAATCGACAGTAAGGCCATGAAATGATATAACTTCTACATTTTTTAATTTAATAATAGAACTTTTAATTTGATTAATTCTCTTTTCTAGAGTAAAAGTTGGATTTTTAGTGGTATTTTCTAATACACCAACTATAACCTCGCCAAAGATCTTTTCTGCTCTTTCTATTAGATCTAAATGTCCATTTGTAAGAGGATCAAAAGTTCCGGGATAAAGTATTTTCATATAAAATTTTTTAAATAAAAAAGCAAAAACTAGTTAAAATAGAAGCATAACTAAAATTTATTATGACATTAAATTTAGAAGCTAAAAAAATCTTATTAAGAAAAATCCCTCATGGTTTGTTCATTTGTGGAGTTAAAGATAAAAAAAAAGAAGTTAATGGATTTACTGCAAGTTGGGTTACTCAAGGTTCATTTAATCCTCCACTAGTTGTAATGGCAGTTAGAGCAGAAGGTTCTAGTCACGAAATAATTAAGAGTACAAATAAATTTTCATTAAATGTATTAAAAAGTGATCAAAAAGATTTGGCTGCTGTTTTTTTTAAACCTCAAGTTGCATTAGGCAGTAGATTTGAATCAGTAGAATTTGTTCTTGGAGATCTTGGATTGCCAATTTTAAAAGATAGTGTAGGAGGAGTTGAGTGTGAGGTTATAGGTGATGTTATACATGGAGACCATACCATTTTTGTTGGAGAAGTAAAAACAGCTTATCTAAATAATGATGTTGAGGCACTTAATTTAAATTCAACTGGTTGGAATTATGGAGGTTAATTAAAAGTATGAATGAATTAGTAAATAAGAAGGAAAAAATAAATTTACAATTTGATAATCATTTAATTAAAAATAATAAACTTTTGAAAAATAGATTATTAGAAATACCAAAAACATCTGGATGTTATTTATTCAAAGATGAAAATGGGGAAATACTTTATATAGGTAAATCAAAGACCTTAAGAAACAGAGTAAATAGTTATTTTTCAAATTTCAGAGAACTAACTCCAAGATTAAGTTTAATGGTTAGACAGATTACAGAAATAGAAATAATCTTAACTGATAATGAATTTGAAGCCTTAAATTTAGAATCAAATCTAATCAAAACAAATAATCCATATTTCAATATTCTATTAACTGATGATAAAAAATATCCTTATGTCTGTATTACATGGAGTGAAGAATATCCAAGAATATACATTACAAGAAGAAGAAGAAATAGAAATAATTTAGATAGATATTATGGACCTTATGCAGATGTTGGACTTTTAAGAAAAACATTATTTTTATTAAAAAAAATATTTCCTTTAAAGCAAAGTAAATTATCTAAATCATTCTATCGTGAGATTACAGGCGTTGATCTTGAAGAAATATCATCTGAAGATTATAAGAAAATAATAAAACAAGTATCTATGATATTTCAAGGAAGAAACGAAGATTTAGTTAAAATTCTTGAAAAAAAAATGAATTGCTTCTCAAGTGAAATGCAGTATGAAAGTGCCGCAAAAGTTAGAGATCAAATAGCTTCTATTAAGTTGCTTACTGAATCTCAAAAAATATCAATACCTGATTCATCTATTAATAGAGATATTTTTGGAATTATTTCAAATACAAAAATTTCTAGTATTCAAATATTCCAAATGAGATCTGGAAAGCTAGTTGGTAGAATTGCATATAGTCAACAATTAATAGATTCTGATGAAATAATTACACTGCAAAGAATATTTGAAGAACATTATTCAAATGTTGATAATGTTGAAATACCTTCAGAAATTCACGTTCAATTTGACATGCCAAGAAAAATTATACTTGAGGAATGGTTATCGGGGTTAAGGAAAAGAAAAGTTAAAATAGTGGTGCCAAAAAGAAATAAAAAATTAGAAACAGTTGAATTAGTTATTAAAAATGCAAAGTTAGAGTTGGAGAGAATTTCCAATGGTATAGAAGATAATGAATTTGCTATGGAGGACTTATCCCAAATTTTAGAAATAAATCATTTGCCAAAAAGGATAGAAGGTTACGATATTAGTCATATACAGGGTTCAGATCCTGTGGCATCTCAAGTAGTTTTTATTAATGGTATTCCTTCAAAGCAAAATTATAGAAAATATAAAATAAAAGATAAAAATGTTTATTCAGGACATAGTGATGATTATGCTTCTATAGAGGAAGTGATTAAAAGAAGATTTAGAAAATGGTCAAGATTTAAGAAAGAGGGTGGTGATTTATCACTTTTAGTTGATAAAAGAAATAGTAGTCTAGATAATGAATTACTTTCAGATTGGCCAGATTTAGTAATGATAGATGGAGGAAAAGGTCAATTGAATGCAGCTTTAAAGGCTTTAATAGATTTAAATTTAGATCAAGAAATTACTATTTGTTCATTAGCTAAGAAAAATGAGGAAATTTATTTACCTGGCTTTAAAAAACCCTTAGAAAGTGAGATTAATCAAAAAGGGGTATTGTTACTTAGAAGAGTTAGAGATGAAGCTCATAGGTTTGCCTTATCTTTTCACAGAAATAAAAGATCTAAAAACATGAAAAGATCACAACTTTCAGAGATTCCAGGTGTTGGTTCAACAAGGATTAGAGATTTATTAGAACACTTTAAGTCTATAGATGCAATAAGAATTGCTAGTGTTAAAGATTTATCAAATGTTAAAGGCTTAGGAAAAAATACTGCTAATGAAATTTTTAAATATTTTCATGAAATTTAAATATTTTTTTGAAATTAAAATATATTGATTTATCTTATTTATAGAAATTGATATATTGTTTCGAAGTTAATTTTATTACTAATATTAATTTAGTTAAATTAATAAAAAAGTGTTCTGGAAAAAATCAAAACTCCTAATTTTGTACTCTACAGTCGATGGACATACTAAAAATATTTGTGAATACATAAATAAAAAATTAAAAAATAAAAAGAACATAAGCATTTCCTCATTGGAGGATTCAGTAAAATTCAATTTAAAGCAATTTGATGAGATAGTTATTGGAGCAAGTGTTAGATATGGTTATCACAGAAAAAATGTTTATGAATTTATAAGAGAAAATAAATCAACCCTAGACATTAAAAAAACTGTCTTCTTTTCCTTAAATTTAACAGCAAGAAAACCTGAAAAGAATACTGCGGATACCAACCCATATGTCTACAAGTTTTTGAATAAAATAAAATGGGAACCAACAATTAAGGATGTTTTCGCTGGAAGACTAGATTATCCAAATTTAGATACTTTAAATAAATTAGCTATTCTTTTTATTATGGTAATAACTAATGGGCCAAAGGATACCTCAAAGACTTACGAATTAACTGATTGGAAAAGAGTTGATAATTTAATAAATAAAATTAAAAAATTTTAATCATTTATGGATAAAGAGGAATTAATAAAACTTACATCTAGTATAAATATTAATAGCTGCCCTAATATTGTAAATTTTCATATCCATAGTACATATAGTGATGGGAGTTTAACACCTGAAGAATTACTAGATGAAGCTTATAAAAATAATATTCAGTATTTTTCTATAACTGATCATCATACTGTAAAAGCTCATAAATACATATCATCAAATAATCTTTTAAATAAATATTCTTCAAAAGATTTTAAATTAATATCAGGGATTGAAATAAATTGCCTATTAAAGGGTTGTCTTGTCCATATAATAGGTTTAGGTATTGATATTAATAGTGCATATTTATATCCTTATATTCAATCAGAATCACCAATTGGAGATTATCTTCATATAAGGTCCGTTTCAAATGCCATACGTAAGTCAGGTGGCATTTCATTCTTAGCTCATCCTGCAAGGTATAGAATTCCATTCAATGTTTTGATTCCTGAAGCTTTTGAAAATGATATAGATGGGATTGAAGTTTGGTATGACTATAACTTGGGTGAGAATTGGATTCCAAGTCCATTTATTTGTGATGAGATAGAAAAGTTAACAAATAATTTAGGTATGTTAAAGTCTTGTGGTACTGATAGTCACGGTTTTTCTCTATTTGGAAGATAATTTAGAACTCATTCTTCTCAATTTTAGATTCAGTATTATTAACTATTGTTTTTAAGTTTTCCAGAATTTCTTTATTATTATTATCCCACATTTTTCTATTTATCACTTCTATAAATCTTTCTGCTATGTCTCTTAGTGCCCATGGATTGCTATTCTCTAAAAAATTTTTAATATCTTTATTACATAACCAATTTTTATATATTGATTCGTAGCACCAATTTGAAACTAATTTAGTTGTTGCGTCATAAGCATATATATAATCTAATGTAGCAGAAAATTCAAAAGCTCCTTTATATCCATTTTGCATCATACCTTTGGTCCATTTTGGATTTAGTACTCTTGAAAGTACAACCTTTTCAAGTTCATTCTTAAGTTTAGTTATTTTTGAATATCCATATTTAGAAAGATCACCATGAAATAATTCAGGATATTTACCAGATATTTTTTTAATAGAGGCTGATAATCCTCCATGAAACTGATAATAATCATCAGAATCTAAAATATCATGCTCCTTATTATCTTGGTTGTGAATTACAACTTGAATATCCTTTAATGATTTTTCTAGTTCATTTCTTCCATATTTACCCTCAAGATTACTATCATAAATCCAACTACTCCAAGATAAATAAGCATTAGCAAGATCATCATTATCAGTCCAGCTTGAGTTGGATATCAATTCCTGCAGACCGGCTCCATATGAATCTGGTGCTGATCCAAAAATTCGATAATTTGATTTATTATTTTTAAAAAAATGTGCTAAAGGGTTTTTATCTATAGATTCATCCAAATTCGAAATTAAATTAATAGCATTTGATAATATTTCAATTAACTGTGGGAAAGAATCTCTAAACATACCTGAAATTCTTATTGTTACATCAACTCTTGGCCTCGATAGAACATTCATAGGAATAATTTCAAGATCAATTAATCTTCTTGTTGCATAATCCCATACTGGCTTAATTCCCATTAAAAAAAGTATTTGACAAATATCCTCTCCACCGTTTCTCATTGT
>Ga0160422_10000080_pt1 | contig 50654 bp, 42 predicted proteins | sample Fk160mmetaG_FD_108192 | JGI IMG/M metagenome (GOLD analysis project Ga0160422, IMG submission 108192) | Marine microbial communities from the Central Pacific Ocean - Fk160115 60m metaG | ecosystem: Environmental > Aquatic > Marine > Oceanic > Photic zone | place: The Central Pacific Ocean... | reverse complement strand
TGAAAAAGGTGATTAGAGTTAGTCCAACCAACTCATATAGTTTGAACGTTTTCATTGTGCGATAATCCAAAAAGCTCAATATAAATCGAATGCCACTTTCTAACTAAGAGTGAAAGCCTCCAAAACCTGATCGAGTTTGTCTGCTTTTTTCTTAGCTTTATCTAGGCGGTTACGCGTCTCTAGAATAACTTTTTCTGGGGCCTTATCCAAAAACTTTTCGTTGCTTAATTTATTTTCGAACTTTGCTATCTCTTTTTTGATTTTTGTAAGGTCTTTTGAAATTCTTTCTTTTTCACTTCCCAAATCTATATCTTCGGTAATTAACAGTCCAAACAAATTTCCTTCAACGACACTTTGAATTGTACCTTTTGGGAAATCATCCTTCATTATTTTCAGCGATTCAAGATTTCCCAACCTGATTATTATTTCCTCGTTTGCTTCAACGTAGCTTATCCGCTCCTTATCAAACTTTTTGAGTAGAAGTTGAACTTTAGACTTCACATTTACGCTGGCCGCTGATCGAGTTGATCTAATTTCATTTATCAAAGCAATGACCCATGAAATTTCTCTTGTAGCATCGGGTGCTATTAGATTGTTATCGAATGTGGGCCACTTTTCATTGATAAGGAGGCCCCCAAATTCGAACTGCTCCCACAACTCCTCTGTAATATAGGGCATAAGCGGATTTAACGAGTTGAAAATCTGCTTCAAAACCCAACTGGTGGTTTCTTTAGTTTCTTTCTGCAATGCATTTCCTGAGTTGGCTAAAAGCGGTTTAGTGAATTCTAAGTACCAATCGCAAAAAGTAGCCCAAGTAAACTGGTAAATTAAGTTTGCTGCATCATTAAAACGATAACTCGCTATAGCTATTTCAACATTGCGAATCATTTGTACAGTTTCCGAAATGATCCACTTATTAACTTTAGACACCACTAAGTTAGGTTGAAACATGGGTTCATAGGAACAATTGTTTAATTGAGCAAATCGAGCGGCATTCCATAGCTTAGTAGCAAAGTTTCGATAACCTTCAACCCTACCTTCAGCTAGCTTGATGTCGCGTCCCTGTGCCGCCATAGCAGCCAGTGTAAACCGTAAGGCGTCCGAACCATACTTTCCGATGAGATCTAATGGGTCTAGCACATTTCCTTTCGACTTTGACATCTTTTGCCCTTTTTCATCGCGGACCAACGCATGGATGTATACTGTTTGAAAAGGGACCTCTTTCATAAAATGCAAACCCATCATCATCATGCGGGCAACCCAAAAAAAGATGATGTCAAATCCTGTAACCAGGACTTCACCAGGATAATATTTTTCTAATTCTTTAGTCTTATTGGGCCATCCAAGTGTAGAGAAAGGCCATAGAGCAGACGAAAACCAAGTGTCCAAAACATCTTCGTCTCGTTTCAATACCACAGGTTCGCCATAATATTTTTCTGCCTCAGCGATAGCAACTTTCTCTGTTTCCTCCACAAAAACTTGCCCGTCCGGCCCAAACCAAGCAGGTATTTGATGCCCCCACCAAAGCTGTCTTGAGATACACCAAGGTTGGATATTTTTCATCCACTCAAAAAAAGTGTTTTCCCAATTTTTTGGGACAAATTTGGTGCGACCGTCTTGAACAGCTTTGATCGGCTCCTGTGCCAATACCTTGGCATTGCAGTACCACTGGTCTGTAAGCCACGGTTCCAGTGGAACCTGTGACCTATCCCCATGGGGTACTACATGAGTGGTCTCCTCTACTAAAGATAGAAAACCAAGCTCCTCCATATGAGCGACGATTATCTTTCTAGCTTCGAACCTATCAAGTCCGACAAACTTTTCCGGGACATTTTTATTTAACTTAGCTTTTTCATCGAAGATATTTATTAACTCAAGCTCGTGGCGTCTACCCACCTCAAAATCATTGAAGTCGTGAGCAGGAGTAATTTTCACTGCACCAGAACCTTTTTCCATATCACTATATTCGTCTGCTACTATAGGAATCAAACGACCGACCAATGGGAGGACAGCTTTCCTGCCCACAAACTTTTCGTATCTAGGATCGTCTGGATTGACGGCAATACCAGTGTCACCCAACATAGTCTCAGGTCGCGTCGTCGCAACTGTAATAAACTCATTGTTACACGCTTCAATTGGGTATTTAAAGTGCCACAGTTTACCTTGGGTCTCCACTTGTTGAACCTCAAGGTCTGAAATCGCCGTTAACAATTTTGGATCCCAGTTAACAAGCCGTTTATCTCGATAAATTAACCCCTCTTTGTATAATTTAACGAAAACCCGCGTAACAGCTTTAGATAGGTCTGGGTCCATGGTAAACTTTTCGCGCCCCCAATCCGGGGAACTACCTAATGAACGTAATTGTTCAGTAATCGTCCCACCAGATTCATTTTTCCACTCCCAAACCTTTTCTAGGAATTTAGTGCGACCTAAGTCTTGCCGCGATATACCATCTGCAGCTAGTTGCCTCTCAACAACCATCTGCGTTGCAATACCAGCATGATCAGTACCTGGTTGCCACAAGGTATCTCGTCCAGTTTTTCTATAATATCTGACTAAAATATCTTGAAGAGAAAATGTTAAACCATGTCCCATATGTAAACTTCCAGTTACATTCGGAGGGGGCATCATTATAGCAAAGGGCTTTTTCGATGATTCCGGATCGGCAGAGAATCCGCCCGATTTTTCCCAACGTTTATAGAATTTTTCTTCAAGAAAGCCTGGCTTGTAATGTTTTTCAAGCATCCATTTGTCCGTTAATTTTTAGTTGTATCGCTGAAAAAGGGTAAAAGAAGCTTTCAACGTTAGGGCCGTTAATTTCGGATTTTACTAAAACACCAGCAGTAACAGCAGAGTTATGCATCCGTCTACCAGGGATCTCTCCGTTGAGACTGCATAACTAAGCGCTCAATTTCTTCTCTCACCAGTCGTTCAACCGTCATAGGTAGATGTTGGTCGAGCCATTCCTTTAGCATTGGGCGTACGAGCTCACGAGTTAAACCCTCTAATGTCACAGCGCCATTTCCAATTGGCAGCTCCGAATAGTCCTCATTCAGCTTATCAGTTAGTCTCTCAAAAGACACCCTTGCTTCGCCTGCTTGAGGTGGCGAAACAAGGGTGGCAGGAGCCGGCGTTGAAGGAGCTGGTTGCTGCGGGGGTGTTGGGGATACCGGCGATACTAAAGGTTCAGGTTCTGGCTCTGGTTCGGCCTCTTTATAAGCTTGCTCTTCAAAAAGAGGCTCGGGGTCAGCGGCTTCCATATCAGTCAGATCCAGAATATCGTCATCGTCATCGTCGTCATCGATCGCCTCGGCAGCGGGCTCTGGCTGCGCCACTGGTTCTGGTATTGCCCCCATGTCTTCTTCCAACAACTCGTCTTTAACCTCTGGGCCCTCCTCATTTTCTTGCGTTGCGGCCTCCAATTCTTTATCGTCATCAGATATTATTCGTCTAATAGACGCCAATATCTCTTCCATCGATGGTTCTTGCTCTGTATCCGACATATTTATGGCCTTAAAGAGATCAATAACAAAATTCTAACTCACAACTTCAGAAATCACCAGATTGAATACTATTTTTGTAATTTTAAATCTACCTTTCCCCATAAAATAAGTTACGCACTCTAACAAAATTTTTATCGTAATCATAAATCTCAACGGGTAGCTCAAGCCCTTTTGCAGTTAACTTACCTAGTGCAGATAAAAGCGAATAAGCTGCAACAAAGGTATCGCGATTAGCCCTTACCAAACGCACCTGAGCACTTAATCGTTCTTGCTCTGCATCAAGAACATCAAGAACAGTGCGAGCTCCTACCAAAGCTTCTTGCTCAACTCCCTCCAAAGCTATTTCAGCTGAGGCCACTTCCGCAGCTAAGGCTTCAGCCTGTGCTTTAGCCGTCCTCCAAGAAGTGAACGCTTTCGACGATGTTTCTATAACATTTCGCCTTGACGACTCAACCAATATGCGTCGCCTGTTAGCTTCCTCCTTCGCCGATCTTATTCCTGAATAAACCGCTCCAGCTTGATAGAGCGGAATACTGATATTAGCATTCACGCTCAAACTGGTACTCGATGTATCCGTATCACCTGATGTATCCGAATGGCTGGCGCTCCCCGTAATTGTCACATTAGGTCGAAGACCTGACTTAGATAACGCTACACCATCCAAGGCAGAGAGCTCCTCAAATTTCGCCGCGATCAGAGAAAAATTATTTTCTAGCGCGAAATTTACCGCTTCTGTTATTTCACTTGGCAAATTTTTTACTTCTTCTGGCGCTATTAATTCTCCGGCTTGCTTCCCGAATACCCTATTATAAGTGGAATTAGAAGACGTTAAGTCACCTGTGGCCTTGATTTTATCGGCCTTCGCACGATCAACTCTAGCTTCTGCTTGAGCAACATCGGTGCGAGTAACTTCGCCCACTTTGAAACGCTCTTTAGTTGCTTCTAATTGTTTCTCTAATCTCTTTAAATTATTTGTCTGCAACTCCACAACAGATCTGGCGCTTATTACATCTACGAACGCTATAGCGCCATCAAGAAGCACCTTTTGCTCAGCGGTAAAAAGTCTTGAGCGTTCGCCTTGAACATTAGTTTCCGCTTGACGAATAGAAATTTTTGTCCTCCCCCCGTCATAAACTGATTGATTTACCGAAAGACTAATACTGCCTGGCAAGTTCGAGGTGTCAGAGGAAGCGCCATTAGAATCGGAGTTCGTTTGGGAGATACCAATACTAAAGTTAGATGTAACAGTCGGACGCCAACCTGCCCTTGCAGCAGGGACCCCTTCGTCAATCTTTCGAAGGTTTGCTCTCGCGGCCAGTAAGTCAGGATTGTTCTGATAGGCGAAGGCGAGAGCCTGCTTAAGTTCCTCCGCGAATACTACTGTTGCATTGACATTGCAAAAAGTCAGAGATAATCCAAAGACAGTCGCCTTGAAAATACTTTTTTTCGAAGGACTAAAAATTCTACGCATCTAATTACAATCCTATAGGTTCTAACTATTTCTAGTAAAATCAACAAAATCTGGAACGACATATATATTCATCTAAAACTGGGGTCCCCGTGCTTTCGCAAAACTTAAAATCACCAGCATTCTCATGGAATACTTTAAAATGCTTCTATTAAGGCCGGATCAGTGACCTTATTGGCTCGAATTTGATTATCAACCATATTTTGGCGCGCTATCGCGAATTTATCCATTTATGTCGAAACCTTAGGTAACACCATTTCTTTTATTATACGACGATCTCTAAGGTAACTCAATGGACCGCTATGCATTGTTTGCTGGATAAAATTAAATTCTTTTTAATTTTCTACTGATTTACGAATCATCTGTATCATATATAGCTGCCTTTGAAAGATAAAATCAATATAGCTGCTGATAAAACAAAAAATTAGATTTGCTCTTGCATGAACGTCCTACCTTAGATAGGGATAAGGTATTAGCTTGCTAATTGTTTGAGATACGGCCCGGTAGCAGAGTGGTTATGCAGAGGACTGCAAATCCTTTTACGTCGGTTCGATTCCGGCCCGGGCCTCCAAATAAAGGTATTAATTTATTAAAAAAGATTTGTGTCTCAAGAGTTGCATTGCTATACACCCTGATTATAGTTCTGCTGTGGTCCCCGGTAGCTCAGCGGTAGAGCAAGCGGCTGTTAACCGCTTGGCCGGCGGTTCGAATCCGTCCCGGGGAGCCAAACCGCATTTTATTTTTCGCTAAGTCATTGTTTTTAAACATCAACATCAATATAGATTCCTGCGTTACAAACACGGTTCCCATTTGGTTCCCATTGAATTAAGTCGCTTGCAGGATTCTAACCCCCTTTTTCTACTATTGCTCTTTCACCGTAACCAAGATTGCGGCTTGAATGTTTATCAGAAAAGCTATTTCAAGACATCTAGTCTCCATACTCTAAGGTATTTATACCCGAAGTTTGAAAGTCCCAATCAATTCAACCACCGTCTGCGCTCTAACTGTTGTACCCACTATAAGCAATTAAATACTTGTTATCCTCTTGGTTAATGATTCGTTTGAGCAATTTTTCTAAATGTCGCCGTTGATGTAATGGCCGCTGGTTACAACATTTTGTTAAGCTTAATATGGATGGTAATGCTAAACCCATTTAAAAAGGCAGAGATACAGGCAAGCATCGAGCGGCACCGTTCTGCGCCATCATTTGTTTTATCTTTTAACGAAGACAAAGATCTGATCATCTCTTGTGATGGCATCATTGTCTAAATCTGCGCACACATATACCGGTATTCCCGATGGTTATCGGTAGAAAGCTGCTAAACTTTCCGAACAACAAACTGACATCATCTTGAGGCAGCCCTAGGAAAAGTCCGTTTGAAATCAGCAATTGCTGCCAACTTACGTGATCTTTAATCTTTTGTGAACGGGATAACTGTAATAAAACTGTAACTATTATTTTACTCAGTCCATCGTTACTTTTTTATTAAAGCGGTCAGATCGGAATCGAAATGCGTTATCTTCTCATAGCCTTATTATGTTTTTTTCCTCTAAACGCTTGGGCAGGAAGTAGTAAGACTGCAGATTTCAGTAAACCAAATGTAAGGGTGATTGAATCAGAGGAAGCCAAAAAATATGACGGCGGCTCCAAACATGTAAAAGTCTTTATGGTCATAGATCGGATCTTTAATATAGATATCAGTGCCGGCACTTATGAAGTTGAGGCGGAACTTTTGCTGAAATGGCGAAATGACGAAGACATTGAGAGGATAGGATCAGAGTTCAAAGAACACACATATGCCGGTGAAAAAATGCAAAAAATAATCGATAAAATCTGGCATCCGGAATTTATTGTAAAGTCAGAGCTTCACCGTAGAGAGACACTCTTCAGCACAATTCATCTTAACAAAGACGGAAGCCTAGAACTTTTTGAAAAGTTTGAGACTATTTTGCCAATCAACACCGACATCCGTGAGTATCCTTTTGGAACACTGCAACTCAACTTAGATATTGTCGCCTTTACGCATGACGCGCACGAAATGGTGTTTGATCCAATTCACTTTGAATTAGGGCACCCCGAGCAGGATACGCCTGTACTCGTCGGTAATTGGAGTTTAGTAGATTTTTATATTGATAAAAAGATTGCTCATAGACTGAGTACGACGGATCAGGTTTTCACTCAAAATGGCTTTCATTTTATTATAAAGCATGACTTTAATGATACTTTGCAGAAGATTTTCTTCCCCCTAGGCGGTGTGCTTCTAATTTCACTTTTTCTCAATCTTTTTAGCTCTATGCGGCATGCAGCAAATTACGAAGCGCGTGTCCAAGGACAGTTGACATTGTTGCTAACTGTTTTTGCACTCAAGTTTACACTAGCGGGAGAAATCCCCCAAACACACTATATGAACCTCATAGACATGATATTTATGATTGCAACTGGCGCTATAGTATTAAATCTATTTTCAAGCATAGGCGTTGGTGAAATTTTCCTTAATGGCAAAAAAGAGACCGCGGCGCGTGTAGAGAAAGTCTTTGACTGGCTGTGCCCTATGTTAGTAATTTTATCGATAGCCCTTGCTTGCTATTCTGTGTTTTAGCTAAGGTCGATAGAAACAGGACAAGACGCCTAAACCACATAGTCTAAAACGTCGTAATTATTCGTTTTTTCAATTGATACCGAGTATCTCTAATTCCGCGGCGGGAATATTTTAAGATTTTGGCAACGGACGACTTAATTACACCACCAAAAAAAAATTAAGTTTCCTGCCCGAAGAGACCTTATTGAAGCCGACATAAAAAACGCCATAACCAACTTTCAATCGGCAATACTACCGACCTTCTATACTTAAAAAGTTACTACGGTCTGCGAGACAACAAGAAAACCGTTAATATGAACACCGATACGCTTACACTGGTTCTGCCGTCTTTACCCAGGTTTATTTCTTTCCTAGAATTGGTCCGATCAAACGACTCAGCGCCAGTGACCTTAATTACACTGCTAACAATCATCCGTTTTACAAAGGAGCCTAAATTATTACGCAAATTTGCTACAATAATGATGTAAACGATGATCAGCATATGCTAGTTGTTATAAACAATATACAAATGCATCCATGCACCACGTCCGAAAACAACTATCTAGAAGATCACAAAAACCGTAATTAAAATTACATGAGAAATACTGACATCGATAGGGTAAATAGTTCTGAAAGCGAAAACGAAATTTCACGAGAAGAAGCCTTCGTGGAGGCCCTCGACGCAGTAAAAACGCACTTAAAATCAGGAAGGGTACAACCCGCTGCGAAAATACTTAATAAAGTTCTTACGATAGATCCCGATAACATAGCAGCACTAAAGTTGATGGCAGAGGTTGCTTCATTATCAAAGACGCCGACTGCAGCACTGCCAATTCTTGGAAAAATTCTCCAGCATGATCCAGCAAACCTAGATGCACTCAATAATAGAGGTGTAATTCTTATGGGGTTAGATGACCCTGAGGCCGCAGAGTTATCTTTCAGGAAGCTCCTGAAATATCACCCAAATGATTGCACTGGTTTGAATAATTTGGCCACAAATTTAATCCACCAGGAACGATTTGGTGAAGCGGAGCAGTTCCTGCTGAAGGCAAAAGATCAATGGCCTTTTGATGCGACCACCGTTTATAATCTTGGGGTCCTGACATTTAGCACCGAGCCGGCTAATAATCAAAAACAATTAAATTATTTCCTAAAAGCAATTGAGTTGAAACCCGACTATACCGAAGCTCACATCAATGCCGCAAACGCCTTTGTAAGGTCAGGGGAATTTGAAAGGGCAATACCTTATTTGGATAAGGCACTTCTATACCGACCCGAAGACCCACAAATTCTTCTAAATAAAGGCATAGCATTGAGAGAGACAAAATTGCTAACAAAAGCGCTAGACTGCTTTCGGGCCGCCTTACCCCTCTCTCCTGAGAAATATCGGATTGATTACGAAATTGCCCAGACCCAATATTTACTTGGAGACTTAAAATCGGCAGCCGCCCTTTACGTAAGCGCCATATCCCATAAAGCAGCGTTTGAGCCCGGATATTTTGGGCTTGGAACAGTCCTCGCAGAATCTGGCCAACTTGCAAAAGCAAAGGAGGCCTTTAACCGAGCAAATACACACTCCGCGGCCGCACATCGCATCAAGGCCATAGACATCATAACCAGGGACGCCGATCCCTGGGTTCTTTTCAGAGAAGAATATGAAGCCCTGCGCTCAAAAGACAAAAAAACAGAGTTTAATTGGACACCTGAAAACAAAACACAAGAAGTTTTTATTAAAACCGACGGTATGTCGGATGGCGAGATAATTCTGTTATCCAGGCTTATAAAACAGTTAAATAAGAAGAACCAAAAAATTACATTGGTTATCCGCAAGTCACTATTGACGTTAATTCAATGTGTTGATGGTGTACAAAATGCAATTTGTTCTAGTACTTTAAAAAACAAAAATCTAAAGAACGTTGATGTTGCGCATCTTTATGCCCTTCCTTCATTTTTGGGTCTGAAGGACGGCAATCTTCCCACGATATTGGGTTATATTAACCCCAACAGAGAAAGAAAACGATTATGGGACCCAAAGATATTTAAAGGCAATGAATTGAAAATAGGCCTAAGCTGGATCGATAGCGGATTACGTACGGGCCCTGATCAGGAATTAAAATTTAATGAATATGAGCCATTTTTGGAGCTTAACGGAGCCTCATTCATCGGGTTGAGCAAAACAAAAAATGAATTGCAGAAAGGTCATCTCAGAGATATGGATGCTGCAGACTTATCGGTGTCCATCAGGGATAAGGAAGATCTTTTAGCAGCAATTGATGAGCTAGACCTTATAATAACGGGTGATACATTAACGGCTCATTTAGCAGGTGCTCTTAACAAGCCAGCCATAATATTGTTACCCCTGCTCCCTCATTGGCTTTGGGAATACAAAACACAAACATCGTCCTATTATCCAAGTGCGGTTCTTTTACGTCAGTCAAAAGCAAATAGCTGGCGCCGTCCCGTGATGGCTGCCGTGGATCTGCTTAAAAATAACTACGGGTTATCCTAAATATTACTGCAGTATCAAGAAACGCCCCGGGCTGGGAGCCACATTACATCCGATAGCGTTGTTGTTATTATGCGTAGTCATTTTAGTCCAATTGACGAAGGGTGTTCCGCTTAGCAAAACGGTAACACATCCCATAATATATCGCTGAGCCATCGCGATAGTTCCTGACATAATACCCATGCCAAGACCCGGCATATCCCCGAGACTTACCGGTGCCTGTCCGTTCATATTCATAGCGATGCCACAACCCGTGAATACGTGCGTAGCTGCGGGAACAGACGTAGTTGTAATCACATTGTTTGGATAGAGCATCGGGACATTGCCAGCGGGTGTTGGCGTGAGGCAAATATTATTAAAGGAAGCGTTGGTGCCAACTAAGTTAGTAGTGACCATCATTTGAATTTCACCCTACATGAACTCTATCTCCATCGATCTTTACATCCGTTCTTGCTGTTACGCTAGTGAATTCTGCTTTCAGTGATAGAATTTCTTCCGCCTCAATAGTTGTTTGTTTAGCCTTTTGGATGTCGCTCCTATCGATAATTCGCATAGCTGTGGATGCTCTAGTGAGTATCGTATTAAACACTCCTGAAAGTGTTTTACCAAAGTGGCTTAAATTCTTTACACGCGTTTCCGCCTTTTCGACATCAAGGTTCATATTGACACTGGCCACATGCAAATTGCCAAAAGCTGCTCTTCCAGTAGTGCCAGAGAAATGCAATCTCTGTTTGGCATTGAGCTTGATTTCTGGTGCCTCTATGCTTATTCCTTGCTGCAAAACGATTGACAAAGGCTCAACGCTTTTTCTCTCGAGCACTGATATAAGGTATCTTTTTTTTCCATCGAAAAGGTAAGCAACGTAATCTCCAATTTCAGGTATTATCAGGCAACCGGCAGCTTTCGTAGCTGTAACACTTCCTTCTTCTGACGCAATAGAAAATTTACCTTCAATAATAGAGTTTACATAACCGTAGTTAGTAGCCGAAGCACTATCCTTCTCCGCCCAAGCCTTGTCAAAATTTTGCTGATTTTTTTTAATTGGTTCGTTCCGCATTTTTATCATCCCTTTTATAATAAGGTGTTTCAACTTACTGTTATATTCTTACGCCGGTAGGCCAGTCTTCAGCCTCAATTCTTTTCTTATCCTCTTTTTGTGCCTCTTTGCGGTTTGATCCCCGCCAATCTGTGTTGTCTTCCTGTAATTTGTCTAACTTCGCCATATATAAGCTACAGTTTATTATCTTACTTCCCGTTGCATTGGCTGAGGTAAGGTTTGCATAGGCGAGATTTGAGCCACTGAAATCACTTTCAACTAGCCTTGCTCCCTCGAAAAAACCAGCCTCAATATCACAATTTGATAAATTCACTTCTGTTAAATCAGCATCCCCCCAAAGAGAATTTTTTAAGTTTGACCCAGAAAAGTTAGCCCCCTCCAATTTAGCTTGCCCAAAATTACAACCACTAAGTTTGGAGTTGTTTAAGGCAGCCCGCTCTAAATTACACTTCAAGAAGCCGCACCCCTCCATATCCGCATTTTCCAGTACTGACCCTCTAAAATCACATTCCAAAAATTGAGACATCTTCACATTAATATTTGAAAGGTTTCTATTTGAGAAATCTATAGTATGAAAGAGCACTCTCTCCATTTTCGACTTTGTTATGTCCACTCCAGCCAAATTGCTTTCTAAAAAACTTACCTCCTTTAGAGAACCACCTGAAAAGTCACCCGCCTGTGATGAACATTTTTGAAACGCAACTCTCTCAAAATTTGCCTTTTTTGCGTCTACACCGTCGATGTTGCAGTTACTCAGTATCACACTAAAGAAATCTCCAGAAAACTTTGCATTCGTTAACTTTACATCATGAAAAATAGAATACGACGTTTTGCTGCCCTCAAAAATCGCACCATTAATAGCTGCCTGATTTATTTGGGCGCCTCGAAAGTCAATATCCTTAAAAGTGGCATTCTCAAAATAATTATCATGCCATTGTGTTGAAACTGCTAGGACGCCATTTAAGTTACAGTTGCTGAAAAAACAATTCGCTATTTGCGACGATGTAAAATTTGCCCCAGAAAGATCCGATCCGTTGAAACCGACACCTGTTAATGCACAATTCGTAAAATCCTCACCTCTTAGGTCCTGATTCCAAAATTGATCATTCACCAACGTCTTTGTCATCGCCAACTTTTTTCGAGCGTCATCTCTCATTCCCATTAGGATTTAACTCCCTTAAGACTAGTGTTTTCCAAGTTAGCGCCCTTTAAATCTGTGTTCCTGATTTTTGTGTGAATGAAAACTGCGCCAAAGAAATTGGTTTCCTCTGCCAAACAATCGTCTATTTCTGAGAGCATAAAATTTGCCTGCATAAAATCTGCACCACTTAAATCTGCGTGATAAAGCTTGGCTCGGTGGAAACCTGCTTGTCTAGCAAATGCCCTCTTAAAATTTGAATTTTTCAAATTTGTTTCACTAAAATCAGTCGCGGTTAAGTTAGCGCCGCCAAAATCAGCCAACTCCAGAGACGCTCCCCTGAAATTATTACCTTCCATAATCGATAATTTGAAATCGCATCTATCCAAGCAGGGCTTTTCAACTAAACAGAGATTAGTAATTGACGATAGTTTGAAATTACTAGCTAAAAGTGATCCTCCTACAAAAGTAATACCAGAGCCTCTAGCATGCATAAAATTGCTCTCGTTTAGTTCACAACGAAAATAAAGCAGATCTTCTAAATAGGTGCCATTAAGAAGTGCTCCTCTAAATACTGACTCAAAGAAAGTAATCCCAACTAACTTAGCTCCGACAAAATCTGGCGTATCAAAATTAGACTTACTAAATATTGCAGCCTCTAGGTTTGCGAGGGAGAAAACCGTACTAGCTCCGCTCGCTTCAGAAAAATTTGCCTCCTCAAGATTTGACGACGCAAAAGTTGTTCCGTCCAGTTTTGCCTTCCCAAAATTTGCTCCAATGGCGCTGGCATTCTGAAGTGAGGCCTTGGTCAGATCTGCGTACGCTAAGCATGCGCCATCAAGTTTCGCCTCATCTAAAACTGCCCCTTTTAAATTTGCTGACGTAAGGTCTGCTTTTGAAAGGTCAATTTTCCTAAGATCTAGCATTGAGAGATCGGCACCACGCAAGTCTTTTCCGACTGGCATATCTTTTTCTGGATTTATATCTTGCAATTCCTCCCGCAAATCCATGCTAGCCGCGGGGGACAGTATCGGTGCTTCAGGTAATTCGTGCCCTGCCACTGCCATAAGGCGTGTCTGGAGTTCTTTAGACTCTGAATCAAATTTGTCAAAATCTATTGCTCCAATTACAGGTAGGGCTCTCTTCGCTGCTTCTCTTATCTCCTCCGGGTTTTTTTGATCGTCTATTATCCTACTTAGTTCCGCATTAACGAACTGCTCTGTTGTGAGTGAGCTCTTTGAGTCAAAGTTTTTTTCAGCGTTTGCTATTAATTCATCGTAGTCGTATCCAAAGAATTTCGCTTGTTTACGTGACCAAGCTTCAGCTGTCTGCCGTTCATCCTCACCATACGCAATTGCTAACGTCTCAAGCTTATCAAGTTCTTTTCGCGTTTCCGCAAGTTCCTCGAACGTTTCTGGCGTTTTTGATGTAATTTTTTCTATTTGAGCACGCATCTCTTTTATTCCCGGCTCTTCTTGATCAAGCATATCCGAATAGGCATCCGACTGAATTAATTCATCGTATGGCAAAGTTCCGGCTGCCTTTAAACCCTCGTCTAACTGTTTCTTTAGCTGTCCCCACAACGCATCTAGTTTTGGGGTACCGTCGGAAGTGCTCATTGCATTTCTCGGTTTGATGACATCAAATAGCTTTGGCGATGGCTCCTCCCATTTCTCTGGATAAAGCTCGCTCACCTTCAATAGCGCATCCGCTTTCGTTTCCCAATTAGTTCGTTCATCTCTACATTTGGAATAGTATTCTAAAGGGCGCCTTGGATCTTTTTGCCATTCAAATGCTCCCATGATCGACACGACTTCTTTGAAATCTAGGCTTTCAACTTTCATCCTGCCCCTTTGAAGAAGCACTGCTAATTTTCGATGGGGCAACAACGAAACCGTATCTGTAACAAGCGGAATTTCTTCAAACGACTGTTCGGAATTTTCCCTTTCAATTGTCACAAAAATTCTGCCTCGAATACCAGGAAGTGTGAGCCTTTGAAACGGATGATCCGGATGCATATTTTCAATGTGAAATGTCTCTCTGCCGTTGAAGTATCCCTCCCAACGCTGATCATTCTGTGCGGTTTGATTAAATAAAAGATTAAAATCTTGAGGAAAACCCGGATATCCGGTTTCCATCCAAACCTCATCATATGTCCCAGCATATTGTTGACGGCCTAATGACATTTGGTCTATCGGCGAAAAGTAAGCCGGCGTGATTACATCCTGTGGTTCATCCATTTCATTACCAGGATATGTAATGCAAGGTAATGGGTATTTATCTGCTTGTATGCCCTTTTGCCAAAACCCTATTCCAACTGGATTATCAGCAAATTTGAGGCCACCAAACGCTTTAGTATTCGAAATAGGCATTACTTCGAACGGAACGGGATCACTTGCGGCCACGGGGCCCCCGGAGATTGACAGCCATTCTCTTTCGCCCGTAATTGCAAGGGTCTTTTTAATTTCTTCGACAGATATAGAGACTTCTAGTGAGTTCACTGGATGTCCCTTAGGTGAACATGCAAAGCCGTGGGCAAGCCACTCAGCTTTTGGCTTAAAATCACCGTTATCAATCGACACACCGCCAAGTTCTTCGGAAATTATTGGCCAGGCCTCCTCTTCCAATAACGGCTCCTCCGGCTTATCGAAATGTATGAAATTATACATGGTAGCGATGAGTTCGACATTGCTCCCTTGAAGGAATGGCTTAAAAAACAATGAAAATCGCGGTGCTTTAATTACTTTCACAGGGTGTGAACTTTCTCATTCAAATTACCAAACCGATAGTTTATGGGCAACTAAGCTATATTGGAAAAATTGTTTGCTAAAAGTTACGGTATGGCAATACAAATAATTCACCGTCTCAAAACTACACATATTTTCTGCCCAAACTTATAAAAAAACTTGGCTTTGGATACATAGACTAAGACTGCTTAGGTAAGTAAGTTTTCATTTTTAAGAGAGCTACGGGACCGCGGGTATACAAGAGTAAACATCATCAATTTTCTCTTGCTAATGAACTCGAGATTAGTCGTTTTGAAACACAAACTAAAATTTTACTTTTCAATCAAAGCACGTATCCGCGCATTCACACTCGGGGAAAATTAATCCTCTTCGTAATCTGAATAGTTAGAAGCTACACCATAATCTTCCACGAGACGTTCTCCCCAATCATATTTACAAAAGTCCACCCATTTTCGGCCGAACTCACGCAATACAGTATTGTAGACGTGAATGCCTCTGAGGTAGTCTGTACATCCATCAACAATATTAAAAAATTCTGTGATATTTTCTGGATCTGACCAATCAATAGTGCCATCACGATGGGTAATAAAATTACCCTGCGAGAATGCGTTATCAAGCTGCTCTAACCGCTGAGCCAAACTATCAAAGTCAGTATCGCTTACTAACGCTTGGAATTCTCGCGTTTCGATATTTAAATTTGTTAGAGCATCAGTATAGTCAGCATCAGCTCCTTGATATTCTGCGTTTTTTAGGGCAAGTGCATTCTGTCTAAATTGCAAAATTAGTTGCTCATTCGACAGTGACCGCTGATATCCAAGCAGTTCTTCTTGCCTGGTTAGCAATGTTTGGTTCGCTATGGTCGCTTGTCTTGACCATTCCGCTGAACTGTCAAGTGCATCTTGAGCTTGATTCCTTAATTTAGTAATTTCCGCCGTACTGCACCACGTTGGGACCTCCAGGCCTTGACGCTCGTAGTCCAATCGGAATTTTTCCAAGTTGTCTGCTTGTTCGAATAATTCTTGTGCCTTGTTTGAATCCTGGTTCATTTTTTTTATTAAGTCGTCCACTTTGGCCTGAGCATCCTCTACTTGTTGTTCCGCGGCTTTAACTTTGCCTTCCGCGGCTTTAACTTTGCCTTCCGCGGCGTCAACTTTGCCTTGCGCGGCTCTAACGTCAACTTCTAAAGCTTGCTTCTTAGCAAGAGATTTTGTCACATCTTCGCTTCTGTCCGACACGTCTTTTGCGGCTTTTTCAAGGACTTCGCGTGCGGCTTTTTCCCCTGCCTCTTCGGTACTTTCTTTCAGAGTTTCACCCGCCGCCGCCGCGCCAACCATGAATCTCCAATTGACTGGCTTAGGCGGTGGTGGCGGACTGGGGGTGGTGTTATCCACAGCACTTGTGTTCGTTTGGTTCACAGACAATTTTGCAGAAACCTGACTTGCTACATTTCCGACTACAGATACACCCGTTTCTATAAATTTGGCACCTAAAGCTGCCACGCCGTCCTCAATCTGCCCTATGCCAGTCCTATATCTAAAAGCGTCTAAACGCGCCTGAGTGAAGGTTGAAGAGGGCGTCATAGTGCCCCTTTCTATTTCTACCTGCGGATAAGTAGGGGTGGTGATAGTAAGGTCTCCCCCTATTATTCCAAAAGTCATTTCTAGATCTAAGGGATACAATTCCATAAAGAAAGCCGGATAAAAATAGTTTGTAGGATCTTGCACCCATTCTTTTTGTTGTACACCATTTTCATCGATGTACTTCTGCTTCTCTGGTTCATGCTTACCGTAACCATACCAATTGGAGTAGGTAAAACCTTCCATAATGGACTTTGCCGACGCGGAGAAAGTGATCTCGGGTCTTGAGGTGAAACTGTTGTAAAACGATTTGGAATTACCGTCTATTGCCATTAGTTTTTATTTTTTTCTAGAGATTAATTGAAACTGGGGTTTTGGTATTTGAAGACACATTTTGATCTGCCCCAGACAAAGACGCTCGAAGAGAAGCCTGTCTCTGCGAAGCAGTGTCTGAAACTTGTTGTCGATTATTAAGTGCTGTGGCACTCATTTTGGCTGAAACCCAACCAGCTATACCTGCTGCTTTCTCGTATGACCAGGCTCCCCAAGAGTCAGTTTCAAAACCAAGCTGAGCCTCTACGCCAGTGCCGGTTGCAGAAAAATCGAAACCGATGATTCCCCAATTGATGTCGCCGGCGATATCAATTTTTAACTGCATCGCAGTCTTAACTTCCAAAACTGCCCCCATATTATATTGTTCACAGTCGACCGCAATGGGCCAAAACATCCCTCCAAAAAGATCAGCAGCAACCCCCTGAGACTCTAATTGCTCAGATGGGAGGTTAAGACCGTATTGAACTTTTGCCGAAAAAATAACATCAAATGGCCCTACCTTGAAGTCTTTTTCCGTTGCCTCGCCTGACTCTGCGTAATTTTTACCCATATCGCTTGACGCAATCCGACTTACCAAACGAAAACACTGTCAGTTCTCCACTTTGAACGGGGTATCTCCAACTTTTTCAACAAAAGTCAATTCATTTCCTAAACCATCTTCAATAACTTTCATTCCCGAACCCGGAGATCTGCGATAATATTCGTCAAAAGCGTTAATCCGTGTCACTGCCGTCTGTCGATATTCGTCCAACGGGACTTCATTTTTAGCCAAAGCCTTGTCGGATTTTACTTCTAAAACAGTGGAGGATAATGTGGCAGCCTCCAATAATCCTTTTTCGCCACTGCCGGCATAGTCGTCAAAAGTCAAAGAGGTTTTCTCAGCCATCTATCCGCTGCCTACTTTACAAAGTCACTGTATTCTGAATTTGAACATTGCCTGAGTCCGCTGTATTACCAACTACCGCACTTTGGTTGCTATTTAACGTTGTATCTAGCGATACATCCCTACTATTATCTTGGATCGAGGTGTTGTTGGCCAATATACCTCGCGCTCCGACGTACAGCTGCCTGACATGGGTTTTAAATTCGTGGAAATCCCCTTTAAAGCCTAGAAAGACCTCGTCTTCTCCATATAATGGCCCACCAATGGCTATTGTTGCAACAGAGGGCCGACTGGCCATCCCGCTTGCCGACACATTGGATTGACACATTTTCATATTATAAACGCCGCCAGCGTTTATTAGCATTTGAAAATCGATACCAAATTCCATTTTCAAACCAGTTTCGTAGACTTCAGTCGGTGTTTGAATGATCCAACTATAGCCCTCTTCTGTTTCATCTTCCGTCTCTTCTGACATCAAAAAAGCCCACCTCTCCTTGCGAAGTCAAACTAAGGGTACTAAATGCGTCTTTTAATGCAAGTTTTATTTTCGCCTTACAGCCTCCGAGCTTTTTGCTTTGTAATTCCTGACATCGCCTCCTGCCACGAAGTCAATATTTCCAACCACGTCTATCTTTAGATTTCCGCCGATGTAAAGCGTATAGTCGTTTAATACGTCTTCAACTTTGTCGTTTTTAGTAACTTCTACCCGGTCTGTCGACGCCATCAAATAACGGCCTGCAACCATATCATCACGACTACCGATGGTTTCAAGAACCATTCTTTCGCTACCCTCTTGATCATACATCAATACCTTATTGCCACCACCATCGTGAATACCGCTAACGTATCGAAATTGTCCTTGCGTTCTTGTAATTTCAGAAAATTGGTCTGTTTCGGTTGGATCAAATAGCGCCTTCGAGGCGCTATTATATAAAGACCCCACAACGACGGGTCGATCTATATTGCCATCCAAAAATTGCACTAAGACCTCATCACCAACACGCGGTAAAATTTGCATCCCATGATTTGCTCCTGCCCATCCCTGCGCTAGACGAACACGTATCCCGATGTTGTCTTTATCCCACTTGTAACGTATTAATGGTCGAAATGTGTCATCTACGTCAATCTGCTCGCCGGTTGTTGTTGTGGTAATGATCGCCGCCATTGGACCATTTATTTTAGGTTGAGGTGTAATGGGAGCTGGAGAAAAATCATTTTCAATTGGCATCAAATCAAACGCATTTTTATAGACAGGAAGCCCTACCGGACTGCGCTCAAGGCTATGAACTGTCTGGCGAACCAACATAGTAGCACCCAGTAATTCTGTCGAAATATTATCGCGAGGGTCAGCCGGCATGGCAACTTTAAGGCCCGGCATGAATAACTGATGCTTGCCAAAGCCTGTGCATAAAGTCTCTGAAGACCTCAGCATTTTTGCCCGGCGGGGAGAAATATTGTCCAAACCATCTGCTAGCTCTTCAAAGCCACCAGGATATTCAAAGACTTCCAAGGCCGAGTCCTCGCTTGGTGATTTTGCATCGAGGCTAGCGGTCGCATTATCCGAATCATAGTCACGCGTTCTATATTGCTCAGGCACAATCTGCCGCTGCAAATTCAGGTTCGTTACATAGTCGCTGAACAATTCCGAACCCTGAAGCTGATTGTTGGCAATATCAATTGGAACAACATCTAAGATATCACCCAAAAAACTGCTATTATCTTCTCCAACAACAAGATGATAGTCATCTTGGAAATGCGCAAAATAGAAAAACAAACCATCTCGCTCCAGCAGACGCGAGATAAATGCATAGTCGGACTCTCCGAACTGTGTAACAAAATCATGAGACGTCAGCGAAGTCGTTACCGCGGAGGTGTCTATGCTTGGAGCGCTTATCAGGTTTGCAGGATAATCGCCAATTATCTGGGATGCTATATCTAAACTGGTGCCTGAAAAAATCCGGCTTTTTTTGTTGTAAGCAAGATACCACAGCCACGGGCAAACAAGAAATTCCAACGCGGCGTCTTCTGCACCGTTGCCACCAAGTACAGTTACCCTAAAAATAGTCCCATGAAAAAAGCGGGGCAGGTACTCGTCGCATCCAATAGTTAGGCGAGCAGGCAAACCAATATAGTCGGCCGGAGACATATTTGTGAGATCAACGGACGTTCTAATCCGCAATCTGCAAGGGGGCGTCAATTGCTCGTGCGGATTAAAATCATTTGTTGCTATGTCATGAAAGCCATGAGTAATGCTCGATGTAAAGGGCGACCAATTGGCCTCATGTTCTCTTTTTGATATGTCCGTATCAACCGACTGAGTTGAACTTCCATCGTAAGAGTAACTTGTTGTATTCAAGGCGCCGTGATTAACACTACGTTTTTCTAGATCAGGACTGATACCAGAGAGGTTTTCTGCCAACCAAAATGCGGCAATTGCCTCATCTTCAAAGCTAAACTCAACGTCACCCTCTGAATTAGAGATTTCAAATTTAAAGGCTGTCATTTTAGCATAACTTTCTCAAATTTTTCCCTATCCATTATCAAAATAATACTCGAATTGCTGCGTCGGCGACAAACCAATTTTAATGTGTTGAATACTCTCACCGGTTGCCATTTTATCAAGAACCTTCCCTGACAAACCCGGAAGTAACGTCTGATTTAACACCCGGTCGACAACCCTTGCACCGCTTTCAATTTCCTCACAGGCGTCTACAATCTGTGCAACGACGTCCGGGCTGTATGAGAGTGATGCATTATACCTATCCATAATCCTCTCGCGGATTTTTGCCAATTTGATTTCTACAATTTTGCCATATTCTGATTTATTTAGCGGAAGATACGGGATTACACTCATTCTTCCCAAAAGAGCTGCTTTGAAATGCGACTGCAGGTGAGGACGGATTAAGTCTGTAAGCTCTTGAGACGGAGGCGGGTCAGGATTGTCAACGCAGGCATCGATGATAACTTCGGATCCGAGATTAGAAGTCATGATGATAAGCGAATTTTTAAAATTTACTTCCTGCCCTTCGCTATCTTCTAAAATCCCTTTATCAAAAACTTGATAAAATAACTCGCCAACATCGGGGTGGGCTTTTTCAAATTCATCCAGCAAAATAACCGAATATGGGTTTCTTCTGACCGCTTCGGTAAGGACCCCCCCGCTCCCATACCCCACGTAACCTGGCGGAGCCCCCTTTAAACCTGCAACAGTATGGGCCTCCTGATATTCCGACATATTGATTGTTATCATTTTATCTTCACCGCCATAAAGTAACTCGGCAAGTGCGAGTGCCGTTTCGGTTTTACCGACACCGCTAGGTCCAACAAGGAGAAACACGCCAGTCGGCTTACCGGGCTCATTCAAATTGGCGCGCGCCGTCTGAATACGCTTCGAAATTTCTTCAATTGCGTCAGACTGGCCGATAATATACTCACCAATTCTCTCACTCAAATTGATAATATTTTTTATTTCGTCCGATACCATCTTGCCAACGGGTATTCCAGTCCAACCTGAAATAACGTCCGCTATAACAGCACCATCGACGTGAACGGGAACCATTGGCTGGCTATCTTGAATATTGTCGAGCTGCAGTTGAAGCGTATCGAGTTTTTGCCGGTCTTCATCGCTTGGGATTTGTTCGTTGTTCAGTTTATTGAACTTGGCCCTCAAACTTAACAGCTCTCGAACAATTTCTTTCTCAGAATTATAGCGCGCCTCCAGCTCGAGCTGTTCGTTCTCTAATTTGGAAATCTCGTCTGCAATTTCATTGACTTGCGCTTCTTCTGCCTTCCCTATCTGCTGCTCTTTTACGACCCTATCGAATTCGCTTTTTAAGATGATAAGCCGGTGGGACAATCCTTGGAGAGCTATGGGCTGACTGTTTTGAGCTATTGCGACACGCGAACAAGCCGTATCAAGAACACTAATTGCCTTATCGGGAAGTTGCCGTCCCACAATGTACCTGGAAGAAAGTGACACTGCCTCCCTTAGGCCACTTTCTAAAATCATGACGCCGTGATGTTTTTCCAGGGATGGCGCGACGCCCCTAAGCATAGAGACCGCCACGTCCGGCTCCGGCTCTTTTACATGCACCAACTGAAACCGTCTAGCAAGCGCCGGGTCCTTCTCGATATATTTCTTGTATTCGGACCATGTAGTAGCCCCAATGGTTCTGAGGTCTCCTCGAGCCAAGGCCGGTTTGAGCAAATTAGCAGCGTCACCTTGGCCTGCGCTGCCTCCCGCACCGATCAAAGAGTGGGCTTCGTCGATAAATAATATAATTGGATCAGGTGATTTCTTGACGTCGTCTATCACCGATTTCAATCTTTCTTCAAACTCCCCGCGAACGCCGGCACCGGCCTGCAATAAACCGAGATCCAGTGTCCGGACGATAATATTTGAGAGCGCCGGTGGCACATCACCCTTCGCAACCGCATTTGCCAGTGCCTCGACTAGTGCTGTTTTCCCAACGCCGGGATCGCCGATTAAAAGTGGATTGTTTTGACGCCTGCGCATCAAAATATCAATTGCCTGACTTAACTCAAAATCCCTACCAATAATATCATCAAGTTTTCCCTGCTCCGCTTCCGCTGATACATTTATAGTATATTTTTCAATAGCTTGCCCCTTTTTATGTAAGGGAGATCTTATAGGATATTCATCGGTGTCTGAGTTTTTATTACTGACATTTTTTTCGGAAGACGCCGTGCTTTTCCCAGCACTATTTCCGACAGCTTCAACCGTGTAATTGAGTAAGGACTTTAAATCAACTTTCAACTGGGTAATAGGCACATCTTCTAAAACAGGCGCCGAATTCAGAATTGCTTCCCTCAATTGGGGATTTTCCAACACTGCTAGTAATATCCCGCCTGACCTAATGTTCTCTTCTTTCAATTCCAAGGATGAGACCAGCCACGCTTCCTGAAGAAGGGTTGGCAAAAGAGGGGCAAAGGTAGGCGTGCGGCCCGCGCCCCGCTTGAAACCCTCTATCGCACCGGTTAATTGTGCCGATACAGACCCAATTTTTATATCATACGCCTTTATTATTTCTGATAGATCGGATCGTTCCACCTGGGCAAGTTTGCTAAGGAAATGTTCCACCTCTACATAAAAGTTGGTTTGCGCAACGCATAGTTGTGCAGCCTCTTGAAGAGCAAGCCGGCAGATCGGATTTAGTTTTGCTATTAACGTTTTTACATCGAGTTCCATTATCTAGGCCCTCAATAAAACTGTTACCTGTCTGTCTTCAGGCGTTTGTTCTGTGGCAAGGAGCCACGACGACCAACCAAGGCGAATATTTCCATCTCTCGCTAGCTTGGCCTTATGCCGCGTATTTCTCTCGGCAACAAGCCGAATGCGAACACTTATGGATGAATCAACACACAAATCCACAACTTCTTTTAAAGAATTGAACTGCTCTCCATTTTTTAAGAAGTCTGGAAAAATTTTTTGTGGCAGTGGACCAATCTCTATTTCTATACCACCACTTTGATCCCAAGCTCTTCGCCCGACTACAGCAGAACTGCCAAGAACATTATTCTGGCCATTGCGTCCAATCCTAGTTTGTTGTTCAGTATCTATCTTAAGCCAGCGGCCCATGAATTCGTTTACCTTAACAGGAACATTGAACAGCCCAGAAATTAACTTTTCTATGGCTTGCCTAGAAAGTGGTCGCATTGCAAGTAAACCACAAAAACGCATCAAACCAAGTTTTGGAATACCCAATTTATAGTTGCGGTCTATGCCTGCTAGCCCAGCCGTTGCAAGTATGTTTTCGCCCAATGGATGCTTATCACCAATAACAGTTGCAAGACTAGCGGACACACGCGCCTTAGACTCGTAAAATAACTGAATAAGTCTGTGATTGAAAATATCCAAAAAAGCGGCTGCTGCTTCATTTTTAGACCGGGTCTCGTCAATGACGACTTGTGAGAGCGGCTGGGGGAGCGGACCGTGGGCACCAGCTAAACCCATAAAGTTTACCTCTATTTCTGCCGGTTGCCCCTCCCCTTTTGAAAGCTTAATGTCTTTGATATTTGTTGCAGGAAAAACTTGAGACACTGAACTGGAGAACTTTATATTCCTGACCCGGGTTCCACTACCACTAAGCGGGCCTGCCAACCTCTGCTCTAGTTGTTCTATAATTTTTACCGCCTGAAAAAAGTCAAACTGCTCCGGATTTTCGGTTAACAGCAGCTTTAAATCGAGGCCCTTCCTCCAATTACCGGCTTCCATTTTTTCCAAATCCCTTGGCGTTGAACCAATTCTATTTCTAGCTGGCAAAAACTATTGGCAGCTGCATAGAGGCTAAAAAATCGACTAAGCACTGACCCAAGAAGAAATGGGTTTCCACCTACAAAATTTCTCTCATCCACAGTCAAAGTAACCTTATTACCCCGACAGAAACCGCGCCAGGAGTCATCCCCCACTCGCCTTACAATCTGTTCAACATTCATGTCACGTAAACCCATGACTTCTTGAAATGCGGAGGGCCTATAGGCTGGACAATACAAACGGAGAATTTCCCTAAGTGCTTCAACTGATGACGCATCATTCGAGAACGAAAATGAATTTAAATTAAGTTGAGAAACCAGGCGCCATAAAGTTTCTCCATCAACTGGCCCATAAACTGTTGGACTTGGTTTAGTGAAAATCGTGGCTATGGCACCAAAGTCTTCATCACCCTGCAAAACAGCCCCAACAGGCAATTGTTCCACTAAATTTCTATTTGAACACAGCGCCTGGACAGTAACCGTCTCCCCGGCCGGTCGACGTGGCTCGAACGAAGTGTCGACAAATGATATGTGCATTTGACTTCCCACAACATCCGAGGTAATGCTGCTACGCTTTGTAAACCAAAATTCTGTTGGAACTTCGCTACCGGCAATATGTCGATGACCAAAATATGGCTCCAGAGTTCTCATCGCTTTTAATGCAGGAGACGAAGCCGTCACCTTCTTTATTGAGTGAACCTCATAATCCGCCAGTCCACCGACCTCCGGCTCCAAAAGGTATTGTTCCTTCAAGTGGTTCAACCGGATAGGCTCAAGAGTCTTTGGAAAGAGGTTAATGATTGGCGCACAACCTGTGCAAAAATTATTGGAGCTCACTACCATATTTTTGTTAGGTGTTCCACTCAACCCTAATAAAATTGTCAGCTCGCCAGCTAGCGGTCGTTTATCAATTTCAGTAAAATCGACATAAAAGAACTTTTCTGGAAACGAAAAGTATTCAGACAAAAGCCTATATGCCGAGAGGCTCTCTTCCCTCTCCGGTAATACGGCGTCCTCTTCTTCAAAACCTACTTCTTTAACGATGGAGTGCCCAATGTAAGTTGGCTGATTTGGATCTTCCCCGACAAAAACTGTGGTGACGACATTAGAAATTAAAACTTCGTGGAGGTCAGCAACTAATTTTGGATCGCCCGATAGATAAAGTCTTAGTTGATCGATTGGTATGTCGGATAAGACAACCCCTTGGCCTTTCAAGACTACTTTAAGTACGCTCGCCACCCTACTCGTATCAAAATAAGTATATGAGGCTGCCGGCTCCATCGCCGCGGACACTACTTCAATAGGCCTCAAGTCGACGTCATAGCTTGTTAAAAACCTGCAAAAGTCTCCCTCACTTGTCTGTGCAAACAAATGAGTGCCCTTGGGAATGAAGTGCCCGCTAGGAGCAACAGGATTTTCTTCAGTCGAATTAAAACGCACAGTGCTCATCGGGGGCGTAGGCTCCGACAAAAACGGGTAGGTTTGTTGAAGCAAAGCCGCCGGAATCAATGAGCTTTGATCCTCTATTCTTGCCTGGATACGTGCTGTAAGAAACGCAAACGATTCAAGAAGCCGTTCAACCTGTGGGTCAGGGCTCTCTTGCCCCGAGATCTCTAAGCGTGAAGCTATGCGCGGATACTTCCGCGAAAAGTCCTGACCAGCATGTCTCAAGTAGTTGATTTCACCGCGGAACAAATCAATTAATCGAGAGTCAAAATCTGCCATTTACCCGTCACCAAATCTTTCGGAGTGGAGTCCAACCTCAAAGCTAAATTGGTGGTCAACGTTTTCCAACTTCAGACTTCCCTCGATAATAACAATGGGTTCTCCATTAATTCGCTGTTCTTCTGGGATTTCCACCTCCACCGACGACAACCTAGGTTCGAACTTAATAATCGCGTTTTTTATGTCTTTGGCTATATAGCTTAAATCCTGGGAATTTTTAAACGATCGCCCGGCGTAGTCTCCTATGCCGTAAGATAACGTAGTAGCAGCAATGTCAGGCGGAAAGCCAGACGCCGCCCTCCTGGTGTTTAGAAGATTCGACAGCTCCTTTGCAATGGATTGTTTTACCTCCTCAACTGCAAAGTATCTTAAAGGCTGCGTTTCCCAGGAAGAAATATCCCCGTTCAACGTCAAGCGGTCAAATAATAACGCTTTAGAACCTTTCTTTACGGCACGTTTCGCCATAGGCCGAACTTATTCGAAACCACGACTTTGGCGAAACTCCGCAATCATTTTAACCACTTGATGTCCTGTTAACCACTGGATGTCCTGATCTTGGTATTAACTAGCTTCATTATTCAGAATATTATATGTCATTGAGTTCTGACCGTCGTCGGTACCAGCAAAACCAAACTTGTGAACGGTATCCGAAATTTCGTTATAATTTAAGACAAAACATTCTGTTGGTTTTTCAAATGCCTCTCTGTCAAAACCCCTTGAATCCAACATTTGATATTCGGTTATACGCACGCTTGAAAGAACAATAGTCCGGTATTTAGCCCATCCCTCAGTGCTCTTTACAAACGTCAGGGTACAATCACCTATTGGGACACCGCTTGACACGTGCTTTATAATATCGGGGCTTCCCAAACACGTAAACTTTGTCAATCGTAGGCCGCTGTGCTTGCTTGCGCCGATAGTATTTGGAGCACCATTTGATCTCTGTATTGGGTTGGTTATTGACATATCAATTCGAATTATCTCGGTTTGATCCTCATAGCCTGGGGCTTCCGACTCCCCACTTATGATAGCGTTGTCAAGATAGATTTTATTTGGATTATCAATGGGTGTGTCAGTATCTGTCATCGCCATTTATTTTGTTCCTTTATTTCTTTTCGCTTATTTAATAAGACAGGTAAAATTGAAAGTGGTTAAGGGATCTATTGAAGAGCCCTATACCATTTTAAGCCTGCGGCGGAGGTAGCTCAGCTACTAGTCGAATTGAAGCCGACAATTCTTCTAATTGGAAGTGAGGTCTCAAAAATGCTACTGCGGTATAAACACCGGGCTTTCCAGGTACTTCTGAGACATCCACTCGGCCGTCACGCAACGGGAATTTCGCTTTAGTATCCTGGCCAGCATTATCGTTGAGAAGGATATAATCGGCCATCCAAGTGTTTAAGTAGTTACTTACTTGCTCCGCAGTCATAAATGAACCAATTTTATCCCGCATCATTACTTTAAAATAATGAGCGAACCGGGACGCCGCCAAAACATAAGGCAGCATAGCGGACAGACTTGCGTTAGCATTTGCAGCATCTGTGTTATATGTCTTTGGTTTGTTTACAGTATGACCACCGAAAAAAGCTGCTTTGTCGGTGCCTTTACAATGAACGAGAGAAAGGAAGCCTAGATCGTTGAGTTCCTTCTCACGACGATCTGTGATCGCAATTTCGGTAGGACATTTTAGAGCGATATCACCCTCGTCTGTCAAGAAAGTATGAGCGGGCAACCCTTCTACAATTCCGCCACCTTCTACACCCCTAATAGCTGCAGTCCAACCATGCTTGGCGAAGGCATTTGTGATACGCTCGCCTAATACATAGGCTGGATTACCCCATAGATACTTCGAGTGATCGCTGCCATCGACGTTCTCTACGTAATTTAGCTCGTCTACCGGTTTAGTTTCCGGGCCATACGGCAAACGCATCAATACTCGAGGAAGAGTTAAAGTAACATAACGCGAGTCTTCCGTATCTCTAAATGAACGCCATTTAATAAGCTCGGTGGATTCAAAAAGTTTAGCCATATCCCTAGGACGTCCCAGCTCACCAAAGCCACTCATGTCAAACATGGCCGGCGATGCGGCTGCAATAAATGGAGCGTGAGCAGCCGCCGCAACTCCCGCCATTTTTTCCATAAAAGCAATATCTGGAGCCGAACGACCAATATAAAAATCACCTATTAATAAGCTGTAAGGCGTTCCGCCATAGGTCCCGTATTCTTCCTCATAAACCTTCTTAAAAAGGTTTGACTGATCAAACTCGACAGCCTTGTCTAGATCTTTTTGAAGCTCGGATCGTTGCGCTGGGAGGAGACGAATTTTTAATCTAGTTGATGTTTCTGTTTTCATAACTAGGTGATTAAGTCCCCGCCAAGAACCTTCCATTTTTTGGAAGTCCTCATGATGCATGATTTCACTCAGCTGCTCTGAAATCATATCATCAAGTGCAGCTATCTGATCGGTTATTAATGTAGCAACATCTTTCTGCGATAGGTCTTCATCACTCAAAACTCGATTTGAGAACTCGCTAATCAAATCCATTGCGTATGCTCGTTGATCTTCCGTTCTGGCAAGATGCCCCTGGTCAACGATTTCGTCTAAAATATTTTCCGCCATGACGCGTTTTCCTTATAAATTGAATAATTTCTCTAAGATTCTGGCAGTCGGCTACGTCTTAGCCTCATCTCCATCATCAGATCCGGGTTCCTCAGCGCCATCGTCTGCCTGCGGTAGGCCATTCACTGCTGCCTTAACTTCACTCTGCCGTTCGGTATTTGCAACAACATCGCCGAGTAACTGATCAAGGTCGTCATTCCCATCGAGCTTTGCCAACAGGTCATTCAAACGCATCCGAGCCTCAAAAAGATCACGTAATGGTTTGACCTGTTTTATAACATTAGCCGGCTCAAAGTCGTCCATTGTTTCAAATGTGAGCTCTGCATTAATATTGCCGCCATCGTCATTAATTTTGTTTGGCACAGACACGGCTATTGACGGTTTCATTGAAGCCATGGCGTCGTTGAAATTATCTCTATCTATTTCTGTAAATTTTCTCTCCGAGAGAGGCGGCAGTTCAGAGTTATTCTTGCCTGCCAAATCGGCCATTACGCCTACGATGAAAGGTAACTCCATTTTTTGGATGGCATCACCAATTTCGACATCATACGTTAATTGAACGCGCGGGGGCCGCACTCTTTTCAAAGCATGTTGAGTTCCATCAGCCATTCTTACTATCTCCGATCTCTTTATCGATCAATGTTACATAAAAAATTATTCGAGACAGACAACCGAATTGAAGTCAAAGAACTCAGAAGCCGTCAGGTGCAAAATGCAGTTTCCCGCTCGTCGTTTGCGCGGAGGACCAAAATCGCACACCGTAGTAACAGTTGCACACCTTTTGCGGTAAAAGAAAGGTACTTTTTTAAAATTTTAGAAAATTTTTGCAGGGTGGTCTAAGATTGGCCTTTTTTATAACGAATCGTTTACAATTATATTACAGTAATGTTACAAAATTAGAAAAATGAGGCCTTAGGCATATTTTTGTTTCCTAACTCTCATTATGTTTGATAGAGGTTCAACTTCAAAATAACCGTTTGCGGTGTTTTCAATTTAAAATAAAATTAAAGTGTTGCTAGCGCGGTTTAACGTTGTTTGAAAACTTTTAGGATCTTTTCAATTGGTTAATGTCTATCAATCAGGGTTACGGGTTTGGTTAATATCGTTCACGATTTTACTTTGCTTAACCGGCTGTGGGATGCTGCCTAAGATTTTTTTGGATATTGAAACTAAAACGTTAGAAATATCAGCCTCTACAACCGCTAACCAAGGATTTCCTGTAGCTGTCGACATTATACTGGTCAACGAGACGCTTCTCGTGGATACTATCAAGGGTCTCTCAGCAAAGGATTGGTTCAACGATCGTGACCAATTTATAAATATGAATACCACCTCGTTAAGTGTGATTTCTAGAGAAGTGGTCCCAGGTGAGATTGCACCCATTGTGGAGTTGCCGAGATCAAAAAGGGCGAATGCGAAATCTATTTTTGTGTTTGCAAAATTTCTTGTCGATGGAAACCATAGATTACGTGTAGACGCGTTTGAAGAACCAAAAATTATATTAACAGCAAACTTAATGAGGCTAGTGCAGGAATGAGCTCGAACACCGCGGTATGTTCATTAAGTGCCTATCTCATGCGATAAAAAGGCATTTTTGATGGTTAAATTACCCACCGAACTTTTATGGCATGAAGGGATGCTATTACTTCCCCAGCATTTCCAGCAACAGGCCACCCGTCAAGACTTGGTGCTAAACTGGCGGGTCGGATCAGTTGTTCGAGACGCGTGGGGGATAATATCTATTGATATTGATCAATCCGCAATAATTCATGGCCTCTTGCGAGTGGAGCATATTGAAGCAGTGATGCCAGATGGTTTTATCGTGCAATATCCAGGAGAGCATTACGATCCCCTTGAGTTGGATTTGAGCCCATACATGGGCGAGCTTCGCAGCGCACCGGGCAGGATCTATCTAGTACTGCCAAAAATTTCAAATGAGGCAGCCGGTACGCAAGGCGACTTACCTCGATACAAACCCTATCAGGGTACTCCAATAGTAGATGCCCATACTGGTGACAATGAGGCGGTTATCGAACGATGCGCGCCTAACTTAAGCCTCATGACCGGAAGTGAACCATCAGACCAGTTCACCGTCTTGCCAATCGCAGAGGTTTCCTGTCGCGATGAAACTTATAGCGTAACTGATTACCTACCGCCCACTTTACGTCTGCATCCTGGAACTCCGTTAGGTCAAAAATTAGCAAGCCTTGCAAAGCGGATGCGTGAAAAAGCAGTGTTCTTACAACAAAGAATAAACGGCCTAATCGCCGAGGGGGCTTACGACCAAGCTGGTGACCTTAAGCAAGCGCTTTACGCGATAACAGATAATCTCCCGGAATTTGAGCTATTGATAGGAACCAAGTCATCTCATCCATTTCAACTTTACAGTCATTTGGCCCGGACAATCGGCTCGATTAGTATCATTCATAGAAATTTTATGCCACCCACGCTTCGTCCGTATGATCATTTAGACATGACAATGGCATTCAACGAAGTAATTGATTTTTGCGACGAGTGTTTAGACTCCATTCAGGAAAAATATAAAGTCGTCGTTTTTGATGAAATCGATATAGGTTTTTCTCTGACAGAGCAGTTAAGCACCGAAGCCAACATTGTAATCCTCGGCGTACGGCTGCGACCTGCTCAAAGTGAGGAGGACATCATAAAATGGATGAACTCCGCCATAATCGCCCCATCAAGCAAAATAAACGAAATGGTAGAACGCCGAGTTAGGGGAGCAACTCGCCAGCGTGTCGAGCGTGAGACGAGTATGGATCTACTTCAATCTAAAGAGGTTATACTTTTTGCTGTCGAACGAGACAAAATATTAGAGGCGGGAGAAAACGATTTGCGAGTGATAAATATGTTACCTGCAATGCAAGATTTTAAACCGCTTGAGATTACGCTTTTTAAAATGAATGTGGATTAGGAACTAAGCATTGACGAATAATCAAACACTCGACGTTGCCAGACAATTTCGTTTGTTTTACGAAGTTGTGAGAGGGTGCGAGACAAAACTCACGCAACTCGGCGCCAACCCGGATTACGATGTCATTGAAACGACGCCATTCGATACGAGTGAAGATCTGGAGAGCCCAGAACCTAGCGAAAATTCACAAACTGAAGCAACACCTGACGGGCAAAGAAGGGCATCTAACGCAGAAGAAACGGTTGCGAAATTAGCTAGTGAGCTAATCGCTGAACTGGAAGTACGTGGCAAGGACTTTTCATTGTATGGAGGCGAATACGGCGCACGACTATATCAGCGAGTTATTTATGTTTTTGCAGCATTTGCCGACGAAGTTATGTTAGCTAATCAATGGAATGGTAGAGAAGTATGGCTTAAAAACCCCCTAGAGGTTCGTCTTTTTGGATCTCAGTCCGCAGGCGACGACATATTTTCAGATATAGAAAATGGTCTTGCTGATTATGAGATAGGTAAACGAGATTTGGCTAGAACGTATTTGATGGCTTTAAACCTAGGCTTTAAAGGTCGATACAAAGATACGCCTTCAGAAGAGGTAATAAATTCTCATAAGTCGGCTCTGTTTCTTTTGATAACGGATAGGGATGCTTCACGTGAAGAAGCCGGAAAAAGCTTCCTGGGAAATGTTTATCAGTATAATCAAACGGGGGGTGCACCTAAATTAATGCCTTATCTACGACCTTGGTTGGTTTCTATCGCATCCGTTATTGTTCTCTACGTTATAGCGTCACATCTAATTTGGACGTCAAAAGTATCGGACCTAGAGGCATATGTGCAAAGTTTAATCACTCAGTTGAGCCCATGATGGAGTATTTGATATGTCGTGGTTAGCAAACTTTGCCGGCAGTTTTGGAAACTTGCCTTTCTGGTTTCTCATCTCATTAGCCGTTATCTTTGCCCTGCTCGTTGTCTTTATCATCATTCAGATTTGGCGTTATGGGGTCCGTAGGGCAAAGCTGCCCAAGACCGAAGACCCTTCCAGCAATCTGAATTATGTGGCTCAGTCTATGAGGTCGTCTTTTATCGCCGCTCATAAAGCTATGAAAGATTTTTTTCCAGGCTTTAATTACCAATATTCCTCGCCAGTTTTTCTTCTAATAGGCCCGGAAGACTCTGCAAAAACGCAGCTGGTGAATGAAGTTGGATTGTCTAGCCAGTTGGGGCAAACTGTCACCGGCACTTCCTGCAATTGGTCAATTTTTGATCGTGCAACCGTTGTAGATGTGAGAGAAGAAGTACTATTAGGAATTGATCGCGGAAGCAGATCCAATAAAGCGTGGCAGGAACTTATAAAACTGTTCCAGAAATTCAGACCAAGACGCCCTTTAGATGGGATTATTTTAGCGGTTCCAGCAGAAACGTTCGCTGATGAAAGAGATGGATCGGTTGAGCGACTTGAATCAATGGCTGAAGCCATCCACAGAGGTATTGGAGAGCTCCAGACGCGTCTCGGAATGGCTTTACCAATTTACTTAGTAATTACAAAGTCTGAGTCACTTCCAGGATTTTCTCAAGCCACAGCCCTTCTGTCAGACGAACATCTTTCAGAAGCATTCGGGTGGGCAAGTCCTTATCCCACCGGTGCGGCTTATTCAAATGAATGGTGCAGCGAAGCAATTAACGATCTGGTTCCGAGAATTCAAGATGCCGTAAACGAGTGCCTAGCTCTTACTAGCGTGAAAGAACAGTCTTTCAATGACGCTATTCTTTTGCCTACAGCTATTGAGAAGCTCAGAGCAAACCTAGATAGATTTCTCGGATCTGTTTTGAGGGTATCAAATTTTAATAAATCAGCAGCGCTAAGGGGAATTTTTTTTACAGGCGGACATCCCCGTAACCAGCGTTTTTCGAGTGATACTGCGATCGGCAAACGTGCATTTGTCCACGGCTTGTTAGAACGAAAAATCTTTCCTGAATTTGCATTAGCCTATCCGTTCAACCTCAAATTGCTTTCGTCAAACCAGCGCGTACGATTTGCACAAATCGGTTTAGTTTTTTTGGTTCTCGTAGGGGCAGCCGGACTTCTTAATTCGTCGTTCCATTTTACCGAAGCCACTCGAAGACTTTCCGCCTCAGTTACAGCTATCTCATCATCAGCTGAACAGCTCCGATTAGCCCACCAGGATGGTCTTTCAACGCTTGACCTTGTTTCAGTTAATGAAGCTGTGTCTGTGATGAACAGACTTGAAGCCATAGGTGATACTACCCTAAAGCTTCTAACAGTTCCGACTACATGGTTTGCCAAACTACCTAACCAAATTGTAGAAGTAATGAACTTATCATACGACCGATTTCTCTATGAAGAAATGCATCTTTGGCTTACGGCACGAGGGACAGAAATCACAAACTCGGCTCCCAGAAGCACGAGGAAATTTATCTATTATCACGACACCAAAGCGCCCGTGGTCCAGTCGATAGACCCGGAAGCAAACAAAACAAGCGCTGAACCAGATTACGCAATCGTCGATACTTTCCTTCAGGAACTCTCCGAGTTTGAAAGAATGGTAGAAAATTATGACAGGATACAGCCGGACCGAGATACCATAGCGTTGAGGTCGGTAGCTAAGTACCTTTACGATATCACTCTCACACAACAATTTGTAGAGTCGGTTTCACCAACACTATTTGGGGGCCGAACGAATAAAGTCACTCCGATAAACATGGAAGACTTGAAAATAGCCGCTAGAAATAAGATGGGAATTGTCTGGGAGAATCTAATCATAAATTGGATTTCCAGGGACGGAATCATTGATGATCTAATCGACTTATCTTCCGCCGTAAATATCCAGTATGAAAAAGCTAGTGTTTCACAGACCGATTATAAAAGGCTTCAAAAAATTAGGAAAACACTTGGCCGGCTGAAGAAGCACTTAAGCTCAGGCCGTTATGATTGGATTGCTAAAGATACGCCCGAGCTAACTTCTGAGCTACTAGAGAGGCTCAAAACAGTTGAGGCTCAAAAGCTTCTTGGGATACAGTCAAAAGAAGCACTAATAACGAGTTTCAACGAGATTCACCGAGAAACGCGAGCACGTTTATTGGGATTTCCTATGCCAGACATTGGATCTGTAATAATCGTTCAAAACGGTAAGCTTGTACTCTCAGATCATTTACATAAACTCCATACTAATTTATTGGCGGCCGAGTCGCAGGATGGGCGAAATAATGCAAAACTTGAGGCTAACCTCACGCAAGTCGATGTTGCTATACCAACTGATGCTCCAGACGGACAGTATGTGTTATGGGATACACAAGTCTTAAACGCGGCTTTGAGCGATGCTCAAAGATACCAAGAAATCCTCTACCGTGGACAGCTTATTGCAAAATCGAATAGCTCTTTAGATGAGACAGTTTCGCGAGTTACTAAATACTCACTAGCAACCCGTATTGCCAGTCAGATTAATATAGCCATAAAATTCAAACGCACGCCCTATGCACCTAATCTGTCAGCAAAAGAAGAACAGCTTAGCGAGCGGGTGGCTAATTTCTCTGCTGCAAGCAAACCACTTCAAAGCCTTTTTGAAATCCTCGCAGAAACTGGCTCAAGATCGCTCTATATCGACACAACTGAATTAGCTATTTCTGAAGCTATTGATATAGTCGAAGAAGTTAACCTCTTGCTATATGATTCAAATCCTTATTCTGCTGGGCAGAACAACTTTGAAAATTGGGACGGTACCACCCCTCCTCTATTACAACTGATAGGCCTGAAAAATATGGATCAGGTGACATCCTACACGCGAAAACAACGGCAGCGAGTTGCGCTTTTAGCACGTGAGTACGTTTCACCGGCATTAAACTTTCTTTTGAAGCTTGACGCAAATCGAATGACGAATTCTCTCACAACACTGAGTAACTGGGACGGCATTCTTCAGGATTTAAATGCGTATGAAACAATGCAAGCCGATAATGCTGTTTTTAAATTAGAAACATTCATCGAAAGCTACATGGCAACGCAGACCTGCAGTAATATCAACAAGATAAAAACAGAAGATGTTATAGAGCCCTCCTGGTTCCAAAAACGCCTTTCAAACCTCAAGGATACGCTTCTGACCAGATGCCTCGAAATCAGATCCGCGGAGCTGATAGAGAGTTATACAGCCTTGAGCAAGCGCTTTAACAGCACGCTTGCAGGTAAGGCACCCTTCTCACTCGGAAGCTTTTATGGCACATCTCTATCTGAGCAAACAATTAAAGGTTATTTGAGAGACTTCAACGCTTTCTTAAATCGAGGTGGCGGGGACCCAATGATGTTGGAGTTCGGTCTCGAGCAAGCCCCATCCATTCGTCGATTTATTAAAAAGCTGGACGACCTAGCATACATTTTTGATGAAACTACAAATCCCGAGAGCCCTGGTGCCCCCAATATTTGGATAATAGAGCCCGAGTTTCGGGTTAATAGGAAGTATGAAAAGCATGGCGATCAAGTCATAAATTGGCAAGTGTCATCAGGAAACACTACAGCATCGCTGTATAATGGTGTGAAAAGGCTCAGTTGGTCGGCAGGCGGAGACCTAAAAATTTCTTTTTCATGGGCGTTAAATTCTAAAATGCGACCAGTTAATGATCCAAAGAGATCAGATCTTTTCGTTGATGGACGAACGGTTACATTTAGTTATCAAAATGAGTGGGCCTTATTCTCTGCAATAGAGAGAAATAGAACTTCACCAGTTAAAATTTCTAGAGATGAGAATAAAAACTTCCATATCTTGCATTTTAAAATTCCCACAGTACCCAATACGACTTCAGACAAACCCCATATTGCAATCCCAATGAATACAACCGAGATTTTCGTCGCACTCAGGCTGTTTGGAGCAGAAGCAAAAGGATCAAAGAGGCTTCGAATACCGCTTATGCCTGCACAAGCTCCAAGCAACGACTTTGTTTCGAAGCGAATAAATGATTGACATCAGCGAGCTTCTCAAACCGATACCTGGTGATGACCCTGGGGGCGTATCTCTACTCTACGAGGGCACGCACGAAAAACTTATGGAAGCAAGACGAGAAGAAGATCCGAAACAATCAATGGGGGTCTGGGATAGACCGCTAAAGGAAGCTTCCTGGTCGGAGGTAATTGAGCTGAGCAAGGACGTTTTATCCAGCAAATCAAAGGATCTACGCACGGCCGTAATCCTTGTCGAAGCTCTTTTGGTTAATAATAATTTCGATGGTTTAAAATCCGGCCTGGAGTTTCTTTCAAAATTTATTGACAAGTATTGGGACGAACTGCATCCAAGAATCGACAGTGACGATGACATGGAGAGCAGGATGCTGATTTTTGAGTGGTTTTCAGAAAAGATTAGTATTGGGACGAACTTTCAGCACATTACCTATCCTGTTATTAATAGCGATGCCTACAAGTTTTTTGAGTGGCTTGAAATAGAGCGGCTTTACAAAGCTCCAAAAAAACGCCAATCGAAAAGAGAACGCGAGCAGCAAGCAATTCAGAATTACACCAAACCATCTATCGCGAACTACGAAGATAGCGTAACAAATACTTCGACAGCCTGGTTTCAAGAAAATCACGCGGTTGTTGCATCATGTATAGATCTTCTCTCATCACTTAACAATCAGCTTTCTAATAAAATGGGTGATTTTACCCCAAGCTTTAGGCAGCTACAGAAAAGTCTAAATAACTTTTTGGATAAAGCTAAAATGCTCTGCGATCAGCGTGATTTAGAGGAAATAAAATTGGAGGCTGATACCAGTAACACCGAAAGTGCTAATATGGAAAGTGTTATCGAACAGCTAGAAGTCGAAAAGCAAAGGGGACCCGACAATAATATTAAAACACAGCAATCGAGTCCAAAAAGTTTTTCCAGAACAAAGCCATCTTCCCGCGAAGAGGCTTATACTGCGCTCGCAAATATAACTGATTTTCTAATGGAGCACGAGCCACATAGCCCTACCCCCTACCTTTTGAGACGAGCGGCATCATTCAAGGATATGACACTCGCTGATATGATAACAACATTTGTTGACGATGAGTGGCAAAGAACTAACCTTCTAAAGTTAATGGGGATAGATTTAGCCGAAAATAATCAAAAAAAGATTAAGTAATCCGGGTTTATCTGTAAGATTTGATGCCATTGATTAATAAGTGAAGTTAGGATCAAGAATGACAGATAGGTGGAAAATTGTTGTTTTAATTATTTTAGTATTGATCTCACTCGTTTTTGCTTTTTTTGCGGGACTTGTCGTTGGACAATTTCAGACAATAGACAAGCGAGTATCTGCCAGTGAAAGTCCTGTTGCTTCGTCCGCCTCCACGGGGGAATTATTAAATGGAGAAGATAGCGACTCTGCGCCGGGAAATGAGCCTCCTAAAACTAAGGATGCTCCCTCGCCTGCTTCTACGAACCAAGGATCAAAAACGACCGGATCCGCGAGTTTGCCCGATACCGAGCGAGAGCAGAAAAAAAGTACTGTGTCAGACAACAAATCAAACCCATATATAAAAACGACTTTAAGCGCATTTATTGCGAAAGAACAAAAAAAACAAAAAATTTCTGCTGCCCGATTAGCGGAAAGGCAGAAAAAAGCACATTCCGAAAAAGACGCTATTACAAACCCCCAAAAAACACAGGCGCTTTATACGCTTTCAAGCGTCAACTCTATTGAGACTAAGAATGCAGGCTTGCTTTTAAAAAAATTTACTGAAGCAGGACTTTCTCCTTACATAATTGATGCTGATGGAACAAATTCAAAGGTAATAATGCGTGTCGGAGAATATGCCTCCCGCCTCGATGCAGAGAGAGATTTGCCCAAACTGCCAAACCTTAAAGGAACTTCGTTTATCGTTTTGAGAGTTGCTAGTATTCATTAACTTTTTAATAATCAATAAATGATATTGCGCGGTCGTGAATGGGGTGAGAAGTCCATGAAGGTATTTGGATCATAAATAATGGAACTAATAATTGATAAAAACACGCTCAATTTGGTCACCCTTATATTGTTTGTTATGCTAATTTTCAACTGCGCTACTGTGGTTTTAATCTTCAGACAGAGTAAGAAAATCCTAGAAGAAGTCAGCCAAAGTTCAAGCCAAGTCGAAGAACAAATGGATATGCTTGCGAGGGAAAATAAAAAGTTTTTGTCTACAATGAATGACACTATCCAGAAGATTGCAGCTCTCTGCCGAAAAAACGATAAAACGCAAGTAGCAATATCTCAGTTGGTAGATGAAATAAAAAGCGAAGTTGTAGAACAAAATATATCAAAGTTAAAAATTGATAATGCGCTCAAAGAAATGCTAAAGCGCGATGCCGATTAAATATGGTAGTTAAAAAGTATACACTGATCACTTGTTCTTTTTCTCAACATCTTTTTGAGTGAGCAATCCAGCTTTAATCAATATATTCTGTGATGCTATCTTATCCAGTTCAACTGCTATATCTTGATCATTGTATGGGTCCTCTATACGATAGTCATCAAGCGGTTGGGATGACTTATCAAGTCCTGCTTCGTTATGGAACTCATTCTTAAGTAGCGTTTCCTCTGATTGAGATTTTTCTCGATACTCCTTTAGATTATTTCTATTCAAATCTGGTCTAAACTCAGCAGCCATGTTTTCATCAAAAAAATTCGAGGAGCCTGTCGGTGGTTTTTGGCTAAGTTGGCGATTTTTATTGTCTACGAACTCATCAAGTCCTGCCATCCGCCGAAGTCTCTTTATAGCATCCTCCTGCGACGTTTCCATTTCCTTTCCAAGGCTTTTCCCTTTGTTCTCGTCTTGATATTTTTCCCCTTCCTCCTGTTCAATCTTCTCAGTTCTTATTCCACCACCCTCTATGATTTCCTTAGGCGAATCTGATGGGGATAATTCGACATCAATCCTTTCATCCTCTATTTCTTCCGCCACTAGCGCTTCTCCATCTCCTGAATTTTTTGGCTCCTCTATATTCACAGATTGCGTTGTTTGATTTTTTCTAAAAGCATCAAGTTGTCCGCTTTGACAATCTAAATCGTCGCTAACTGCTTTTGGTCTCACCAAGCGCGATGGGTTGCTTAAAAGAAGGTGGGGACTTCTTTCAGGGTCGGATCTAATTACAAAATAAGGAAAACCCAAGATTGATATCAATGCAACTATCTCAAACCAACCAAACATTCTTATTGGATGAGCCAAATTTATCATAAAAACTGAAAGGAGGTGACTTATTACAAGAATGGAGAAAACGCCGTAAATTACACGTATAAATCTTGAATTACTGACAATATGATAAATCAATAAAATCACAAAAAGTGAGATGGTCAATTTAGAGAGAGCTGAAACCTTTGAAAGTTCGCTGGTGTCCTGCGAAACAAAAGCGAGAGAAGCAAAGCAATCCGCGACGCCAATGATAGCAACCAATGTGATAATAAGCAGGATAGCGAGGTGCCAACGCCGCGCTCTGAGATCTCTACCATCAAATGAACTTTCTCTTATATTCATAGTATCTTCTACAAGTTACTTGGTTTAATTATTATTTTGCACGTTATTGGTGCGTTTAGAGCGTTGGCATTCACGAGACACTTGTTAATTTCTTTTTGGTTCCAATTTCCTACTGCGATAGCTTTTTTTATTACTCTATAACGTTCTATATCCGACAAGTTTAAAAGCTTGTTACCCGCATCCCATGTATTTTCAGTTCCCAACACAACATTTATTGCACGCAATTTCCATTCCGTGGGCATGTGGTATGAAATCGCGAGAAACACTATGGGGGAAAACAGTAATACAGCAGCCCATCCTAAAAAATGGAGTCGGGAGTCAGACTGGCTTTGTTCTAGTCGGTTTGCCGCTCTATCTAAACGCTCGATAGAATAATCCAAACCCGATGCGACATTGTTAATATTTTCAATAGTATCAGATGGCACCATTACACCGGTATTATTTTTTTCTCGCTCTACCAATTCAGTGACGGTGACTTCAGTATCCCTCAAATCCGGGCTTATACTACCCGCGACGTTATCATTTTTTTCAGTCCTCATGTCTTTGGGTTTTCCAAATTACAAGTTATAGAAGAATAATTAGCAATTAAATCAGCCTCTTTTAAAAGTTTGTAGTTTCTTGCTCCGGGAATAACTCAAGATCTTTTCGTCATCTTGAATGTTTTTTGATAAGCTTGCTAGCTCTCTCTCAAACTCGGATAGTGACACATAAAACTCCGTTATTTCTTTGATCGAAAACGACTTTTTATCATTAACTAATTCCATGCGCTCACGAGCACGAATGGAGGCAAATGTTACTTTATTAATCTTTTCGCCCAACCAACTACTAAAGTAGTAAATTACTATACTGCCGATAAATAAAAGAAAAACACCCAACCATATTAACTCCATATTTGCAGCCCTCACTTCTGCGAAGAAATCATCGTCTGGCGAGATAATTAACATTTCTAGATCTTCTCCAACACTTCTGGGAAGTATTTTACTCAACACCCAGAATTTAACACCATCGGCAGACGTGACGCTCGAGATATGGCTCATTCCTTCTTTTCTGTTTTTGAGTATGTCAGATAAGGCTAAATGTTCACTTACACGCAGTGTTCCAGGGCCATCTTGACGAATACTTTTCGTTCCAAATGCATTATCCGTAGTCACTATCAAATCTTTTTTTCTATCGAGGATAATCGTGAGACTATTTTCACTGGCTTGATAGTTTCGCATTATGTTGTTGGCTGCTTCCAAACGAATATCAGTACCAACTATTCCGCTAAAGGCGCCATTTACTGTTATAGGAACCCCCATTCGCACAACCAAGTTACCGCTGTCAAATTTACGTTGAGGAGACGAAGTAAAAATATTATTGCCATTCTTCGCCCCGAGGTATTGTTCCATTGCTCTTATATCGGACCCAGTAAATGGTAAACGATTCCGAGCTAAAACAGTCGGAAAGACCTCATAATATTTCTCTAATCTAACCCTAGAACCAAGGGTATCTTTGTAACTTTTTACGACAGCGGATGCCCACTTTGTTTTAATTGGGATGACCTTAAATCTTTTTGCTCTATTTATATCCACCCTGTCTAGAGTACGCAGATAGCCATCTGAGAGGGCGACGTAGACTGATTCAATAAAATCGCTAGATTTTGCCGCCGAAAAAAGAATTTTGTTGAACTGTTCCAGCCGGATGTCTTCAGGATTTGCTTCTGCGGCATCTGCTATAACGGTACTTACGCCCTTGGCAGTTCGAAATATATCTGAGATCGCCTGTTCATTACTTTCAATCGATTTATTCAACCGAGTGTTAATAAGATCTCTTGATACTTCCTCGGTTAAGATAATCCTCATATAAATAATGATCACCGAAGGGATAATTAAGATGGCTAAAAAACCAAATAAAGCCACATATTTCAAATTGATTTGTCTATTCATAGCTTATGTAAGCTCTATCCACTAAATTACCTTAGAACACTAACAGACGATTAATAATAATAGAAGTCGATTTGCTTTAATGACAGAACTTCTAACAAAGTTATCCAAAAGCCACCTATAATTGAATTAGTTTTTCATAAATTGCGTATTTGCAATAAATTATCTTTTTATATTATTTGGTTTTTAAAAATTAATTAGATATTTTATTTTAGGAAAATAAAGTCTCTTTAAACATGAATACAAGGAGCTCAAAGTCTTGGTTCTAAAAGACTTCCGTAAACGGGTAACCTCGACAACTTTACTGGCGCTATTTTTAGCTATAGCCGCCACGCAACTGTGCGTAAAGTTCGAAGTTTTCGTTGATATGCCAACGGGCTTATTTGGTATCGCCGTAGTATTTCCATTGGTATTTACTATTAACTCTGCATTTATGCGACGAGAGCAGTCGCTTGCGTATTATGGAGATTTCACTGCTGCACTTTCATCAATTTATTTTGCTCACTCGAGTTATTACAGAACAGTAGATCGGGAGAAACGAAATAAATCCAAATCTGCGGTGAAAAAAGGTGAGTCAGAGCTAAAAGATTTGGAGGTTACGATAAAACGGCTGGTTGAACTCGTAAAAGATGATTTAAACGCCTCAAATAAACAGAAAACTAATCGATTAGAAATTTATAAGCTTTTTCAGATTATCTCTGATAAGAACTACATGGTCCAAAGTTCCGCGAAAGAATTCTGGGTAAATGATGCGCTCGCTTGTTTTGAAAAACTGAGCTTCATTTCAAATTATCGCACGCCAATCTCGATGCGAATTTATCTTCGACTGTTTATATATATTTTCCCAATCTGTTTTGCTCCATATTTTGCTACAATTGAGGCACAAGCAGCCTATATCGGCTTGCTGGTAGCAACATTGTATGTATCTATTCTATTTATATTAAGCGCGATACAAGATCACCTAGAGAATCCTTTTGATGGCCAAGGTTTAGATGATGTTGACCTCGATGAAAAAGGCAAGTTTGTTGAATTCTTGAAGTAATCTTTAAACAGGCTACAGTGATCAAATACGCTATTAGATGATCACGAAACAACGCATAGCTGATTGTTCACAAAAGCGTTTTTGACTATCATAAAATAGAAAAAAGATTTGGAGGATAAAAGCATGCGAGCTACGGCTGAATCTTCAAACCATTACGGCGCCAATGATCCAGTTATACGAGAGTATTTTGAACGAGGCGAGACAAAAGCAAGGAACTTAGGCAACCGCGGACCTATTAAGTTTGAATCCGATGGCAGCTTGTCAAAGAATATTTTAGAAATGTATTCTGAGATGGGCTTTTATGTCTTTGAAAACGTCCTTTCACAAGAAGAACTTAAAGATTTAGAAACTGGCGTTTCTTCAATTTTAGATCGTCTCCCAACAAGTAGGAATGCAGATCTAAATAGGTTGGGAGAACCTGCTATTGGTTTGAATTGTAAAGCCCCTACACTATTTTGGTCAAAGCCACTAGCAGATCCGTTTGGTGGTACCAGTCTAGCGAATGGCCGACATCCCGTTAAAATGAATGAACCTCTTCCGGAAGGGGATGTGCCAGATGAAGTTGTTTATCTAATCCTTGGAACTCTCCAATTTTCTGAAGAACTGCTCCGAACTTATGCTCACCCAAAACTATTAAAGGTAGCGGAAGCAATAAACGGGGAGGATTTTGTCCCATTTACTGAAGCTCTATTTATCAAAGAACCAGGGGTTGGGGCATCAGTGGCGTGGCATCGCGATGGTACCACACACTGGGACAGCCCAGACTTTGATGAAGGAACTCATGGATTTAATTTCATGGCGCAACTTTACGGATGCACTGCTGCAAATGGCGTTTGGGTGGTGCCAGGAAGTCACAAGAAGCGATATGTTGATATTGCAGACATGGTTACTAAAGCTGGCAGCGAAAGAATAGAAAAAGCAATTCCAATGATTTGCAATCCCGGTGATGTTGTTATCAGTAATAGGCAAGCCGTCCATGGTTCCTTTGCTAACACAAGCAGTGACTGGAGAATAACTATCAATCAAGGATTTCACCGGCGCAAGTCGGTATTAGGTGTCAAGGGTGGTGGTCTCCATGGAAAGCCGGCCGTTTATGACGCAGAACGCATAATCAAAAGATCAAAGATTATCAAACTAGCGATTGAAGCGCGTAAGCAACGGTTTCCCGACGAAGAAGCATTTGAGTATAAACCACTCAGTGCTTCCACGGAAGACTTCACCTGGAACGCGGCAGCGAGAAAAGGTTTACACGATTATAACCTCTTAGATTTAAGTATTTAAGTCAGTAAATTAACAGCATCTACGAAAAGGAAGTCTTATGAAAGTTCACCACGCCCCCAATAGTAGGTCGGTTAGAGCTTTATGGTTACTAAACGAACTTGAACTACCTTACGAGGTGGAGATCTATCCTTTGGGAGACAAAAGCATGAGGACGCCTAAATACCTAAAAATTCATCCTCTAGGCCGTGTGCCTGCTCTGGAAGACAACGGGGTCACAATTTTTGAATCAGGAGCAATAACTCAATATCTTCTTTCAAAGTATGGAAACGGTAGGCTCATACCGACTGCTGACTCGCCCGAATATCCAGCATACCTCCAATGGCTGCACTATGCTGAAGGTATGATAATGCCGCAAGTTAATATAATTGTCGTAGAGACAATATTTTTACCCGAAGAACGAAGGAACCAAACCAACGTCGATAGAGCTACAAAATTACTAAGCCGGATGTTGACTGCTATCGATCTCCACATGGAGAACAGAGAGTTTTTGGCCGGTGAATTTTCTGGTGCTGACATAATGACTGGCCATGCTTGTATCGTATCTGGCAGACTAGGGGCCGACATTAGCGACAAAAATAATGTGAGAGCTTACATAGATAGGCTTGAAAAGAGGCCCGCTTTAAAGAAAGCGTGGGCAACTAAATAGAAACCTAATATAATGCTGGGTCGCGCTTCAAAACCTCTTTTAACTTTTCTATGTCCACTTTTATCTCCACGCCAGCCCTCTCTTGCTGCAGTTTAAGAGGACTTCTTGAATCCAAATGGCCCCATCCCCTATTTAATGCTTCTGTCATTTCTTCCAACGCCATATTTGATAACCGCATTGGAACTCCAACCTCTTTTGCTAATCGTGCCGCTAGAGAAACATCCTTGTGAGCTAACTTAAGCGCGAAGGCAGGTGGGTCATAGCTATCCGGCAAAAACTGTTGAGATAAACCGTCGAATGTTCGCCGACGTCCTAGAGCGCCTTGCCTAATTGCGTCCCAAAGCGCCAGCGGCTCAACTCCTGCTTTAACGCCCATGGTGAAAACTTCTCCTATCGCCGTCTGTATTGTGTAACCCGCACAATTATGAACAAGTTTTGCCACCGAACCTGCTCCGATCGGCCCAATGTATGCAACTTGATCCCCCATCGTTTGTAAAATGGACTTGTATTTCTCGAATATCTGCTGATTACCACCAACCCAAAGCGCAAGTTTCCCTGACAGAGCACCAGCTGGTCCACCACTCACAGGGGCATCTAGAAAATGGGCCCCACTAACTTCAAATTTATCTCCTATTTCTCTAATCACTGTTGGCGAATTTGTTGAAAGATCAAAAACGGCTCCACCGTTCTGAATTCCATCAAGCAAACCATTTACGCCATATGCTACACTACTAACTTCGGCAGGGCCGGGTAAAGATAGACAAATAACTTCACATTTTTCAGCAACTTCTCTGGGCGTGTCGGCCCAACAAGCATTATTTACCAAAAATGGTTCCGCCGCCTCTTTCAGGGTGTCATGAACAATCAAGGTATATCCACCTTTTGAGAGATTTGAAGCCATTCCCGCTCCCATTGTTCCAAGTCCTATAAAGCCTATCTTCACATCTAGTCCCACTTCTATTTTTTGATACAGGAAATTATTGAAGAGTTTTGCGCGCTTACTTACCGATACTAGACCTTTTTCGAACGACATATTTTTGAACACCCTCTAGGACAAGCTCTTTTCTTTGATTATGCACTCTAGAGTGAATGGTCACTATCCCTGTCGTGTTTTGCGCCAGTAACTCTGAAATTTCCAACTCAGGGTAAACTGTATCTCCTGAAAATACGGGTGCTATAAATTTACTGGATTGTTCGACAAAAGCAACAAGCGAGTCACTTATGAGGTGAGCAAAATTACCTGCTCCCGCTGCGGTCTGTATAAGCACCTGAAAGCCATGGGCTAAAAGATTTGGATAACCTCTTTTTTTACAAAATTCTATATCGTAGTGGATAGGGTGGTTGTCTGCGGAAGCCAATTGAAAAGCAGCGAAGTTTGCATCTGATAGGGTTCTAGATGGTATGTAATATGTCTCTCCAACCCTTAAATCTTCAAAGAACAATGATCCTGGGTACTTATGATTTTCGGGTTCAAATGTGTCATTCATTTTCAACCTCCGAATTTAAGATAATTTTTTTTGAAATTAAATCGTTAATATCTTTTTTCGAAAATCCATTTGAGCTTAAAATCTCCTCTGTATTTGAACCTATACCGGGCGAGATTCCTTTCAAAGGAATGCCACCTGGTAAAGAGGCGATCGGTATGTTTCCGAGATGCGGCTGATTGACCCCAGAATATGCATTTATTGCTTTTACGTGAGGGTCTTTTAACCAATCGCCTAAACTATTTACCGGACTGGTTAGTATGTCTTCTTCTGTAAAAAGCTTTAACCACTCTTTGCTCGTTTTCGATTTTATTTTGGATTGGATTATTTCCATCAAAATTTGCTTATTTTTCGCTCGATTTTCGAAACTACTAAACCTTCTATCGCGGGCCAAATTGGGTTCTCTAATAATTTTGCATAAGTTCGCGAACTGCTCCTCTTTGACGAGAGTAACGGCAATCCAGCCATCGCTGGTTTGATATGTTCCTGCGGGAACATTCAGTAAGACAGGAGGACCACCACTAATAAAAAAATCAGCTATATTAGGAGCTAGAAGATTAGCTGCCGACTGCAACAAACTGAGGTCTAAAAGTTTTGCCTCACTTACTCCTCCGAAGAGTTCCATGGAAACAGCTTGGAAAGCACAAAGACCTGTGATGACGTCGACGACGATAGTCCCAACTTTTTGTGGAATATCATCTTTATCGCGATTGAGAGATACAAGGCCCGAGAAAGCTTGCAAAACCGTGTCTGAACCCGGCCGATCAGAGTACGGTCCCGTTTGGCCGAAGCCACTAACGGATGCATATAGCACTTTAGAATTGAGTGTTCTCACATCCTCAAAACCAATCCCTAAACGGTTCACAACTCCTGGTCGGAAGTTTTCTAAAACAACGTCACTATTCGATGCTAATTTAAGAATCACATCGAGACCCTCTTTTTTCTTCAAATCAATAGCTATACCTTTCTTTCCAAGATTATAGTAAATGGAATAAGCTGTTTGGTCTCCTTTTGGGGCTCCTAAGCCCCTTGCCCAATCACCATTTATTGGCTCAACCTTAATAACTTCGGCTCCATATTGTGCTAATAAAAGGCCACAATACGGGGCAGCTACGCCCTGACCTAAGTCGAGAACCCTAATCCCAGATAGCGGTTTTTTATTCATTGCCTATTTTCTTTGTCCTTGCGCTCAAAAGTTTTAAACCTACACTGTCGTAGAATTTTATTTTTTTTGCATCTTTTTTTTAAAAATAAAAATCCAACGACCTTACGCCTTGTTTTCACATCTTTTGTTAGCATGGAGCAATATGACAATAGAAAAAAGTTCTGATTTAGCGGGTGACTATGAAATCCGTCTTGCTAATAAAGAAGATGCAGGCGAAATATCGCGCCTTTTACAAGAGTTATTGACCTTTTATGGTATGCCGCTCAAATATCAGAGATCGTTTATGTCACATGTAATAGAAAATGAGGTGTTCCAAGAAAACTCCGGATTGAAAATCTTTATCGCCTTGGAAAATAGCAAACCCGTTGCCTTCCTAGCATTTTCTAAAATTTTTGCACTTGCTACATGCCAAACAAGCATTTTTATACAAGATTTGTATGTAGAGCGAAAAACACGCAATAAAGGAATTGGGTATGCACTTATGGAAGCGCTTGTTAAGTACGGAATAGAGAATGAAGTTACCCAAATCGATTGGACTGCCGACACATGGAATAGCAAAGCAATAAACTTTTATGAACATATTACTTCCCTGCAAAAAAGTGATAAGATTTACTATCGACTTAATGAAGAAAAGCTTTCAGCTTTTTTAACCAAACAGAAGAAAAATTTTGCAAAACAAGGGAAAAAATGACCTATAAAAATCCAAATGCGTTAATGTCAACAGAAAAATTGTCAGAGAATATTGATGACCCAAATGTTGTGATACTCGATGGCACTTATCATTTACCAAATGTGGACCGCAATGCCAGCGATGAATTCAACAATGGTCATATAAAGGGCGCGAGATACTTTGATATAGACAAAGTTTGTGACTCAGACAGCGATCTGCCCCATATGTTGCCTTCCCCCGATCAATTTGCCGAAGCTGCCGGCTCTTTGGGGATATCTAACGAAAAACACGTTATCGTATACGATGTGTATGGTATGCAAAGTGCGGCTAGAACATGGTGGATGTTTCGCGTATTTGGCCATGACAACGTCTCAGTACTTAATGGCGGGCTACCAAAATGGCTTAAAGATGGGAACACGTTGACCTCAGATACAATTGTCCCTACTCCTCAACTATTTAAGGTCAATTATCGCGAAGACTTAGTGAGGCATCTGTCTGATATATTTGATCTTGTGGAGACGCTTGACGAAAAAATAATCGACGCAAGAACATCGGGCCGATTTTTTGGAACGGAACCAGAACCAAGACCGGGAATGCGTTCTGGCCACATACCTGGTTCAGTAAACCTGCCATTTGGTCAATTATTATCCTTGAAAGATAAAACATTCCTTCCTGCCTCAGAAATAGAAAAACAGTTTCTAGATGTAATTGAAGATATTGATAAGCCGATAGTCACAACCTGTGGTTCAGGCGTTACTGCGTGTATTCTGGCGCTAGCGTTATTCTTAATTGGCAAGGAAGACGTGGCCGTCTACGACGGCTCGTGGAGCGAATGGGGTTCATTATCTGAAACACCTGTAATGAATAATTAAACAGACAAAAAGTTAAGAGAATTTAGAGTTGCAAGTATGCGAATTAAGACCCAAGTAACGTGGCTTAAAATGAAGGAGAAACCACCACAAACAGAACATAAAATGTTCGAATTTGGTTGTGAGTTAAAAATTGTAAAATTAACTCAACCGACAGTTGAAGATTACAGGTTTCTATATAATACCATTGGTGGTCCATGGACTTGGATTGAACGCCGATTATTAACTGATCAAAAATTGTTGAAGACAATTACACATCCTAATGTCGACATATATACTCTCTCTTCCGGTGATGAAATAGCTGGTTTCAGTGAAATAAAAAGATCCCAGAAATTGCATCAAGCAGAGATAAAATACTTTGGATTAATGCCGAGTTTTATAGGAAAAGGTTTGGGGCGTTATTTTCTTATGAAAATCATTGATTTCGCATGGGCACCCGCGACAAAGAAAGTAACGGTGAACACCTGCGATCTGGATCATCCGAGAGCAATAGACCTCTACAGATCTTGCGGATTTGAAATAACCAAGAAATCAATAGAGTTTTTACCTGATCCAACAAAAGTTGGTCTCCCAATACCACGCAAGACAGATTAGTTTAGTATCAAATTTTGACTAATTATGCTCTGAGGCTAATGCGATAATATTTGACTTAAAAACAATTTAGTTCGATCTGACTTGGGGTTCGCAAAAAATTCTTCAGGAGTATTTTGTTCCACAATTTCTCCGTAATCCATAAAAATAACCCGGTCAGCTACTCGACGCGCAAAACCCATTTCGTGCGAAACAACTAGCATTGTCATCCCAGTCTCAGCTAGTTCTATCATCACATCTAAAACCTCAGAAATCATTTCCGGGTCTAATGCTGATGTCGGCTCATCAAATAGCATTATCTGCGGATTCATACATAGTGAGCGTGCGATAGCTACCCGTTGTTGCTGGCCTCCGGAGAGCTGGCCGGGATATTTTTCCGCCTGTTCTGGAATCTTCACCCGCGTGAGATACTCCATTGCTATCTCCTGCGCCTCTGTTTTTGTCATATTTCTGACCCACACCGGTGCTAATGTGCAGTTCTCTAAAACAGTAAGGTGCGGAAAAAGGTTAAAAGATTGAAAGACCATACCGACATCGCTCCGAATGGCATGGATATTTTTCAAATTGCTGTCTAGCGTTACACCATTGACGCTTATGTCTCCATCTTGATGCTCTTCAAGTCTATTAATACACCTTATAAGTGTGGACTTTCCTGAACCCGATGGCCCACAGATAACAATACGCTCACCCTTATAAATAGATAAGTCTATATCTTTAAGGACATGGAAGTTACCGAACCACTTATTTACCTTAGACATTGAAATAGCCACCTCATCTGAAGCAGCTGATTGAAGTTGGTTACTTTCGGTTTTCGTTTTTGTATTCATTTTATGAATTCCTCGGTATAAACGAATGAATTAATCTACTAACGACCGTGACCCGCGCCCAAGTTTCTCTCCAAATACTGGCTGTACTTCGACATAGCAAAGCAACCTATGAAGAAAATCACTGCGGCTGTGAATAATGGCTCGTGGTGCAGACCAATCCAACTGGGGTCCTGGCTAACCGCATTTATCATACCCAATAAATCATAAAGTCCTATGATACTGACAAGCGTGGTGTCTTTAAATAATCCCATAAAGTTACTTACGATATTTGGGATCATGTATTTTAGGGCCTGCGGCATCACAATAAATCCCATTGATTGCCAATAGGTTA
>Ga0160422_10000079_pt1 | contig 51243 bp, 46 predicted proteins | sample Fk160mmetaG_FD_108192 | JGI IMG/M metagenome (GOLD analysis project Ga0160422, IMG submission 108192) | Marine microbial communities from the Central Pacific Ocean - Fk160115 60m metaG | ecosystem: Environmental > Aquatic > Marine > Oceanic > Photic zone | place: The Central Pacific Ocean... | reverse complement strand
TTTGCCACGCTGGGCGTGAACCCCAACAATGGCTTTGGCGACGCCATCAGCAAGATGCAGGGCCATGCCGACGAAGCTGCCTTCACCAACGACGTGGTCGAACACCTGAGCGGCATTGCCATGGTCGACTCCGACCGCGGCATCACCAACTTGCACGTCCCCAGCGATGTCATCATCGACGCCTCGATGCCCGCCATGCTCCGAGACTCCGGCTGCATGTGGAACACCCAAGGAGAGCGTCAGGCTGCGAAAGCCGTGATTCCCGACCGCACCTACGCCGGGGTTTATGCAGCGGTGGTCGAAGATTGCAAAGCCAATGGGGCGTACGACCCCACCACCATGGGCAGCGTGCCCAACGTGGGCTTGATGGCCAAGAAGGCCGAAGAGTACGGATCACACGACAAAACCTTTGAGATGTCGGGCGCGGGCACGGTGCAAGTGACGACCGCCGACGGCACGGTGCTGATGGAGCACGCGGTTCGTGCAGGTGACATCTGGCGAATGTGCCAAACCAAAGATGCCCCCATTCGCGACTGGGTGCAACTCGCCCTCCGCCGCGCGAAAGCCACGGGATCCCCCGCGGTGTTCTGGCTCGACCGAAAACGCGCCCACGACGCAGAACTTCTGAAGAAAGTCGAACCGTTGCTCGCCGAGTTGGGCACCGACGGACTCGACATTCACATCTTGGCCCCGGCCGATGCCTGCCGGTTCAGCCTCGAACGTCTTCGCCGCGGCGAAGACACCATCTCCGTGACCGGCAACGTGCTTCGGGATTACCTCACCGATTTGTTCCCCATTCTGGAAGTGGGCACCAGCGCGAAGATGCTTTCCATCGTTCCTCTGATGAACGGCGGTGGGCTCTTCGAAACGGGAGCCGGTGGCTCGGCCCCCAAACACGTGCAACAAGTCGAAAAAGAAAACCACTTGCGCTGGGATTCCTTGGGTGAATTCATGGCGCTTGGTGCTTCCTTCGAACATTTGGCCAACGCCACCAACAATCCCAAAGCCAAGGTGCTCGGCACCACCATCGACACTGCCACCGAGCGGTACCTCATGGAAAACCGAGCCCCCAGCCGGAAGGCTGGCGAACTCGACAACCGGGGCACCCACGTGTACCTCGCCGCGTTCTGGGCCCAGGCTTTGGCCGAGCAAACCGATGACGCCGAGCTGGCGGCCCACTTCGCACCACTAGCGGAAACCATGAACACCGAACTGGACAACGTGATTCAGGCTCTGAACGACGCGCAAGGCAATGCCGTGGATTTGGGTGGGTACTTCCGCCCCGATGCCATAAAAGCGGACGCCGTCATGCGGCCGGTGGCGATGTTCAACGAGTTGCTCGAAACCGCGGGTGTCTGAAGTCAGACGTTAACGGGTTGACGACCCACAGAATGCACGATCAAGCCCTGACTGCGGGCGGTGGACGTGCTGTACAGGTTGCGGCCGTCAAACACCACCGGTGTGCGCATCAATGACTTCATGCGGGAAAAATCGGGGCTCTTGAATTCATCCCAATCCGTGGAGACCACCACCGCGTCGGCCCCTTCAACCGCGTCGTACATATTGCCAACCAAGGCGCACAAACCCGGATATTGACGAGCGCAATTTTCAGATGCCACCGGATCAAACGCAACGCAGGTTGCCCCTGCGCTTTGGCAGGACTCCATCAAGGTGATGGCGGGAGCTTCTCGAATGTCATCGGTGTTGGGTTTGAACGCAATGCCCCAGAAAGCCAATTTCAAACCCCGCAAATCCTCACCGAATTGACTGCAGATTTTGGCAAAAAACCGGGTCCGCTGCATCACATTGACATCGTTGACCGCTTGGGACAACGGGGTCGAAACCCCTTTGGCCTCTCCCATGGCAATACAGGCCCGTGTGTCTTTGGGAAAGCATGACCCCCCGTAGCCCAAACCGGGGTACAAAAATTTTCCGCCAATACGCGGGTCCGCGCTCATGCCACGCCGAACACGTTCGACATCAGCGCCATACGCCTCACAAAGTGCGGCCATTTCGTTGATGTAGGAAATCTTGGTCGCCAAGAAATTGTTGGAGGCGTATTTCACCATCTCGGCCGAGAGGACATCCATCACCATGATGGGATTGCCCGAACGCACAAAGGGTTCGTACAACTGCCGAAGCACCACGCCAGTCTCTTCCTCGTCCACCCCCAAAATGACGCGGTCGGGGTAATTGAAGTCCCGGACGGCAGCCCCTTCTTTCAGAAACTCAGGGTTGTCAGCCACCGCAAAGGGCACATCGGGTCCCACAATCTCACGAATGGCATCTCGAACTTTGTGGGTCGTCCCTACGGGCACCGTGGATTTGACCACCACTATTTTCGGCTTCTGTTCTGGGCCCAATGCTTTGATCACCGCTCCCACATCGCGGGCCGCAGCCAGTACATATTGCAGATCGGCACTGCCATCTTCACCGGTTGGGGTGCCAACGCAGATAAAAATGACTTCTGCGGTTTGGTAGGCAGCTTCTTTGTCCAGCGTAAAGGTCAATCGTTCGGCTTCGATGTTTTTGGCCAAAAGTTCCGGCAAACCCGCCTCATAAATGGGACATCCGCCCTCTTCCAGAACTTTGATCTTCTCCGGATCTACATCCAAACAAACCACGTCGTTGCCGGTGTTTGCAAAACAACTGCCGGTGACCAAGCCGACATACCCCGTTCCAACCATTGTGAGCTTCATAGCGGGCTGATTTTACGTCGCCGCAGTTCGGACTGGTTCAAGTTTGGTCTTGAAACCAAGAAACAGTCCTATGCAACCCTTCTTGCAGGCTTACGGCCGGTGCCCAATCCAACAATTCCCGAGCCCGGGTGATGTCCGGGCAACGTTGTTTGGGATCGTCATTGGGGATCGACTGGTAGGTCACCGTGGCCTCACGGCCGCATGCTCGTGCGACCGCCTGCACCAAATCCAGCATGCTGCATTCTTCTGGATTGCCCAAATTGACCGGCCTCGGTTCTTTCCCGTCCAATGTCATCAAACGAACCAAGCCTTCGATCAAATCGTCTCGGTAGCAAAAGGACCGAGTCTGCGAACCATCGCCGTAGACCGTTACCGGTTCGCCACGAAGCGTTTGCAGAATAAAATTCGAAACCACTCGGCCGTCGTTCGTCCCCATACCCGGTCCGTAGGTGTTAAAGATCCTCGCAATGCGAACCTCAACATCGTGACTTCTCCGATAATCCGAGCACAAAGCTTCAGCCGCACGCTTTCCTTCGTCGTAGCACGCGCGAGGTCCGAGCGTGTTGACCAAACCGCGGTACGACTCTGGCTGGGGATGAACGTCTGGATCGCCGTAAATTTCACTGGTTGAAGCTTGCAGGACTCTTGCTCCGCACCGTTTGGCCATGCCCAAGACATGGATCATGCCCAATACGGATGTCTTCATGGTTTTGATGGGATTTGCTTGATAATGAATCGGCGAGGCCGGGCAAGCCAGATTGTAAATTTCATCAACTTCCAAGCGAATCGGTTCGGTGATGTCGTGTTGAATGAAATTGAAGTTTCCCGATCCCAAAAGGTGTTCGATGTTGTCGATGCTGCTGGTCAACAAATTGTCCAGGCAAACCACATCATGTCCGGCTTGTACCAGTCGCTCGCACAAACTCGCACCGAGAAAGCCTGAGCCTCCCGTCACCAGAATGCGTCTCTGGTTGCCCATTGCTGAAACCTTCCTCTCACGAAATCGAAATGGAGCCGGGGGGATTCGAACCCCCGTGCCGAGGCGGATCAATCAGCCGCATCTCCGTGTGCAGTCGCTTCTTTCATCTCGGGCATCTGGGCTGCAAGCGACAGCATTCCAGAATTCCATACAACAGTGCTTTCTCGCCCTCCCCCCTGTCGTACAGGTTTGGGCCAGCCCTCTAATTGTCGGTCCCCACCTCAGAAGGCGTCGGGTGGTTACCGTCGCGGTTTAGGCCGCGAGGGAGTACTGCGAATTTGCAGATAAGGGTTTTGCACACTTGATAACGCGGGTGTGTGCGCCGCGACACGCAGCGAGAAGACGTCAACCGTCCGGTCAAAACCAGTCGGCCCCTGATGTCAAAGAACCAAACAGTTTACCCCAACCAAGGCTGCGAGCAAGAGGATCCGCTCTTCCTTATGGCCCCGACGCCCCAAACAAGCCAATGGCTGCGATGGCCCCAAGAATCATTAATGTCTGAAGCGCCAATGAAACCAAGGATAAAAACACGGCCAGCATGCCAAGGGTTTTGCCAGATTTCGTTGTTGAATACCCTGAGGCATCCATGGACCCATTTCGCATGGCTCGCAAATCATGACGCCCAAAAGTCCAGCCAAGGATCCCCAGCACAAATCCGAGCACCGGGGGGGCAAATGGTATGAACTCAAAAGTGCAACAACCCACCACATTGATGATCAGAGACGACAGTCCCAAACCGAAAACCACGCTGGCGCGGTGCTGCTGCAAGACCGGGTATTCAGAATAGGTCACGAGGCCTCCTTTACGCGTGGGCGATTTGACTCCGCGACCTTACACTACGACAAGTGAGCGACCCAGCCCCCCACCCCACCGCCGAAGACATCGAGCGAACTTTTGACCACCCCTTGGTCAAAGGGACCCGTCCTATCGCCCAAGGGGGCCTGATGTTGTTGCAATGGGCGTTGCAATTCGGCTGGACCTGCGAGGGCTTGGGCCGACTTCGAGCCATCGATGGACCATTCATCTTGGCCGCCAACCACACCAGCCATGCCGATACCCAAGCCATTTTGTCGGTCTTGCCCTCTCGTATCCGGGACCGCACGTGCGTGGCCGCCGCCCAAGACACTTTTGGCGCGGCGAGTGAAATCCACTCCCTGAAAGACATTCAAAAAACGGCGGTGGAATTTGCCGTGGCCAGTGCGTTTCGCGCGTTTGCCTTCGACCGCCGAGGGTCTCCGCTACGCTCGCTTCGGACCGCGATTGAACTCGTGGATCACGGGTGGAATCTGCTGATTTACCCCGAAGGCACGCGAAGCCGTACTGGCATCCCTGGTGAGTTCAAGCCCGGCATCGGTCTGTTGGCCAAAAAGACCGGGGTTCCTGTGGTCCCGGTTCGAGTCACAGGAAGCAACGAGATCCTGCCCCTCGGAAGCACGGTGCCACGGCCTGAAACCGCGCACGTTGCTTTTGGCGCACCGCTGAAACTGGAAGATGGGGAAGACACTCGCGAGTTCCCGGGGCGACTTCGGGAAGCAGTGCTTTCGCTTCGCACCGAACCCAGACCTCGACCCGATCGATTTCGGATTTTGGCCCGACACGTGTACCGTTCGGTCGCGCAACGGATTTCGGAGTTCGACTCGTGATCGATCCTTTTGCTTTGCTGCAATTGCCAAGCACCTTCACCCTTTCGATCGACGCGCTGGATATGGCTTGGATGCGGGCAAGTGCCACCGCGCACCCCGATGCTGGAGGCAGTGTTGGTCACGCCGCCCAGCTCAACGAAGCACGTGAGCTCTTGGCCAATTCAGAACAAAGGGCCAACCTACGCTTGAACATGTTGGGCGGACCCAATGCCGATCAAGACCAACGGTTGCCCGATGGATTCCTGATGGAAATGCTGGAACTCCGCGAACGCATTGATGCCGAAATCGACTCCGAGGGCGATCCTGCCGCCGCGCGGTGGCAGGATTGGGTGGATGCCGAGTGCACCAAGGCCTACGAAAAAATTACGCCAGTGCTTGATGCAGAATCTGCTTGCGCGGAGGACCGCATTGAAGTTCGGCTGGTCTTGAATCAAGTTCGGTACCTTGAACGACTCCGTGAGCAACTGTGATGTGGGTCGATCTTCTTCCTTTGCTTTTTACTTTGCCTTTGCTGGGTCTCTCTGGATTTTTTTCAGGATCAGAGACCATGCTTTTTGGTTTGTCGGCGGCCGATAGGGCCGAACTTCGCGGGCGACATCCCACTGTTTCCAAACGCATTGAACGGCTGACCAAAGATGAACCACGGCTGCTGGTTTCCATCTTGATGGGCAACACCATCATCAATTGTTTGTTCTTTGTCATCACCTCGGCCATCCTTCTGCAAGCCGATCTTGGCGCGGCTTGGTCCGCTGGAGTCGCCACCGGCCTGCTGCTTGTTTTGGTGGTGGTGGGTGAGATCATCCCCAAAGCCTTGTGCGATGCCGCCCGGGTTTCTGCGGCGGTGCTCCTTTCAGGGCCTTTGTTGGTTTGGACCAAGCTTGCGGGTCCGGTGGCCGCAGCCATCGAGCGCACCATCGTGGAACCATTGGCCCGCCTCTCGGGTTCCGAAGCAGAACAAGATCCTGATGCCGGTCGTCGGGCCCTGCGGACCATCGTGGAACAAGCGGCCGCCGATCGAGTTCTGCAAGGTGGTGAAGCCGAAATGCTTTCCGAACTCATGTCCATGCCCTCCCGTCGCGTACGGGATGCCATGACACCTCGCCTCCGCATGCCCATGCTGTCCCATGATGCCACCCGGACCGAAGCCGCTCGACTTTTGTCCCAACAGCAGACACCTTTGGTCACTGTGATTGGCGAGGGACCAGATGACGTGATCGGGTTTTTGCACGCCAAGAGATTCTTGCATCGAGAACTCCCCACCGTTGGACACCCATCGGCGTTGCAACCGGTTCGGGCCATTCCCGAAACCGCCACCCTTGAAGATGCGCTCCAAGCATTCAAACGCACCGGTTCTCGCGCCCTGGTCGTGGTTGATGAGTTTGGTGGGACCGAGGGGGTTCTCACCATCGAAGATGTTGCTGAAGAACTGGTGGGCGATCTGCGGCACCACCGACCGGCTGACTTGGCCCCGACCGCCAAGGAGGATGGTTCCTGGTCGGTTCCCGGCGGATGCTCAATCCGAGATCTGGCGGACCAATTCAACCTCGTGCTACAAGAAACCGAATCAGCCACCGTGGGCGGCTACGTCGTAGAACACTTGGGCCGAGTCCCCCAAGCTGGTGAATCCTTTGTGATCGACAACATCAGGGTCACCATCACCAAAGCCAACCAACGTCGTATTCGAGAAATCAACCTCGTGTTGGAGGGCACCGATGGCGAGTGACCTTCCATTGATTCTGTCGGGAAGCGCGCTCACCTTGGGTTTGATCGGAAGCGCCCTGGCTTCCGGTTTGGAAACCGGTTTTTACGTCCTGGATCCGGTGCAACTTCGACACCGCGCTCTTGGCGGCGACGCCGCCGCCCGCCGGGTCGAACAAGAACGCCGACAACCGGGCCGACTGCTGGCCCTCTTGCTTCTGCTGACCAACAGCATGAATTATTTGGCCACCTTCGGCCTGGGCGGATTGCTTGCCCATCTGACCACCAACGAAGGCTTGGCTATTGCCATCGAAGCGCTGGTGATTACGCCTCTGGTGTTTGTGCTGGGCGAATCCTTGCCCAAAGAAATCTTCCGTCGTCATGCCGATCGATTGGTCTACACCCTCTCCGCACCGCTGCCCGTACTGCGTTGGGCCGCGACCATTGTCCTGTTGCTTCCTTTTGTCCAAATGATGCAAGCCATGGCCAGTCGCTTGTCTGGAAAACGATCCAGTCGGACCGAAAATGCCCGCGGTCGAATTGCTCGTCTCCTGAAGGAAGGCGCACGGCAAGGGGTCATCGGTGATCAACACACCGAACTGATCGATCGAATTTTGGCCCTTCGGGTACGCCGAGTCCGAACCCGCATGGTGCCTTGGGCCCGAGTGACCACCATTTCGCGATCCCTCGAGCCCGAATCCAGACGCCGCGTGCTGAAACGCAGTCGCTTCACCCGTCTGCCCGTGGTTGACAGCGATGGTCGACTGGTGGGCGTTTTGAACACAGTACGAGCGTTGTCCGATCCCGATCGCGCGACGGTCGATCTGATGCGTCAGCCTTTGCTTCTGGATGCCAACGACTCCATGCTCGAAGCCATCGATCGTCTTCGATCCGAAGGTCGAGGCATGGGCATCGTGGTGAAGGCGGGAACATTGACCCCGCTGGGCGTGGTGACCGTCAAAGATCTTGTCGAACCGCTCACCGGTGAACTCGCCGCGTGGTAGTGCTGTATTCAGCTTGCAGGAGTGAGCCGAATGGTTCGCACCGCCGGCCCGGACCGCATCGGCGTGGGCTTGCCCTTGATCCAAGCGTTGTGCCCCTTGCGATATTGGTCCGCGCGAGGATCACCGGACTGGCCACCTGGCATGTGAAAGATGGCCGATTCGTGGTTTGAAGGAGAAATTACCATCCTCAGTGATGCACCAAACCCAGGTCGAATGACCTTGACCGAATCTATGCTTCCGGATTGGGGAGGATCTGGCAACCGAACCAAACCATCAAACAGTGGCGGCAATTGATTCGCGATGGGGTGGGCCACTCCGGGGCTGTTTTTCTCGCCCCAACGTCTGGCCAGAGCATTTGGCCCGCCCTTTTGAATCAATACTTGAAGGGTCCTCTCTGCACAATCGCTGAGAAACTCTTCCCATGAGCCATAAGGCAGAGGCAGCAAATGAACCGGCCGCATACGAAGGATGGCTTCCACCGCTTCTTCTCGGGCGGGAAACTTGTTTTTGTAGACCTCCATGGCTTCTGCCACTGGGGCTACCAAGGGTGACAACAGGGCATCTTCCACAACTTCACGGAACGCTTGCACCATCACGTAAGAACGTGAATTGGCCGCGGCGGTCCCGTTCCAATCTTTGCTGAGGTTGCGGGCCCGTCCGGCATCCCCACCATCGAGCGATTGAATTGCTTCGGTGAACCTCTGGTACCACGTATCCATCATCTCTACGCGGGTATCCAACGCAATGTCCAACAGAGACTGCTCATCGTGCGCTGGCTTCTGGGCCAGAAGATCTCGAATGCGTGAGGCCCGGTAGCCAGGATCCCAGTTTTCTCCGATGGCCGGCGCGTATTCCCAGCCCGCCACTCGGTTGTTGGCGGTAAAGAGGACGCCAGACTCGGGATCCACCAAAGAAGGTCGAGGTGCTTGCGATCCCCAATCCCAACGGCGGTCGGCCGACCACCGCACCGGCTTGCTGCCATCAAAGCCCAAACGTTTGGGAATGAAGCCGCTGATGGTCCAACCAATCCGACCTGAAGCATCGGCCATCACCACATTTTGTGAAGGGCCAAACCAAGCACTGGTTACGGCTACGCCTTCATCAACGTTCTTGGCATCAAGCAATTCAAACTGGGTGAGGTTGGCGGACTCGGGACGCAAGGCCGTCCAGACCGCAAATCGAACCAGGGCTTCGTTTTCCTCCTGATTCATGACTTCCACCAATGGTCCCAAGGTGCTTCGAAGTCCAATCAGGATCTCACCTTCAATGGGAACGCCGCGTAGTCGTTCCTTGGGTCCAAACGTGTCAAACCACCAACCCTCATCGTCACGCTGAATTTTGATTTCGGCGTAGTCCAAAAAGTTGCCCCCAGTGTTGGTCAAGCCCCAAGACAAGTGATCGGTACCACCGACCGTAGCCCCTGGAAGACCAGGTTGTGAAGCCCCCATGGCGTTGGTGCCTGGCCAATGCAAATCGGCTCGGTACCAATATCCTGGTGCACTCAATGGCAAATGAGGGTCGTTGGCCATGATGGCATACCCCGTGGACGACCTTTCTCTACTCACGGCCCAGTTGTTGGAACCCAACATGGCCATCACAGGTTGCACCAAACCCCGGGTTTGGGAGCGTTCGAGATCTTCGCGTAAATTCACGACATCCGCCGAAGGAATCTTTGGAAATCGCGAGGGCTCATTGGCAAAAGCCTCGATGGGCGCATCCCAATGGGATCGACCTCGGGCCAGAAAATCGAAAAGCTCTGGGCCCAATTCAGATATCACACCTCGCACCAATTCCATGCGGCGTTCGATTGACAATGCGTCCCACATGGTGTGCAAAACGCAAATGGAATCTCGAGGTTGCCAGGGTTCAAAATTGGTTTGGAGAATGGTGTGTTCAAGTGTCTTGGGATGGGCCTTGGCCCCGGCATTCACACCATCGGCGTAAGCCATCATCAACAGACGTTGGTCCTCGGGCAGTGCCCTGAAGATTTCATCGGCCGCATCCAACATTCGAAACTTTCGAAACCGTTTGTCTTGACCACGGGCTTGGGGACCCGCCAAACCTTCCAACCGTGCGGAGCTCACTCGACGCAGACCATCCATTTGAAACAACCGGTCTCGCGCGTGCATCCAGCCTTGGACCCGAATGACATCGGCACGACTTTCTCCACTGATCTTGGGCACCCCTCGGTCGTCGATGGTGACCACGACCTCATCCAAGAGGCCGGGAATGGTGTGGTTCTCATCCAATGAAACCAGAAGCAGCGGCAACAAAAGTTCAATCAGCATGGCTCACTCTCGGCAATCAGCGCCAAATCCTTCACTTCCAGTTCTGCGGTCACCGAACCTCGGAACCTGTTTTCCCGGGGCACTCCGAGTACCTGCACACGTCGACCCCGCGCAAGACTTGGCAACCACTCCGCGGCATTGAACCATATCGCTCTCAGTGATGCTTCCTCTGTCCGAAGCCGGATGGCCAGGTGGCTTCCGGTTCGTCCAATGGGTTCCACTTGGTCCAAAGTGGCGTAGACCCGAACCAGAGGCTCGGGATTGCTTCGCCCGAAAGGCTCCAACTGCTGCAACCATTGAATCAGATCCACATCGATTTCCGCGAGGGTGGCATCAGCGCTCACGCACAATGAGGGCGTCAAATCTTTAGGATCAATGCACATTGCATGTTCCAAAACCGCTGCAGTGAAATCCTCAAACTGATCGGCCGCCAAACTCAAACCTGCCGCCATGTCATGCCCACCAAACTTTTGCACATGCTCTTTGGCCGACTCAATCCCCGCGTGGATGGAATAACCGTCAATCGAACGTGCGGAGCCCCGCAACATGTTGTCTTCTCGGGCCAGCAAAATGGCCGGGCGGCCAAACCGCTCCACCATGCGGCTGGCCACAATTCCCACCACACCGGGGTGCCAGTCGTCACCACACAAGACGACACAGCGTCGGTCGTCTTGGTCAAAACCATTCGCCATGGCCATGGCTTCGGCCTCTTTTGCCATGTGTTTGGTCAACTCTTGGCGTTCTTGGTTGATCTCGTCGAGCGCGACGGCCAGAGACTCTGCACGACCGGTGTCGGACGTGCACAACAGTTCTACCGCCGCATCAGCTTTGCCCAGCCGTCCCACCGCATTCAAACGAGGACCCAAACGGAACCCAACCTCCATCGCAGTCAGTTGGCGTTTGTTTTCCAGATTGGCCACCCGAAGCAAAGCTTCCACGCCAGGGATGCGGCACTGTGCAATATGCCGCAGACCCCAAGCAGCAATCAGTCGATTTTCTGCTTCCAGAGGGACCACGTCGGCGATCGTTCCGATGGCGGCCAACGACGTCAGGTCGGCCAACAGACTTCGCAGATGGCTGGGCAACCGGCCCGCTTCATCGCCGGCGGCCAATCGGGCACACATCCAAGCCAGCTTCCAAGAGACCACCGCTCCGCAAATCCCATCAAATGGGTACCCACCAATTCCTGGGTGAACAATGGGTACTCCCGGCAAGCAAAGTTCACCAGATTCATCCTGAAGCGGCTTGTGGTGATCGGTTATCAAAAGAGTCAATCCCAGCTCCTCGGCTCGGGTGGCCGCTTCCAGTGCCGTGATTCCACAGTCCACACTGACCACCATGCGATCCCCCCCCGCAGCGATTTCTTCGAGTTTGACCAATGAGATGCCGTAGCCCTCAGTCATTCGATCTGGCACATAAATTTGAACCGAAGCCTGCGGCCGGAGTTGCCGAAGCATTCGCGCCAAGATGGTGGCCCCGGTGATCCCATCGGCGTCGTAATCTCCATGGATCCAGAGCGTGCGTCCTTCTTTGTTGTCGAGTTCTGTAAGAACAGCCTTCGCCACCTCGGTGATGTTGGGCAGCAACTCGGGGTCGTGCACTCCAGTCAGCGGGGCTTGGAGAAAATGGTCCGCTTCCGCTTGATCTTGAATGCCCCGCTGGGCGAGCAATCGCCCCACCAAAGGCGGCCCAACCCAACCGACTGGCATCTCTGATGCACTCGGCTCAATCCATCGACATCGAAGCCCGCGACCCATGGTCCGAGGGTATCCGGGTTTGAAGGTCAAGAAAGTCTGAAGTCATCGCAGAATCAAGCCGAACTGACAATTGACGTCAGACTAAGATGTTCAAGGTCCCAATGAGCAGTCGATTCCACGCCATCCTCCTGTTTGGATACCCCGGTGCCGGGAAAGGCACGCAGGGAGATTGTTTGGGTTCGCGGAAGGGATTTTTCCATCTCGCGACCGGAGATGTGTTCCGGTCGTTGGATCCCGACTCCGAACATGGTCGGGAATTTCAATATTACGCCGCCAAGGGCCTGCTGGTCCCCGACAGCTTGACCATGGCCATCTTCCGCAGTTACCTCCACAACCAAATTGCGGCCGAACGTTACCAGCCCGAAAAAGAGATGTTGCTGCTTGATGGCATCCCCCGATCGGTCGAGCAGGCGCGCATTTTGCAGGATCTGGTGGAAGTCTGTGGCGTGCTGCACCTCAAGGCCAACGATCTTGACACGCTCGCCGATCGTATTGTGAAGCGGGCGGTCGAATCAAAGCGTGAAGACGACGCGGATGCCGAAGTGATCCACCGTCGGTTCCGGGTGTATGAAGAACAGTCCATGCCGGTGTTGGCCTGCTACGACAGCACCAAAATCCATGAACTTGATGCTTTGCTTCCGATGGACGAAGTCACCCATCGGATCAACGGCATTGTCGATCCGATTCGCTACCGCATTTTCCCCATGCACTGAGGCATGAAGGAGTTCGGTGTGTGGTTCGTCAGACCAGATACAGAAGCGGGAACAGAAAAATCCAGATCAGATCGACGACGTGCCAGTACAGACCGCCGAGATCAACCGGCGTGAAGTACTTCGCACTGAAGTCACCACGCATGCCACGCAGGAAGAGCCATGCGATCACAATCATGCCAATGATGACGTGGGCCCCGTGCAAGCCCGTCATGGTGTAGTAAATGCCAAAATAGATGTGAGCATTTGCGGGTCTCTCGGGATCAATTCTTGGATTGGGATGGTGATGTGCATGCCCTTCATGCTCATCGTGATCGCCGTGGGCATGGTGATCGTCGTGATCGTCATGACCGTCGTGGTCGTCGTGAGATTCGCTGCGGTGCTGGTCGAAAGTATCTTCATCCAACAAGGCCAGACCGCCCAGTGAAAGCCCACTCGGACCTGAAGGAGCTTCGGCAACTGCCGACAAGTTTTCTGGCTGAGGGTCGGGAAGACTAAATCGGGTCTCCATCACTTCTTCATATTCGTATTCCGCCACTTCCATCGCGGACAAGTCGTGGGTGACGCCATCAATCTCTTGATACAGCGTCGTTCCCCAGTAAATGTTGTCTTTGAACTTACTGGTGTACTCGATGTACTTGATGCACAAGAAGCCCACGCCGCCAAACAAAGTGATAAAGAGCAAAAAGTTCATCAGCTTGATTTGGCCACGCTGGGCCGCGGTCACAGCCCAAGCCATGGTGAATGATGACGCGATCAATACTGTGGTATTGATTGCACCCAACTTCCAATCCAAGAACTTGGCTCCATATTCAAAAAGCTCGGGGTGGTTTGATCGATAAACCGCGTACGCACAGAAGAGACCGGCAAAAAGCAGAAATTCTGTTGCCAAAAAAAGCCACATCCCCAACTTTCCCGCCTCAAACTGCTGGTTGGAATCCCTCCAGTGGTGCCCGAGCCAAGGCTCGTCGGCGTGGTCATCATGGTGGTCAATAGCGCTCATTCATGAACTCTCGTGGGCAGATCAAGTACAAAGTATACGGCAGCTGGGAAGAAATCCCGTGTATTCATTGGGGTTCGGAATGATTCAGCGTGCTGGCAAACATGGATGCAAAACTTGAATGCTTCGGCGCCCATCCCAAGGCCTGCAAGCGGCTCGAATCGGCCATGACGGAATCGGCATCACCAAGTCGTCGATCACTCAAAATAACTGGTATGGGATGGTTGGAGGCCTTTCGAGCGGCCTCCACAGCTTCGTGGACGCTGGTGCCTTTACCGGTTCCAACGTGGTATCGGCAAAGTTGACCTGGTTGCAACTGTTCACTGACGACCATATGGGCCGACACGACATCGTCCACATGGATGTAATCCCGGACACATGTTCCATCCGGAGTTGAGTAATCCGTCCCGAAAATGTTGAAGTGCTCCCGCCGCCCCTGCACCACATCAAGCAGCACCTGACTCAAACGAACATCATGGCCTGAACCCGCGATGGGCTCGCCAAAGGGGCCCGCACCCGCCCCGCAGACATTGAAATATCTCAAGATCGCGGCTGCAAATGGCGATCCCGACTCGGCAGCGGCAAAGACCGATTCTTCAATCAGACGCTCGCAGGCGGCTTTGGTTGATCCATAAGGGCTCGTGGGACAGATCGGATCATCCTCGCGAACAAAAGCGGTGCCTGAATCACCAAAGACCGCACACGTAGAAGAAAACACAAATTTGGGCACGCCGGCCCGACGAACCGCCGAGAGCAACCGAGTCGTGGTGCCGACATTGTTCTCCCAAGTCGCTATGGGTTCACGTACCGAAGCGCTGACATGCACATCCGCAGCAAAATGCTGCACACCGTCGAAAGACTCTTCCCGAAGGAGCGCGAGCACAGCCTCCTCATCTCCAGCATCGAGCACGTGGAAGGGCACGCCCAAATGCTTGGGGGCATCTGAGCGGCCGGCCCGGAAATCATCCAGCCCATGCACCTCGTGCCCTTGCTGTTTCAGTCCCACAACAGCGTGGGATCCGATGTACCCCGCAGCCCCTGTGATCAAAATTCGCATACCTATGTATCGGCCCGCCGATAGGCTCCACGCCATGAACCACCCGGTCGAACTTCGATGGACCCGTCTGCGTCCGAACGCCTCGCTTCCTCAGCCTGCCACCGCCCAAGCGGCGGGACTGGATCTCAGCGCAGCCATGGACGCCCCGGTTCGTCTTGAGCCTGGAGCCATTGCCGCCATTCCTTGCGGATTCGCCATGGCGCTGCCCGCGGGCTACGAAGCTCAAGTTCGCCCGCGTTCTGGGCTGGCTCTCAAGCATGGCATCTCCATGCCCAACGCGCCGGGCACCATCGATGCGGATTACCGAGGGGAAGTCAAAGTGCCGCTGATCAACCTTGGACCGGAGGTGTTTGTGGTGGAGCCAGGGATGCGTATTGCCCAAATGGTGATCGCGGCGGTCCCCAAGGTAAAAATCATCGAAACCAAATCACTTGACGAAACGAATCGGGGTCAGGGCGGTTTCGGTTCTACTGGACTTTAAACGCCGTAACGGTGTTGCAAAGATCGAATGGTCTCGGCACAACTCTGGCGTAACTGCAACGCCGGTAAATCTAGACCGCGTTCATCCAAGAAGCTGGCTTCGATGGCGTATCGAATCACGTAATCCAAATCAGCACGGCACTCGGCAAAAGGGTCAGGGAAGAGCTCCAGGACGTCACGCACAAAGGCCTGCAAAGCATCGGATTCCAATTCAGGATGCGCTTTCGCCAAACGTACCGTCAAATCCACCAGAGGAGCCCGAGCAAGAACTGCGTCTCGCTGCGTATCAGTTCGTAGCATCGCGGAAGGAAGTTCATTCTGTAAAAATCGCAACTCCGCTGTGAGAAACGAGCGCGGAACCCAATGGCCGTGCGGTAAACGTTGATCAGCCTCGAGCAGAGCTTCAACCAGGCGAAGAAATTCGAACGGCTGAAGGTCTACTCCGTCATCCCGTCCTTCCAAGACTGAATCCCACCAACGAACACGAGCGCTCCCAAGTTGTGGTTTGAGGACACTTTGGATTTGGGAAAGCCAAGGGGCCGCCGAAAGATCTGATTCCAAGTCATTTGGATACAACACCTCGGAGCGGCTCAAAAATAATTCTATCCACTTCACCGCGTCGTCACCCAGCACGGCGTCGATTGCACTAGCCAGCGCGGATCGAAGCACCATCTCCAAACGCTCGCGATCTTTGGGAAAGATCTCACACCAACGTGTGTACCAATGCTCGAGAGACTGGGCGTACCCAAGAAGGTTGGAACGCGTTCGGAACCGTTCGTAAACAGCCAAACGACCAGGGTCCAAAAGGACTTCGCGTCCTCCGAGTATCTCTGGCATACGAGACAGGATCTCACGATCTGCTGAGCGAATCTGAATTCGAAGATCGGGAAAAAGACTCCGGAAGAGTCGACCACCTTGTTCCGGATCTGTTTCCGTTCGCTTGACAAATTGATGGACTACGACGGCGAGACGTTCAACGCCACTGGTATCCAACAATTCTGAGGAACCTGTCTGAAGCAACGAAGACCGCAATTGCTCAACCCCTTGGAGGAGCACTTCGGCTTTTCGTGAGTCCACGCGACCCAACAGATCCACCACCGGATGCAAGACGTCGTACACCTTCGCTTCATGCCAAGCTTGAGCGCGAGTTGCAGGATTCAGCAAACGGATTCGTACATCGCGAATGTCGTTTCGCCAACGCTGGCCTAACTCATCCGAAGGAAAGCCCGCCGCGTCAAGAAAAGACTGCGTTTGAATGGCGCTCTCACAACAGCTGCGAACACTGGGAAGGTCAAACCGCTGTCGAAGATCTTCGGCGAATGGCTCCCACCGAGGGTCAACTTTCAGATCCGATTGAAGGATCTGAATCGCGGCTTCTGAAGATTCAGGAGATTGGGTAAGCAAGGCTCGACAGACCGGAATCAAATGTCCCGGATTTGGATCGGCGATCCCAAGTTGCATCCACAGGGCAAGATTGCCCTCGGCAATTTTTTCGTCCACCTGAGAGGTGAGACTGTGCATACGAATTGCCCGAGCAAACATCCGGTCCCCGGCAGGGTTTGGGCCCGCAGCTTCGAGATGCGCCAAGATCAGTTGACGCCAACCTTGTCGAGCACGACTTGACCAGTCGTCGGGGCCCCCCAGGGATTGACACTCTGTTTCAAGAGTTTCACGCAACAACATCCGATATGTCGGCGCTGACAAAGTCGGACGAACATCATCCGCGACCAAACCAAAGGTTTGGCCAAGCAGCAAGACCACCGCTTCAATCCAACAACTTGGCATACAGCGCCTCCAACGTATCCACCATGGCATCCACGGTGAATTCGGTTCGAACGAGGGACTCGGCCTCTTCGGCCCATTGCTGTGAAAGCTGGGGATGGTCGAGGTGATCTTGGAGGGCGGAGCGCAACGCTTGAACACCACCAATGGGCACCAGCCGCCCGGTTTTCTTGGGAACACACACTTCTCGCGTTCCGTCCGCATCGGTGGCCACCACCGGAACGCCAGCCAGCATCGCTTGAACCACCACCCGCGGCAATCCTTCACGGTACGAAGGATGTACCAGAAGATCGCAAGATTGGATCAGTGAAGGGATCTGCGAAGAAGGCACCATTCCGGTCACAACAATTCGATCGGCGATGCCAAGCTTCCGGGCCAAAGCCAAACGGACGTCTTTCCTCCAGCCATCCCCCACCCAGAGCAATCGAAGGCGTTCATCTTTTTGCATCAAGGGAGCCATCGCATGCAATAGATCGTCATGACCTTTCAGATCAGCGATCCGGGACACTGTCCCGATGACGATGTGGTTCGCATCGAAGCCGTACGCCGCTCGGGTGACTTGGCGGTCAATCGGTGTTCGAAAAGCCTCGACATCCATGCCACTGCGAACCAAGTGGTACTGGTCGGGCGTGCCCACCCCGGCCCGAAGCATTTGATCACGCATGCTCCAAGCAACCACCGGAAGAGCATGACAGCGTTTGGCGGCGTGCCTTTCGAGGGCCACGTACAGCTTGCGTAGCGGCCAAGGTTGGTAACGGTGGAACGGCATGCCATGAACCGTGTGCACAACGGCAGGAACCCGCTCTTTCCAAGCGGCACGACGACCCAGAATGCCCGCCTTCGAAGAGTGCGTATGCACCACATCGGGCTTCCAGTTGCAAATTAATTTCCGCAACTCACGTTCGCAGCGCCATTCCCGCAAGGGTGCGGGATCGCGAAACAAATGCGATGACTCCATGCGTTCAATTCCGGCGGGCACCTCGTTCGCCATGGATCCTTCGGGACCATGAATGGGGCCATGGACCAACGCCACCTGGTGACCGAGATCGCGTTGCCCCCGACACGTCAGCAGCGTGTTCTCTTGGGAACCGCCCCGAATCAGGCGGGTGGAAATGTGCATGATCCGAAGACTCATGGGGCCTCGGATGTCCAGTGCCAGCGTTCGTCGGGATATTGCAACCACTCAAGACAAAGTCCTTGGGCCGGCGCGGTCGGGCCAGACTGGCTTCGATCAAGCGATTCCAAAGCCGCGCGAACCCAATTCACCTCTCGATGCCCTCGCCCCACTTCTACCAGAGTGCCCGAGATGATGCGGACCATGTTGTACAAAAATCCGGAACCTTCGACCACGATGCGCAGTCGATGCTCGTCAATTGACTCAACGTCACAGCGGTGAATGGTGCGAACTGTGGTTTCTCGACCGTGATCTATTTTTGTGAACGCCAAAAAGTCATGCGTCCCCACCAAGCACTGCGCGGCTTCATGCATCGGCACCGGATCCAAGGCGTAGGCGGAAAATGCCACAAAATGACGATCAAACAGTGGACGAAGAACACCATGCTTCCCGCCGTGGCCCCAGGTGTAGGAATACTGTTTGGTCACCGCCTCACACGATGGTGTGAAATCCTCCGGAGCAGGTGCGGCGTCGGTGATAAGCACATCATCTGGCAAGCGACTGTTGATGGCCGCCGCCAAGCGTTCGACCGGAACTTGTCCGCGATAGTCAAAGCAAGCCACTTGACCTTTGGCATGAACCCCGGCGTCGGTGCGTGAAGCACCGTGCACCACTACCGGTTCTCCCACCACCCGAGAGACCACATCTTCCAAAGTGGCTTGGACCGTCCGAATCACTTCTCCGGTGGGTGGATCTTGGCGTTGCCATCCGCTGTAGGCGGAACCGTCGTAGGCCACGGTCAAACGAAAGCGGGGCACAATCAGTTCCCGAACAAGTTCTTGGTCCCGAACATTCCTTTGGCTTCAAACCACGCAAGCGCTTCATCCACCGAAGCAAAGATTCGGGTTGCCGTCTCGGTAATAAAAGGGCTTGGACTCTTGGCGGGCTTCCACACCACATACACCTCTTTGGTGTGCTCCCAAGCATGCTGCAGTTCGCGTTCCACTCCACTGGAAAGTCCTGGAACGCCACCCGGAAGCTCGGGCACCAGCGACACGATCATGTCGGATTGATCGATCAGCTTGAAATCCCGCATGTAGATCTGACCATCGATGTCACCAGCAATGTCAAGGATCTCACGAACTGGAATACGGAGGTCCTCGGTTTGATCAAAGCCACCCCCAAACTCATGGGGCTCGACATCAACAAAATCTTTGCCCACTTTGGCGGCGGCGATCGCACGGTCAAGCAAAAGCTTCTCGTCAACATCCGCGGGATCAAACGTAATGAAGTTCTCCGCCAGCGCTGCGCGGAACTTGGAGATTTCTGCCAAAACATCTGGCATGTCAACCACATGACTCATGGGGAACGATGGGTACACCTTCCGCATTTCGGGTCGGGTCACCAAACGTCGGCAAGTCTCGTACGTGGCATTGTGCCGTCCTCGACTCAGGATATAGAAATCGTTGGGGCAGCCCATGGCTTGGGCCAACAATTCGGTGGACAAGATCTCTTCCTCACGCCAGACCATGCAATCCTTGAGCGTGGCGTCGATCTCGTGCTCTTTGTGCAAACGAGCATGGACCATCTCGATGTTGTCCACCAAGCACACGAACATGTTGGGCTGCAGGGCTTGCATTTGATCGAAATCAAACGCGCTGAACAAACCATGGCGCCAGCGGAAGGTGGCGTGGGTGTTGACGATCAAATCGGGGTGCTCTTCCATGGGATGGCTGCGATTGATGATGTCTTTGAAGGCGGCCCGTCGAAGCGAAGCCAAACGAGAGATGGGCAGATCAAGAATTCGTCCATCTCGAACGTCTGGGGCCTCCTCGTACATCATCTTGCCGACATGGAAAGAATCGATGCGATCTCCCCCTTGCCCCGCCAAGTCCACAACTTGGCGAAGGTAGTCGGCTTTGTCCATACCAATCTGTCCGGTCACAACTGCTCGCATGGGGACAGTTTAACCGGCATGACGCTCAGAACCTCACACCAAGAACCGTTCTCCGGCCCCTAATTTTTCCGGAAGCTCACACAACGCCAGATCTTCGGGACACGTCGCGCTTGAGCTGCGAATTTCAATTTGGGCCGCGGGTTGTCCTGAAGCATCTTGGGCAATCTGTACGCCCGAATGGCTCAACCATTTGGCGGCTCGGACCGATTGGGCCATTTGACTTGTCTGTACGGAATCCGATCCCTCAGCATTCTTGATTGGAGCAAATTCTTCAGCCCGGTCTGACTCCACCACCAAAGGACGGGAAGCCAAAGGCAACGCGTCAAAGATGAACGTCTCATATTTGACCGCGTTTGGGGACGATGGCTGCTTCATCGTTCCCGTCGAATCGTCAAAGAATGGCACTTTCTTGATCGCACGATGGAATGGAAGACCCGTGCCACCGGTCAGTCGCTCCAAAAATTCCAAACCAAAAGCGTGCACGGCCATGTTCCCCGCTCGGAACATCAACCGACCATCGCCATCGGTGGCCTTGCAGACCTCAGGATCAAGATCCGAATATTCCAAAACCGTCAATTGGCCATCTTGAACCCCAAAAACACCAACCTTTTCGTCGGGCGCTCGTTTGGCGACCGCCTTGCTGGTTACTTCAGCGCTCGAAAAAGATTCTTCAATGTGCAGTCCCAAAAAGACAGGATCCAGCGCTCGGACCAAAGGGTTATCGACTTGGAAGTAAGACAAGTGCTCGATCCCTTGGCTTCGCAGGGTGGACAACAAACCCGAAGTGGACAAGGCGCGCAACGTCCCACCGTGGCCATCAGGATTAAACGCAATGGCATCCGGAGCAGCCAGCAGCACTTCACCGGTTTCACAGTCAACCGAAGGCATCACACCTTGGGTAAAAAAATGAACCGTGCTGGGGTCCAAACCAAAATGGCGGTGCTGCTCGAAAAAGGACACCGTTGATCCGTGATTCAATGGACTCGTCATGATGCACCAAGGAACGAGTTGACCGTAACGCTTTGTTTCGCGTTCGATTTGACCCGCAAATTGCGCAAACAGCGAATCACCAGTGATGGGACCAGAGGGAAACGTGCCCTTTGGGGCATCCCAGCCCAAGCGAGAGCCCTGACCTCCTGCCACTGTCAGGCAAGCGACTTTCCCTTCGGCCAACAGCGCTTGACCCCTGGTCAACGCTTGTGTTCGTACCGCTTGTTCGGTCAATTGCACCAAAGATGGGGGCTCGGGAGCAGACTCGGCCTTTCTATGGCCATCTTCATGCCACAAGCTTTGCAAGCAGGAAAGATCCAGCCGATCAAGGTCGCGTTGAAAGCGAGCGGATTGATCACCGGAGAGTTGATCCAAGCGTCGGAGAAGATGTGACTGGCCCGCCGCTGCAAACGATTCGGAATCAAATGAAGACACGACGGACCGAACCTCTACGCTGGATCCGTCGGCGAGGTCCAACCGTCAGGAAGATGCCGAACGGTTTTTCCCGTCCGCAAATAGATGACTTGCTCAGCGATGTTGGTTGAATGGTCGGCGACACGTTCCAGCTGCGCGACAGTAGAGCGCAGGCGGAAGGCATAGCGAACGGGCATCTCAGATGCGGCAACCTTTTTTTCGGCCGAAAGCAAGATCTCATTTCGAAAGCGATCAACCGTGTCGTCGAAAGCCAAGACTTGCCCGGCCAAATCTTCGTTGAGGTCGGCAAAAGAACGAACGGCGTCCCGGGTCATCCCAACCACGCTGTTGGCCATCACACGAAAGGCAGGGTCTGGGGCGCGATCCAGGTCATCTCGATGGTGCAGCACGATCTCGGCGATGTTTACCCCGCAGTCTGCGATCCGCTCCAACTCGTTGTTGAGCTTGACCACCGTCAAGACCGAGCGAATGCGAGCATGATCGGTTTCTCCAATGGCCAACAATGGCACCGACGCTCGTTCAATTTCCACGTCGATCCGATCGATTTCGTCATCCGCCAGAACGGCGGCATGGGCTTTGTCCTCATCGAGATCGAACCAAGCTTCAACGGCCGAGAGCAGAAGGCTCTGAACCCGCTCACCTTGACGAACAAGGTCCGATCGAATCGCGGCGTGGGCATCTTCAAAGGGCATGATGTGAATCTATCGGCACAGTTGGTGGCAGAACGTTGATTCGGGCCCTAGGCTCACCAACGTGATTCAACTTGGTGTCAACATCGACCACGTGGCCACCGTCCGCCAAGCCCGGCGGACGTGGGAGCCTGATCCCGTCTGGGCCGCGGCCGAGGCCCATCTTGGGGGTGCAGATGGCATCACTGTCCATTTGCGCGAGGATCGCCGGCACATCCAAGATGAGGATGTTCGGCGACTCCGAGAGCTGGTCCACATCAAACTCAACTTAGAGATGGCTGCGACACCAGAGATGATCAAGATCGCCATCGACACCCAGCCCCACACCGTGATGCTGGTGCCCGAAGGCCGCGAAGAAGTCACCACCGAAGGCGGGCTTGATCTGGTTTCGGGCCGATCACGACTCCAACCAATGGTGGATCAATTGCATGACGCCGGACTGACCACCAGTGCGTTCATCGACGCGCGGCCAGAACAGATTGATGTTGCCGCCGAAATGGGTTTCTCCATCTGTGAAGTCCACACCGGCCCCTACGCCCATGCCTTTCATGAGCATGGTCGAGATCCCGAAGCTTCAGAAGTTGTAACGATCTTGCAACAAATCTCGAATGCGGGACATCAAATTCAACACGCGGGAATGCGATTCAACGCTGGGCATGCGCTCAATTACTACAACGTCCAGCCTGTGGCCGCCCTGCCAGGCATCTGTGAACTGCACATCGGACATTCCATCGTTTCTCGGTCGGTTCTCATCGGGATGCGGGATGCGGTACGGGAAATGAAATCGTTGATCAGAGAGATGGCCCGATGAGCACTCCCCCTATTGATCATGCCGGCGTGCCATACCGCATTGCGGTTCTCGTCCACCTCACCGACGGGCAAGGCCGGAGGCTCTTACTTCACCGATACAAAGAGCCCAATGCCGGCATGCACTCTCCGGTGGGTGGCAAACTTGAAGTCGAAGATGGAGAATCACCGCACACCTGCGCGGTTCGGGAAGTCCACGAGGAAACCGGAATCGTGCTGAAAGAAGATGAAGTCCATTTGCTGGGGATGGTGAGCGAACGGGCCTACGAGAACACCAACCACTGGATGATCTTTGTCTACGAAGCAACTCGAACCATTGATCCCAACGAAATCACCTCGATGACCATGGACGAAGGCAAACTGAAGTGGGTGCGCGATGAGGACATTGAGCATATTGGAATCCCCGACACCGACCGGGAAATCCTGTGGCCGCAGGTCAAAGCCCACTCACCGGGTGGCTTCTTTGTGGTGCACATTGAATGCGGCGGCGACACGCTGGTGCCCACGCTGCTCCAATCACATCCGTCCCCGTGATTTGTTTACAAGTTGGCCGCCTGCGTCACCCGCTCGACCAGCGCTTCCGCCTGTTCTTTGGTCTCGGCTTCCGCGATCACCCGCACGATGGGCTCGGTGTTGGAGGGACGAACGTGCACCCAGCCTTCTGCCAAATCGACCCGAACTCCGTCGAGATCGTTGACTTGACCATCGGCGAACGCCGATCGAACCGCCGCCAGCACTTCAGCAACAGCCGCACGACCTCCGATGGCCGACAAGTCGCGCTTTTCTTTGACCATGGCCAGCGCAGGAAGATCGGCGACCACCGCAGACAAGGGTCGGTTCTCTTCGGCCAACAAATCCAGAACCATCGCCATGCCGGTGATGGAGTCCCGAACTTTGACCACTTCCGGGGCAATCACGCCGCCGTTGCCTTCACCACCCAGAATGGCGTTTGACTGCTCCATGACATCCACCACGTTGGCTTCGCCAACTGCGGAACGCACCACTTTGGCCCCTGAAAATCCCTCGGCAATGCGGTCAATCATGCGGCTGGTCGACAAATTGGCCACCAACACACCGGGCCCACGATGCCGCAGTACCCACGTCGCGGCCAAGGCCAAGGTGCATTCTTCGTGAATGGGTATCCCGCGTTCATCCACCAAGACCAATCGGTCGGCATCGGGGTCTTGGGCAAATCCGACCACCGCTTCGGAGTCGCGAACCCGATCGCACAAATCACCGAGGTGGGCGGGAATTGGTTCGGGCGGGCGGGCAAACACTCCATGCGGTTCACCGTACAAGTGCTCATAGGACACATCCAAAGAGGCAAAGAGCTGTCGTCCCCCTTCACATCCAGCGCCATTCACTGAATCGAGGACAATCGAACCAGGAACGCCCCGGACCGGAACGGCGGCGAGCACACGTTCGACGTGCTGCTCGGTCAACGAACCATCAGTAATGCTTTGACCTGTCCCACCGGTCTGCACATCGTTGTGCTGGAACCGGGCAATCACCTGCTCGGCAACCGCAGGCGGTGGCGCGACCCCTCGGTGATCAAGGCACTTGATGCCATTCCATTCGATGGGGTTGTGGCTGGCCGTCACCATCAGTCCGCCCGCGGCCTTGAATCGCCCGACAGCAAAACCCACGGTTGGCGTTGCTGCAATGCCCAGATCGACCACATCGCATCCCGCATTCAGCAAGCCGGCGCGAGCAGCCGCCACCAATTCGGCCCCCGATGGACGAGGGTCGCGGCCCAGCACAATCCGCACGCCACCTTCGGTCTGCGAGCGTAGATGGGTCCCCCATGCGGCGGCATATCGTTCGGCGACCGCTGGGGTCATGGTGGCCCCAACAATGCCCCGGGCACCAGAAACAGAAAGCATCAGCGGCGCATCAGTCATGAAGAGAACGCTAGCATCGTTGCGTGCCTTTTGAATTGCGTATTGAACGAACTTTTTCGGCCGCCCATGCCATTGTGGTCCAAGGCGAGCGGGAACCCTTGCACGGCCACGATTGGCGTCTTCTCGTGGCGGTGCGTGGCCCCCAGCTCGACCAAGAAGAACTGCTGTGTGATTTTCATGCCATCGAACAACAAGTCGATGGCGTGATTGCGCCATTCCACAACGCCAATCTCAACGAAACCGCACCTTTCGACCAGCGCAACCCCACCGCCGAAGCCATCGCGGAACATTTGTACCAGTCCTTGGTGGATCACATGCCCCAGAACACCAGTCTGCACCGAGTGGAAATTGGAGAAGCTCCGGGTTGCACCGCGGTCTACGCCGTCAAACTGGATTAACGATCCCGAGGATCGACGGTCTTGTCATGGGTGCGCTGGTTCTCGAGCGCTCGACCATTCTTTCCCGACAAGGTCGCGCGGATGGAATCCACGATGCTTTGGATCGTCTCGCTGCCGGAGAACCGCTCCAACAGGACCGCGCAGGTGGTTTCTTGATCACCACTGGTCTCTCGGTAGAGCATCCGGTACGACTCCAACACCGCATGAATATCTTCTTCAGTCATCTGCGCTCGCTGCATCCCCACTCGGTTGCAGCCCCGCACTTCAGCCGGCGCGCCATCAACCATCATCCAAGGCGGAACGTCTTTGATCACCCGGGCCAAACCAGCCAAGAACGCCCCCGATCCAATGGTGGTGAAGTGATGAACACCAGCGCCCCCACCCAAGTTGGCTCGGTCGCCCACCACCACATGTCCGCCCAACATCACGTTGTTGGCAATGATGCACAGCGAGCCAATGTGGCAATCATGACCGACATGGCTTCCCGCCATGATGAGATTGCGATCTCCTAAGGAGGTCACCCCGCCGCCTTGCACGGTTCCGCGGTGCACACTGCTGTGCTCTCGAAAGCTGTTGTCATCCCCACACTCAAGGCTGACCTGCTCACCCTTCCACTTGAGGTCCTGGGGATCGCCACCAACGACCGCGAAAGGGTGGACCGTGCATCGGTGTCCCAGCGTGGTGTCTGGCCCCACCACCGCGTGGGCCCGAAGAACACAATCTGATCCGAGATGACTGCGCGGACCAACCACCGCAAATGGGCCAATCTCACAGCCATCGGCAATGTGGGCCGTGGCGTCAACTTCAGCAGTTGGGTGAATGGTCATGGCGTGTTTCGCGTCAATCGACGCTGTCCTCCTCGATGAGCATGAAGCGAATTCTCGCTTCCGCCGCGAGGGTTCCCGCCACGGTTGCTCGACATCGGACCGAAATAATTCGGGCCCGAACTTGGATCGTCTCTGCTTCCAGAATCAACTGGTCACCTGGGGTAACCGGTTTCCGAATCTTCACGCCATCCAAACTCAACAAGACCGGGGTCTTCCCCGTGTTGTCCACGGTGTTGGAAACAAGCAGCCCACCCAGCTGAGCCATGGCTTCGACGATGAGTACGCCGGGCATGATGGGCACATTGGGGTAGTGCCCTTGAAAGAATGGCTCGTTGATGCTGACATTCTTGATGCCAATGGCTTTCTGATCACCATCAAGCTCCAGAACTCGATCCACCAAGAGCATGGGGTAACGATGCGGGAGGGCACGCTGAATGGACCGAATGTCCATCGTGCGACCTTCGCGAAGAAGTTTGGGGTCCACCGGAAGATCGTGCACCAATGAAAGCGCGAGACGCCGATTGAGTTCATGGCCCGACCGGGCGGCAAAAAGTCGACCTTGGATGCGGCGGCCGGTAAGAGCCAAATCACCAATCAAATCCAAAATCTTGTGACGGGCTGGCTCTTCAGGGAATCGAAGTTCGGTGGCAATGGGACCATCGGCCCCAAAAACCAGCATGTCTCCTTCGCGATGGTGTCGTCCCAAACCAGCCTGCCGAAGCGCCTCTGCCTCTTCCTCAAGACAGAAGGTTCGAGCGGGTGCAATCTCTGTGGCAAAAGTATCTGGCGTCAACGCCAAAGCTGCCGACTGACGCTGGATGCGGCCATCGTCCAAACCATCGTCACGACTGTAATCCAAGTCGTACATAACTTCGAGTCCACCGGCTTTGGCCGGCGCCAGTCCAACCAAGGCTTGCTCCTCGGATTCTGCCGTCAGGTTCTCGGGATGAAGCACCACCGCGGGTTCGTCTTGCTCCACGATGCCGACTTCCAGAATGGCTTGAACAAACACTTGGGCTGAACCATCAAAGCCTGGAGGCTCGGTCGAATCCAATTCAATTCGGACGTTGTCGATCTCCAGACCCGCCAGCGCGGCCAAGAGATGCTCGACGGTTTGCACACGAACTTCCCCGAGTTCCAAGATGGTGCGTCGCTCGGCTCGACGGGCAAACTTCACCAACGCGGGGATCTGCACCGCGGGATCCAAATCGGTACGAACAAACACCCGACCGGTACCAGGCTCAGCTGGAAGCAGTCGCAAGCGGCAGTGTTCACCGGTCAGAAGTCCGGGCCCTTCCAATTCAACAACCGCCGCCACCGTTCTCTGGAACAGGCTTGAATACGGGTTGGATGAAGAGGAAGCGGTCATGAAGAATGCCCAGGTTTCGACTTGGCCAGCCTATTGATGAAGGCCACCGATCGCAAGAATTGTCGGTGCGGGCGTGCGGGAGATCCAGACCAGACCTCGCCGGCCGGAACGTCCGAGATAACACAAGAATCCATCCCAATGGTGGCACCTTGGTGCACAGTCACATGATCTTTCACGATGGCCGCACCGGCCAGAACCACATCATCCTCCAAGACCGATGAACCAGCGACTCCAGACATACCACTCATGCGGACTCGATCACCCACTTTGGCGTTGTGTCCCACTTGGCACAGGTTGTCGATTTTGACATCGTGGCCAATGGTGGTGTTTGTCAAAAGACCACGATCCACACAGGACTGCACGCCGAGCTCGAATCGATCGCCGATGCAAACCGCGCCCAAATGGGGCAGACGGTGGGCTGGTTGTCCAGGGGCGTAATCAAAGCCAAAGCCTTCGCCACCCACCACCGCGTGCTCGTGCAAAGTGCCATCTTCACCAAGCTCACAATCCCGACCCAAAATGGCATGACTTCGCAAACGTGTTCGTGCCCCAATTCTGGCGCGAGCCCCCACTCGTGATCCAGATTCAAGAACGACTCCGTCACCCAAGGATGCCCCAGGGCCCACTTGAACAAAGGGACCAATGCAAACATCTCTGCCCAAACTCGCGCTGGAGTCGACCACGGCGGAAGGATGGACCCCGAAGTCAGGTTGATCTTCCTTGATCGCGAAAATTTCAAGAGTCCGCCGAAGTGGGGCATCGTCGACGAGGATCAAAGTCTTGTCTTCGGCATCACCGTAGGCATCCCGATCCTGCGCCCGAAGCACCACGGTTCCCGCAGGTGAAGCCTTGGCTACCGAAAGCCAAGCGGTACCAGAAACCGCAACCACGTCTTCCGAAGTGGCTTGCTCTGGTGCCGCGAGTCCCACAATGGTTCGAGAAGGATCACCAATGACCTCAGCATTCAGGCATGTGGCGAGTTCCTGAGCAGTGGCGGGACGGGTCAGAGCTCGTTCATCCGGCTGGTCACGATGGCGGTCACGTCGGCTACGGGTTCGGCGTGCAATACCGATTGATCCAAGATCGCACTGCGGACAATATTTGGATCAAGAGATTCAGGAACCGCAAACGGCGTCCGAGGCAACACCACGGTCCAACCGCGCTCGGCGGACAAGGACGCCATGGCCCTCTGTGCCAAACCGTGCAGCTGCTCGAGCATCCGTGCGTTTTCCGAATTGATGCGCAGCTCCATGGTGCGCTGCATGGCCCGGAATGCGTTGGCCTTTTCAAGGAGTTGATCTTCGAGCCGCATTCGTTCGGGGGAATCTGGAGTAAGGATGCCCGATTGCAAATCGTTTTGGATGGTGGTGATTTCGTCTTTCAGTTTCTCGGATTCAGATTGCATCCGCTGCACCAAATCAACCAAACGAGCTTCTTCTTGACTCCAAGCGTCAGAAGCTTCAATGGCTGCTACCACATCCACCACGACCACAGGACCTTCAGCACTTCTCGAAAAACCAAGAAGCAGCCCAACCAAGCCGCATCCCAACATCAACATCATGGTGCGTGATTGACGCATGTCATTCTCCTTGGGATCCAGCGGCCCAACTTCTGTTCATCTGGTCCAAAATGATGGCGGTCGCATTGACCGGTTGTCCGGCATACAAAATGCGGCGGTCGCGCATGAATTGTTTGTATTGAGCCTCAAGAGGGACGTCTCGGGAGGGAAAAAATTCCGCTGATGAATCATCAGCCACGACCACATCCCATCCGCGAGCCTCGGAAATTTTGCGAATCTCTTCACGCAACGCTGCGAAAACCGACTGCCACAGTTTGACCCGCTCGCGTTCCAAAATGTCATTCCAATAGGACATCTTGCCTTCGTACTGGAACTCAAGATTCTTGAATGCCACAATCGCTTCACGCTGGGCGGCAGAACCTTCGGCCGTTTGCATGACCTGTTCCGCTTCGGCCAACCGAGACTTCCAGACATCCCCTTTGGCTTGAATTTCTGCCGCACGAGCCTGCAACTTTCGTTCGGCATCCGCCCTTTGCTCAAGACCACCAATGACTTCTTCAATATTCACCACGGCAACAACCACCGCAGAGGCGGATTTGGCGGTGGTGCCGTCGGCCATATCGGCCCCGATCCAGCCCACCAGCACCGCCAATGGGAACCAACTTGCGAGTCGCATACACGCTCTCCAACAAGATCACACGGATCTTGGCTTCTAGGTACAGGATACCCCGTCAGGAGTCCTTGGCTCAGAAAGGCAGTTCCGCACGAAAAGAGAGGACCTGGGTTTGGTCCAAATCCTCTTGAACAAGCGGCCAAGCCAAATCAATGGCCATGGGGACCGGACCCAAAAAGGGCAGATAGAAGCGTCCACCAATGCCGGCCGCAACACGCCACGACTCAACACCGGGTTCTGAGAGAACCGTTCCCGAATCAACAAACACCGCAAGGGCGAAATTTTCACCGACCAATGGATGCTCGTATTGCAATCCCGCAAAGGCCAAGAAGGAACCTCCGATAGGGTCAGAACTGGGCTCGCCGTCACTGGCCCGCACGGACTTGGGGCTGATGGTGCGGATCTCAAATCCTCGCAATGAATTTCCCCCCAAGTAATACCGCTCCCATAGGGGAACCCGAGGCACACTGTCAAAAATATTGCCGAGACGAGCGTTGCAACGAAGCACTCGGTTGCGTCCTTGGTCGTCGGTGCCCATGAAGAAAAATTGGGTCCATTCCAAATCGGCTTTCCACCAACTGAAATCACCGCCTAAGAATCCAACCTGTTCCAAGGAGAGCTCCAAACTTCCGCCCTCGGTGGGTCGGAAAAAGCTACTCAGCGTCGTTCGGCGCAATTGCAGACCAACGCCGTTGACGGTGGAACGCTCCCCATCCAAGAAATATTCAATGGGGACCGAGTCGTTTGTGGGATCAATCTCCGCCGCATCGCTTCGCAGATTGAATGAAAGATTCCAGTTGTTGCCAAATCTTCGATCCACACCCACCGTGGCCCGTCGTGAGGATTCTGTTTGTCGAATGTACTGACGCTCCTGCCAAGTCAAATTGGTTCGGAATCCCCACTCGGTGTCGAAGACCCGCGGCTCCTCAAAATTCAAGCTGTACCGAAACAACTCGGTACCAGGCTGAATGGTCAACTGGAAGTTCTGACCGCCACCGCGGAAGCCTTCTCGAAAGCCATCAATATCCCACGACTCGGGAGGACGAGTGGCATCGAAGTTGGATTGGCTGTAACGAAATTCACCATAGATCCCACTGTCTGAACCAACCGCGCCCCCAAACGAAATCACCCCTGTGTTGCGCTCGCGAACAAAAACCAGCAGGTCACGGACGCCGGGCTGCTCTGGCTTGGCAGGTTCGATTTGAACTCGGACTTCGCTGAAGTGCCGAAGATTGTCGAGTCGACGCTCGGCCTCCTGAATTCCGGTCTTGTCGAATGGGCGTCCGGGACGCAGATCCAATTCACGCCGGATCACCTTGTCTCGGGTGACCACATTGCCACGAATGTTGATTTGGCCCACCCTCGAAACCGACCCTTCAAGGATTTTTAACTGCAAATCGATATTGGATCCGGGACCGGGACGGACGGGTCGATCCTCGATACGAACATCCAAATAACCCAGGGCGTGGTACCCAGATTCCACCTTGAGGATGGCGGCATCGATACTGGCTTGTTCCCAGGCGCTGCCAAGACGAAGGTCCAACAACGATTTGATCTGGTCGGCATCCATCACCGCCTTTTCACCTTCAGCGATCTCGATACGCACATCACCCAACTGGTAGCGAACGCCTTCGAGCACATAGAACGTCACGATGGCTTCACGGTCGTCAGGGCTTCGTGTCACTGACCAATCCACTCGGGCATCACGCCATCCTCGCCCTCGGTAAAAATCACGGACCGCTTTCGCGTCTTCGTCCAATTTGGATTCGTCAAGCGTGCCGGATTCCAACAGCAAGATGGCAGGTTGCACTTCGACCAACTGCTGAAGGCGGTCGCCTTTCATGGAGGAGTTGCCACGAAAGCGAACCGATCGCACTTTGGCTCGAGGGCCCTCGCTGACCAACAGAATCAAATTTTCCGGTCGATCCCCACTGGTAAATTCCACTCGAGATTCCAAATACCCTTCACCACGCATCCACAGTTCCACATCTCGTGCGGCACGTTCGAGGAGCGCTTCATCTCGTATAGAACCCAACAAACGTGGAACACGGTTCAGGATTTCTTCGGAACCGAGACGACGATTGCCTTGGACTTCGACCGAACGGATGATGGGCGCAAGGACCACGCGGTAGACCAAATCGACCGCACCATCGGGACGCTCGGTGACTTTGGCCACCACTTCTGAAAATCGCCCCAATTCTGTCAGACGCCGGATATCCGCCCGGACAATGGCGGCGTCCAAAGGAGACCCCGCCAGACTTCGGAGGTTGTTCAGCGCAAATCGGGTGTCCGATTCCGTCCCCCCCAGCACGCGGACGGTCCCCACCGGCCGACCGGCCAAAGTCACCATCAGGTCCTCGGCTCCCGCAAAAGAGGAGCAGAACAGCAAAATCAGAATGCGGGACGCAACCGACATGTGGGAGGAGGATACCCCCCATGCCGTATCAACCGAGCCACAAGGAGGCAATCATCCCCAAGGCAAAGAGAACCAAGGCCGTGGTGCCCAAAGCGTTGTCCTGGGTCGGCTGTGAAGCAACCCGAGCCACCGCTTGAGATCGACGCTGACGGTGGCTGGTTTTTGGCAATTTGGACTGTGGCATCTGCATTCTCCAAAGTCCACTTCGACCAAGAATGGATGGCAAACGAGCCACAAACCGAACCAGAGCCACGATGGGTTCAGGTCATTCCGACAACTCCGACAATCCGGGATGGCTACCCTGTGGACATGTCCGAGAATGCTTTGAATCGCACCCCGCTCTACGCCCGACATGCCCAACAAGGGGCGAAGCTCGTCCCTTTTGCGGGGTGGGAAATGCCCCTCCATTTTGGTTCCATCCTTGAGGAGCACCAAGCCACCCGAACTTCTGGTTCTATTTTTGACGTCAGCCACATGGGGCGGCTTTCCATCACTGGTCCCGCCGCCGAAAGCCTCTTGGAACGCGTGGTGACACGAAAGATGGCGGGTATGAAGGATGGGCAAGCCCGGTATGGATTGGCTTGTCAAGAAGACGGGGGCACCATCGATGACCTCATCGTGAACCGAATGGGACCAGAAGATTTTTTGGTTGTGTGCAACGGGGCCAATCGAGAGGCCGTGGTGAAACACCTGCAGTTCCACAACGAACACGGAGCAGACATTTCAGATGACACCATGGGCTCCACCATGGTTGCGGTGCAAGGTCCGGTCGCGGTGCAACGAATGACGGCCCGATGGCCGCATTTGGCAGAAATGAAGCGGTACCGGTGCGGACTGATCGAACACGGCGAGCACGCACTCTTTGTCGCCCGAACGGGCTACACCGGGGAAGATGGTTTCGAAATCATCGCGCCCAGCACCGCCACCGAAGCGATCATGGAGGTGCTCGACGATCTCAACCAGCACAATGTGGTCGATGCCGGTCTGGGCGCGCGGGACAGCTTGCGATTGGAAGCCGCGATGCCGCTGTACGGCCATGAACTCTCCGAGACCAAGGACCCTATTTCCGCGGGACTTCGATTCGCCGTCACACTCGAGAAAGATGCTCCAGGTTTTGTGGGCCAAGAAGCGCTGCGACAGAAAGCAGAACAAGGAGTGCCCACGACATTGGTTGGCCTCAACATCAATGCTCCCCGTGCCGCCCGGCAAGGTGCAGTGGTCAAGTATCAAGATGAGGTGGTGGGCGAAGTCACCAGTGGTGTGGTCTCACCTACCCTGCAACAGTCGATTGCCATGGCCATGGTGGACACCACGTGGAGCAACGAAGGCACCAAGCTGCAAGTGGAGATTGGACGAAGTGTGGCAGACGCCACCGTCGTACCCATGCCTTTTTACAAACGGTCTTAAGAGCTCTTGATCCAAAATACTCTGAGTCCAGAGCGCTTCAGACCAGTTCAACCTTGGCGGAGCTTGCGACGTTCTTCAAACCAACGGACGGGATGTCCAGATTCAATGGCACTTCGGATGCGACCCAGAGCTTCCGACTCCAACTGTCGGACACGTTCCCGGGTCAAACCAATTCGAGCGCCAATCTCTTTCAGGGTCAATGGCTGTTCACCTTGGAGTCCAAACCGAAGCCGCAAAATGCTGGCATCTCGCTCATCGATGACATCCAGAAGTTCCATCACCACGCTGTAAATCTCACGGTTTCCGGATTGCTCTTCGGGGGCCACCTGACTGGCATCGGCAAAGGTCTCAGAGAAACCACGCTGCTCGTCGTCGTTTGCGGTGGAGATGGTGCTCGCAGATTGAGTATCCATCGCTTGGCGTACCACGGCATATTTTCGCGGGGGAACCGAAAGCAACTTTGCCATTTCCGCATCGGTGGGCGGACGACCCTGCTTTTGCTCATAGTCACGAGCCAACTCTTTGGCCCGGGCGATCAATTCCACCATGTAGGCCGGAATATGCACCGGCTGACGAGCGTGCAGCAGCGTGCGTTTGATGGCTTGCTTGATCCACCAAGAAGCGTACGTTGAAAACCGCGCGCCTTGCGCGGGATCAAATCCCTCCGCCGCGCGAATCAATCCAACATTGCCCTCTTCGATCAGGTCAGACAACGTCATGCCACGGTTGTTGTAATTCTTGCTGATGGCCACCACGAGACGAAGGTTGGCTCGGATCAAACGGTCCTTGGCTTGATGGCAACCATCATTGATGATGGACCATCCAAGCTCCCGTTCCTCGAGCGGTGTCAAAAGATTGGTGCGGCCAATCTCTTGCAGGTAGTGCTCAAGTTCTCCATGGCTTCTGGACATGCTGGCCCTCGCAGGATCTTGTGATCCTTCATCACATTCGGCGAAATCCACGAAACGGTTCCGCCGCAGAAATCAATCGGACGAGGAAGTTGTGCTGTCAAACGCAGAAGGCGAATTGTTTCGGAACCGATGGGTCAACCTGTACGAACGGAACAAACGGAACTCAATTCCAAGCGGCGATTGTTGCGCACTCCAAAGAAGCGGTTGGCTTTCTTTCCGCCAAACTCTGTTCTGAACCCCGTCAGTCGCTTCGGTTTGACTGCTGGAAGAGCTCAAGCTGGGACCGGAACCAACCCCCACCAAGATCTGGCGAAGCAGATCGAAGTCGTTCCACCCGAGACCACAATTCCGATGCTGGTGTGCCAATACGCTGCAAAATCTCAAGCATGCCCACTTGGCAGGACCAGTACACCTTGGGCAATTTTTGAGGTGATGTGGCCAATGCGAGCCGTCGGAAGGTCGCCATCGGGTCCACCAGTTGGTCACGATCAGACCCCGCCAAATTCAGTTGACATTGCGCTTGCCCAAGTAGCCAAGGCGCTGCATCTGACTGAAGATTGAGCAATTGCTCAAACACCGGCAGGGCGGTTTTATGTTCCCCAAGAAAAAGCCAAGCGTCTGCCACCAATTCCAACCAAACCGCCGACGGATCCTCCTCGGAAAGCAGCCATCGGGAAAAACTTTGAAGGGTCCCTTCAAGCGTCGCACGCTGCGCCGTCTTCTTGGCTTCCGGAGCAAAAGTTTGCCGCAACCGATCGGCCATCGACAACTGGTCTCGGAGCATGCCTGCCATCACAGGTGCCATCTGCTCGGGATTACGTTCCAATTGATCCCACAAACTCCCAGACATCGAGACCCCCAATTCAGCGTTCACTCTGGCTTCCAAAGCAACCCGCTCACCCAACATGCTGTGATCCAACACTTCTGGCCATGGTTGTTGTTGGAAGATCCGCTGGGCAGATCGAGGACCATCCAGAGCCAAGGACACCTCGACGTTGGTCAGTCGATATTCCCCAGCGAGCACTGGATCCTTCGGTGATTCGAGATCTCTTGGCTTCAAAAACGAAGCCTTGAAAGCCTCCAGCCTGGACCGAGCAGTCCGTGCTGTGGTGACCCTTTGTTCGGGGCTCGAGTGGGCGACTTTTTGACGTTCCATGGCCAGCACGGCAGCATGCACCTCCTCTGATTCTGGAGCAGACCGAAGGGCCTGTTCCACATGTGGGCGGGCACGGGCGTCCTCACCAAGACCCACCCAGCATCGGGCCATGGCCAACCCATCGTCGGCCGTCTTCAGCATGGGTTCGAGGGAATGCAGCAATTCTGGATCCACGAGCTCAGAGTCGGGAGCGGCCACCTCTGCACACGCTTGAAGCAACCGAGTGATGCCATACCGCTGCGAAGGAATCGCAGGCAGAGCTTCGAGATCCGGGGCATTCCCAACCGGAACACCAAACGTGGCTTGACGGAACATTGTGATGGCTCGGGCCATGTCCTGAGCTTGGAAAGCTTGCATCCCGAGGGCGTATGAAGCTCGAACAAACGGGGAGAGATCCGTACCCTCCGCATGGGCTTCGCGCATGGCTCTTTCGTAAAGATCAGCCGAACGTTTGGCATCGGTTTGGGCCAGCTCAGAGGCAATCGAAACCAGGCCGCATGGCGGGGCATGATCGACCAACCACTCCGAACGCCGAGAACCCTGCCAGCATCGCCACAGGCGAGCGATGCGGGCACCCACCAAACCAGACCAATCGTGTTCACTTTCATGAAGAGGCCCACGGATTTGAACCCAGGGTTTGATGCTGTTGCTCAAGCCCACCGACGTAAGTGGCGCGTTCACCATCGCCCGCAGAACATTCAAATTGGCCCAATCAAAGCAGGCCCAAGGGTCTTCTTCTTGAAAGCGAAATTCTCCCGAAAGCCATCGGAACAACTGCTGTTCTGGAGGAGTCAACAATGCAAGGGTTTGTGGATCCAAGGCGTTCCGATCCAAAGTGGCAATGGACCGGTTGGTGGTGCTTTGAAAAATCACGCTGTGCAACTCAAACAAGGCGAGTGCGGATGGTGACAGAACCAAATCTTGCGGGATCGCCCCCGTACTCGAACCCCAGCCCTGGCTTTTTAGTCGTGCGCTCCACATCACGGCTTCGCGACGCATCAATTCCTGTGGGATCGCTTCTTCGAAACGGATATCGCGTGGCGCGATGGACAGGTCCTCAACACGATCCAGTTGAATTCGATGACTCAAGGCCAAAAATCTCAACCACGGACCACGATGATCACGCTCACGCCAAACCAAATTTGATCGGTCCAAACGAAGCACCGGATCGGTCTCAAAGTCTGGGTGCTTTTCCAGTGCCTCTATTTCCTGCCCGAGAGCTGCCATTCCGGCCGCACTCCATTCGTCCAAAGCGCGCACCCAAGTGTGAATGTCTCGACGTTGCTCGGGCGCAACCAAGGGCCAAGTCCAAAGCTGACGAAATGCGTTCTGCCCCGAACGAAGATGGACCAAAAGGACATCCTCGGCGTGATCCAAAGCCACCCGCGCTGACGTCGAACTGGGTTCAAGGTGCTGCTCACGCCAAATGATGCGTTCCCGACGAAGCGCCATCGCCTCTTCGGGATTGGCTTGAGCAACTTTTTGATCCAAATCAGCAAGCTCCTCGGCAGACACCCCTTCCGCATAGACCAAGGTATTTGGACAAAGGCAGCCAGCCAGTGCAACCAACATTGTGATTCGAACACGATGGAAAATTTGATTGATGTCAATACCAAGCATGACCGACTTGCTCCACCACTTTGGTTAATGCACGATCAACCCGCATTTGGGCTCAACGAAATGTTGTTGTAGCCCGCTCGAGCCACGGCATCAAACGCACGCACCACATGTTCCCAATCGGTTCCTACTGCGGGCTGGAGAACAATCGGATGATCTTCAGGCCAAAGCCCGCGTCCCCCAGTCCCCCCCATTCGGCGTTCTAACAACAGATTGGTGAGCGACTTGAGGGTGGTCGGCTGAGGAAATGGACCTTCAATCCCAATGGTGAATCCGGCCGCCACCGTCGAGTGTCCAGAATTCGTGTCTTGAGAAAGCACCGTGATAACCACCGGATCATCCGGAACTTCAAAGGGGTCCGCCACGCCCGCCCCCAAGCGATTGGGCAAATCTAAACGCTCGATCACTTCAGCTCGTTTGAATTCAGTCGCCACCATGAAATACACCAGCAACAGAAACACAACATCGATCATCGAAGTGAGATTGAGTGTGGGCCTCCGGGTCGAGCGTCGATCAAACTTCCGATCCCTTCGACGTTGAGCCCGCCGCGCTTCGGAACACGCGTCTTCAGGGATGTGCTGGTTTGTTTCCGAAGCAGCCATCAGGAAGCTGGCTCCAGCAGAACCAAGTGCACTTTGGCCTCTGCACCATCAACACGAGCACTGGCGGTACGCAATGCTTCGAGTACGGGATGAATCCATTCAAAATGAACCTCTCGATCAGCACGCAGATGGATGGCCAGATCAGGCCGCTGTTCTAAATCAACCGCGACTCTCTTAGACAACTCCTGACAACCGTCAGAATCGAGTGAAAAAGGTTGTCCCAACACCATTGCACGGAGGCCAACCCCCGGTTGATCGGTATCTGACAACACGTTGACCACCAATCGGGGCTCTTCTCCGGCAACCGCGGCCGCCGCGTCCGGGACCTTGGGCAATTCCAAAGGCTCGGCTTCACGGCTGACCACTTGAGACACCAAGATGAAGAAAACAACCAACAAAAAAACCACATCAATCATAGAAGTCAAGTTGGACTCAACTTGCGTCGGTGCATGCCTCCGTCTGGTGTGGATCAAGGTTGACATCATTCCCCAGCAATCGTGGTGTTTGGCTGTGAGTGGGCTGGTGGTTGAGGTCCGGAGTCTCCCAATGGTTCAATGCTGGAAGCGGGCTTGGCCACTGGAACCGAAGGCTTTCGCAAGGCGGGGTCAAACGGACGGATCAACGAAATCACTTCGGCAACGACCGCTTCCGAAGCGTTCAAGATCCGGTTGCGAATGACCGCGTATCCCATCAAGGCTGGGATCGCGACCACCAATCCCCAGAAGGTGGTAACCAACGCGGTGCCAATACCACCTGCCAGCAACACCGGGTCAGCGTTCCCCCCCGCTGCCACAATGGATTGAAACGCCAAAATCATGCCGTAGACGGTGCCGAACAGGCCGGCCATCGGAGCCAATTGACCAACCAAATTCAAAAAGTCAACTTTTCGAAGCCGTCTTGCGGTTTCTTCATCGGCAGCGTCTTCCATTGCCATCACCATGGCGGCATGACCTTTGGGGGCCGAAAGGAGGGTCGTATGAAGCACGGTGCCGAAAAAGCTTTGGTCTTCCGAAGCAACTCTGATGGCCTTGCGATATCCGCCTGTGGCCAAAAAACGAGCGACCGGACCTCGACTTTGGCTGGGTATCAACGCGCTGGATTGGGTGCTCCAGACAAAATAAAGAGTTGCCCCCAAACTGGCCGCGCTGGCCGCAATAAGCAACCAAATGATGCCGGTGCCGAGCCATTCGACGCTGCGTTGTCCGTCCGCCATGGCCCGAGTCGAGACAAAAAATGCATCTGCGAACGAACGTGAAGATGATCCGGGGCCTGCGTTTGCTTCGGCGGATCCGACCAACACACCAAATGTGAGGCCAAGCACACCCACCATCGACCAAGCCCTTTGAATTCTCATTTCAATCACCCTTTTTATTCTCCATTCCATCTGGCCGGGAACGCAAGCGGCCCGCGGTGTCTCGCTCCACAAAGTTGTACCCATCGGGTCCGCCATGGACCTCCGCTATTTGTCGCAACACGCCCAAGACATCCTCTTCCAAAAACTGAATGCATTTGATCGCCGTGCCTCGGGTCCCATCAGACCGAACTGGGTTTTGATCATCCAGTGCGGCAAGCAAGCCGTCGGCTTCAATTTCAAAAGGACCCGATCCGGTGATGTTTTCACTGAGCAAGAAGATCACATCAGGTTTCAGAGCGAGTGCCAACTCCAAAGCACGCAGCGGATTGGATCTTCCACGGGGCACAATCTCGTGGTGCATCCACCGAAGAACCGCACGCTTCTGATCTGCAGTGGCCAACGGCAAATCCGAAAAATTGGGCATGGGGACCGCCTCGTTGTCTTGAAAAAAGACCACCGAAAACCGCTGAGGCGGTGTGAGCTGGGCCATTGATCGCCCCAAGTGTTCCAAAACCATGGGCAACGACCGAATCATGGATCCCGAAGCATCAATGCAATACACAACGCGTTGAACATCGCTGCCGGAAACGCCAAGTAAAGACGCGCTCCCCCCCCGTTCTGAAGTTGATCGAGAAGCAAGCACCGGTGATGCCAAAGAAGCAGATACGGAAAGAGAGGGCTCGGGAAGGGAAGGCTCAGAAAGTGAAGGAACCGAGAGATCAAAGGCCGAAGACTTTTGGCTCGCTGAGCGGGAAGAAGTCACTTTCACACTGTCAGCAGGCATACTCACTGGGGCAAAGGCCAAGGATTCAAAGTCCGAGCGAACAGCAACCGGACGAAGCTCGTCTTCGCTCTGAATCACCATGAAAGTCATCCAGAATCCTGCCAAGACAACCAGGCCATGCAGCAAAGCCGACAAGAACCAGGGCAAGGTTTGACGGATTTTGGCCTCTCGACGGAGTTCGCCAAGGGTGGCTTCCACCTCATCCGACGTGGCAGAAGGTCTTTCATCGTGAAGCGCTTCAGACATCGAATCCAAAGCCTACCGCCTGACCGAGACAGGACTTTTGTTGACGAAGAAGTTCTTCAGAACCCGGCACCTTGGGTCGCGGTGGAACCCGAAAACTTTGGTTTACACCAAATCATCTTGTGCATCGACCGTGCACGGCCGACGCAAGGCCGAAGGCTGCTCTCGAGGGGTCTCCAGGGCCCAATCGATACTGAATCGATCTGCCCCTCGTTGCAGCAAATGGATGGCCAATCCCCCGACCGCGAAAGTGGCGATCCAATCGGATCCGTCCTCTGGCACCACAAAGCTTGGCCACCACGTCAACAACACCCCAAGCACCGCGGCTCGGGTCCAAAGCCCAACCAACACCAAAATGCCAGCCACAAGCATGAGGAGGCCCAACAGCAAGTCGAGTTGTCCCACCGCTTGGATGCCGAGGGCCGACAAACGCTCTTCACGCAACGAGGTTGTGGATTCCAAGACCTCGATGGCGGTGGACAGGGCGATCACCGCCAGAAGCAGTCTCGCCACCAAACCCACTGGATCGAGCCAAGGCCGCCATGATTTCCGCCGCTTCATACTTTTAAACTATCGGGCCGCACGGCAACACCGACTCCAAAATGCGATCGTATGATGGAGGTGCAATTCGGGCTCATCCAGCACTCTTTTGGCACGTAAACTCATTTCGAAATTTAGTTTACATGCTGGTGGTGGTTGCTCCAGTCCGATTGTTGGTCCCGTAGCCCAATTGGTAGAGGCACACGGTTTAGGTCCGTGCCAGTCCCGGTTCGAATCCGGGCGGGGCCACTTGCGGCGCCACCCCGCCCTGATCTTGATCGCAAAGCCAAGTGCCACTTGGGCCGCGGCCTCCAGAAGCCGATAGAGGAATCACGATGACGCAGTCAGACTGGCGAAAATTCCCGGCCCTTCAACAGCCGACCTACCCAGACCAGGAGCAGCTCCGGGCGGCGGTCAGTCGACTTCGTGCTTTGCCACCGCTAATCACCAGTTGGGAAATCGAAGCCCTCAAAACCCAATTGGCAGAAGTCTCCAGCGGGAAGCGGCTCCTCTTGCAAGGCGGGGACTGTGCAGAATCGTTCGACGAATGCTCTTCTGACGCCATTGCGGGCAAACTCAAAGTGCTGCTGCAAATGTCACTGGTCATGGTGCATGGCACCCGCCGACCGGTGGTCCGAGTGGGCCGCTTCGCAGGTCAATACGCCAAACCCAGGTCCAAGGACACCGAAACCAAAGACGGCATCGAATTGCCCTGCTACCGAGGTGACAATGTCAATGGCCCAGCCTTCACACCCGAGGACCGCACCCCGAATCCTTGGCGCTTGGTCAAAGGACACGAGCGCGCCGCCCTGACATTGAATTTCATCCGTTCATTGATTGACGGCGGATTTGCAGACTTGCACCACCCGGAATACTGGAGCCTGGGCTTTGTGGCGGATTCACCCAACGCCGACCGGTACCGACAGATTGTTGAAGAAATTCAAGACTCCATTTCCTTTATGGAAACCATCGCCGGTCGCCATTTGGGACAAACGGATCGGGTTGATTTCTTCACCAGCCACGAAGGGTTGCACCTCGAAGCGGAAGCAGCCCTGACCCGAGAAGTGCCCCGGCGCGACGGACTTTGGAACCTCTCCACCCACCTGCCATGGATCGGCAAGCGCACCAACGACCCAGATGGTGCGCACGTTCGGTACTTCGCCACCATTCGAAACCCGGTGGCGGTCAAAATTGGTGAAGACACCGAGCCAGATCGACTGCGCCGGATCATGGACATCTTGCATCCCAACGACGAACCTGGTCGGTTGGTTTTGGTGCACCGCTTTGGTGTGAAGTCGGTCAACGATGGCTTGGAACGGCTGATTGAATGTGTCAAAGCCGATGGTCGACAAGTGGTCTGGGTGTGTGATCCCATGCACGGCAACACGGTGACCACTGCATCAGGAAGAAAGACCCGACACTTCGATGACATTCTTGGTGAGGTCGAACGCTCGATTGGCGTGCACGAACGCATGGGCACCTACTTTGGGGGAGTTCATTTTGAACTCACCGGCGAAGACGTCACTGAATGCACCGGGGGCGCCCGAAACCTTTCCGAAGCCGATCTTGAACAGGCCTATCGGTCGCAAGTGGATCCTCGCCTCAACCGCGAACAAGCCCTTGAAATTGCCCTTTTGGTGGCAGATCGAATCAGCAAGAAATAACCCTTAGCCGGTAGAATCTCGGGTTCATGCCGCTTCACAACGTGGTTGTCACTGGAATCGGACCTGTCGGAGCCTTCGGGCTTGGCGCAGATGCTCTTTCGTCCGCGCTCCAAACCGACCAGCCTCTGGCGCAGCCCGCCACCAAAAACCAAGGGCTTGGTCTCGCCACCGATTTGGCCTGTGAGATCCCGGCGGACAGTTTCAAAATCCGAGACGTGGTCCCCAAAAGCCACCGCAAAGCCATCAAAGTGATGTGTCCTGACATTGAATCGGCTTTGGCCGCCACCGACTCAGCCATTCGACACGCCAACCTCCGTACCACCACCACCCATCCTGAAGAAACCCCAATCCCCGATCCCCTGCGATTGGGATGTCAACTTGGGGCTGGGCTCATTGCGGCAGACGTGGAAGAGTTGGGCGGAGCCATGACCGTTGCCGCGCCTGAAGGCGTGGTCGATGTGCAACTTTGGGGCCGCGAAGGCATGGAACGTCTGACCCCCCTTTGGATGTTGAAGTATTTGCCCAACATGCCCGCGTGCCACGTCACCATCGTGCATGGAGCGCAGGGACCGTCCAACACCATGACCTGCGGGGAAACCGGAAGCATGCTGGCCGTCACCGAAGCCGCTCGCGTCATCGAACGAGGGGATGCGGATGCTTGTCTTGCCGGCGGCACGGAAGATCGCATCCACCCGGTGCAGCGGATGCGACAGCACTTGTCGGAGCGTCTGGGGAAAGGGGTGCCGTTCAAAGATACGGGAGCGGTCCCGGGCGAAGGCGGCGCGGTGTTGATTGTGGAGTCTCTCAAGCACGCCACGGCACGAGACGCCACCATCCTCGCGCAGGTCAAAGGAATCGCAGGCGGACAATCTCCCCACTGCACCCGCGATGGCGGTGTGCCCAAAGACGATCCATCCTTCGCTTCCGTCATGGAGCGGGCGATGGAAGATGCTGGGGTTTCGGCCCAAGACATTGATGAAGTGATCACCAGTGCTTCCGGCGTGAACTCCGACCACGCCGAACAGCAAGCCATTGCTTCGATTCTTGGTTGGTCAGCGCAAGACCCTCGCATCACGACCCCCGCCAAAATCTTTGGCAACTGCGGCGCAGGTTTGGGCGCTTTGGTGGCAAGTACCGCCGTGCTGCGCATCAGCCAAGGCCAAGCCCAGCGGGTCCTGGCGTTTGTCACCGGTCAAGGCGGACAACACGCCGCGTTGGTTCTGGAGGCAAGCGCATGACACGCCAAGTTGTGGTTACGGGCATGGGTTGGATCACCCCGTTGGGAAAAGACCTCAACACGGTGTGGTCGGCCTTGATTTCTGGTCAATCCGGCATCAAACCCACCACCCGATTTGACGCCTCAACCTTTCCCACCCGAATTGCCGGGCAGGTTGCGGACAGCTTCGATTGGAAGCAATCGGTTCGTGACGCCGTGCAACACGGCCACCCAGGTCGACACACCACCTACGCGTTGCACGCCGCCGCGGAAGCATGGCGCATGGCCGGACTCGACCAGTCACCACCAAACCCAAATCGCAGCGGCATCTATCTCGGCGCGGGGGAAGGTCCCCTCGATTTTGTGGCCACCTGCCGGTCCCACATGTCCGGGGTTCGTGACGAGGCATACGACTGGCCAACCTGGGGCAAGACCGCCCAGCAGGCGTACTCTCGAGAATTCGAAGCCGAGCAAGAGCCTTTCGCTCCGGCGCGCCACTTGGCGTTGGAGTACGACTTGCGGGGACCAACCTCCAACTGCCTGACGGCTTGCGCGGCGGGAACCCAGTCCATCGGCGAAGCGACCCACTTGATTCGGCGCGGTGAAGCGGATCTCATGCTGACCGGCGGCACCCACACCATGTTGCATGAGCTCGGCGTCACCGGATTCAACCGGTTGACCGCGCTTTCCACCGCCAACGAAGATCCCCCCGCCGCCAGCCGTCCCTTCAGCCGCACGCGAGGCGGCTTTGTGATGGGCGAAGGATCAGCGATCGTCATTTTGGAATCGGCCGAACACGCGGCCGCCCGCGGCGCGACCCCGCTGGCAGAAATTGCGGGCTATGGCTCCACCGCCGATGCCTACCGCATCACCGACATGCACCCAGAGGGCGCTTTGGCCGCAGCCGCCATGCGGGCCGCTCTGAAAGAAGCCAACATCGACCCCCAAGCCTCCACCGGACCGGGCATCGATTACATCTCGGCCCACGGAACCGGCACCAGTGAAAACGACCGCGTTGAAACCATGGCGATCAAAAGTGTGTTTGGTGACCACGCCCCAAAGATTCCGGTGAGCAGTGTCAAAAGCATGTTGGGCCATCTCATCTGCGCTGCCGGCGCGGCTGAACTCGTGGTGTGCGTGCAAGCGCTGCGACACGGCATGTTGCCGCCCACCGCCAACCTGACCGATCAAGACCCCGCGCTTGATCTTGATTACGTCCCCATCAATGCCAGACCAGCGGAGGTTCACGCATGTCTTTCCAACTCTTTCGGTTTCGGCGGCCAGAATTCCGCCATTGTGGTGCGAACATGGCCTTCGGAAGCCTCCTGATCTTGAGTGCGTCGGCCTTTGGTGCCGACCGACCCACCGAAGACATCTGGTCGGTGCGGACCATGGGCATCTGGTCGGATCCCTATGAAAACGACCTGCGCATCTTGACCAACGGGGATGAGCTGGAATTGGGCTTTGACGATTCGTTTGGCTTCAGCGCGGCCATTGGCTGGCAGCCCAAAGGATTTGCTTTCGGCTTTGAGCTGGAATACCGAAGCACCGAACACGACCTGGTTTCAGGCAACCTGCCCGAGCTTGGCACGATCGAAGCGGATGCCACCCGATCCGTCGAGACCATTTTCCTCAACGCGGTCGCCCGGCAAAAGCTTGGCTTGGACATCACGATCTTTGGCGGCGTCGGCCTGGGCTATTCCAGCATTGATTTTGATCTTCGAAGTTTGGGCGGAGACGCCGACTTTGACGTCGGTCAGTTCTCGGAAGACACCATCGCCTTCCAAGGCTTTGTTGGTTTTGAAAAAGCCATCACCGATGATTTGGGATTCGTCACCCAACTTGGATGGTTCCAATCCGATGAGCCCCGGTTTGAAAATGAATTGACCCAACCGTTCACGATGGACGTGAAATCGCCCAGCCTTTCGGTGGGCTTGCGTTACGAGTTCTGAAACTTCAGCGTCACGTTCCCAACATGAATGTCGAGGGTTCGAATCCGTTCACCCGATTTCCAACCCTTGAAACCTCCTTCACGTATACGTGGCGGGGGGTTTTCAATGCACAATCGATGCTCTGTAAGCAGCAACTTTTAGAGCAGACCCGCTTGCCAGCAACTTCACCAGCAACAACGCTGCGCCTGCCTCATCCTCATAGGCGATGATGCATTCATGACAAGATCGAAGATGAACCGGCGTGACATACTCCGTCATGGTGCACTTGGCGCGATCGCATATCCAATAGCTTCTCAGCCTTGGTGGCTTGGTGGCACACCTCAAACTGCCACCATCCCTGAGCGATATCACCGCGTAGTACTTCGGCTCGATCCAGACTGCCTCAATCTGGAACCCTCTTTGCGGTATGAAGGCAACAACCTTGATGTACGGGGGAAAAGGAACAGCAATGGCCTATTCCAAGATGATGGATCGACCGTTGCCAAAAGATGGCAACAAGCTGCCGAAGGATGTGCTGGCGTGTTCGTGCTCCGTGACTCGCTCTGGAGCCAGCAGGATCACGTAACACGTCAGCGTGCCTTTTCCCCACTGCTCCCGCCAAATTGGATCACGGCAGCATCGCTTGTTGCCACCGGATCACTCGCCTGGCAGCCGGTCTTTTCTGCGCCTGTAGACGACGACAGGGCATGGAACAAACTCGCGACACCATCCGACCTCTTTGGTTCAGCCCCAAAGAGTGACTCACTTTTCAAAGCAGCAATCAAGCCGGCACGTACAAAGGATAAACAGCCCGGTTCAGCTGCTGTGCAATCCCGTAATGCAAGAACGACCCTCAAGTTTCTAGGCTCGGCAATGAATGAACTTCATTCTGCAGGAAAGTCAGGAGATGCTCTTGCTGTTGCTCGGATCGGGGCCGAGATCTCATGCCAAAGCGATCGCCGCTACTTCACAACCAATGGCCGGCGACGGGTGATTCCAATCACGGTTACTAATCCGAGTTTGTATGAAGTCGGCGAGGGCAAGGGCTTCATTGCGCAAGAACATGTAGAGCTAAATGGTGCCTCTGAAATTGCAAAGTTAGTTTCAAAGGAACTGCTTCAACGTCGACTCGACGATGGCGACATTGCAATCGAGCGATACGACATATCTAGGCCAAGTGAGCGTTCCAATGCTATCCAGACCCTCGAGGATCTCATTCCGATCCACAGGAAATCTGCAATCGAAAGCAGAATCTGGCTTTGGGTTAATGGGCCGCTTAAGCAGGACAGAAAGCTACAAGGAACTGACGCAACCAGATGGGTTCCTGAGTTTCAACACGAAATCAAAGCTGCATCGATCAATCACAATCGACTACGACTATTCAGCAAACCATCCGTCGATCTGCCCAAGGGTCCCAGCCGCAAGGATGCACTAGACCGTGCGATTATTCGATTCCAACAGATGGATTTACCGCTTAGCCTCAACCTGCGTACTGACGCATTCCGACAAGTCTTCAGCTGAATGTCGAGGGTTCGAATCCCCCCAGTAAATCACTTGAAGACATCACAAAAAAGCCGCGACCAAATGGCCGCGGCTTGGAATAAAAATGCAATGGGCGATGGGCTCAGGCGGTGAAGCCTGCCTTGAATTCGGTGATGGCCGCTTCGAAGGCATCGGTGTCGATCTTCTTGAACGAACCAGCCGACGCCAAGGCATCACGCAGATCTTTGCGGGCCGACTTGAAGTGCTCGAGCAAGCCTTCTTCGAACTTCCCGACGCTGGAGATTTCCAAGTCGTCGAGGAAGCCTTTGGACGCCGCGTAGATCGAGATGCACTGGTCAATGGTGTCGAACGGGGTGTACTGCCCCTGCTTAAGGAGTTCCACCATGCGAGCACCACGGTCCAGTTGTTGCTGGCTGGCCGCGTCGAGTTCGGTACCCAACTGGGCAAAGGCTTCGAGTTCACGGAACGCAGCGAGGTCCAGACGCAGCGAACCAGCCACTTCCTTCATCGCCTTGATCTGGGCCGCACCACCCACCCGGGACACGGAAATACCCACGTTCACCGCGGGTCGAATACCGGCCGCAAAAAGTTCAGGCTGCAGATAAATCTGACCATCGGTGATCGAAATCACGTTGGTGGGGATGTAGGCCGACACGTCACCTTCTTGGGTTTCGATGACGGGCAACGCGGTCAACGAACCGGCACCGTTTTCATCGGAAAGCTTGGTCGCCCGTTCGAGCAACCGGCTGTGCAGATAGAACACGTCACCGGGATAGGCTTCACGACCTGGAGGACGACGAAGCAGCAAAGAGAGCTGGCGATACGCCACGGCTTGCTTGGACAAGTCGTCGTACACCACCAACGCGTGCTTGGGCAACTTGCCTTCTTTGCCTTGCCACATGAAGTGCTCGGCCATCGCACAACCGGCATACGGCGCGATGTACTGCATCGGTGCCGGGGAAGATGCGGAAGCCGAGACCACAATGGTGTAATCCATCGCACCGGCTTTCTTGAGGTCTTCCACCACGGCGGCCACGGTGGATTCTTTCTGGCCCACCGCAACGTAGACGCAAACCACGGCTTCATCGGTGCCCCAGTACCGCTTTTGGTTGATGATGGCGTCAAGACCGACGGCGGTCTTGCCGGTCTTGCGGTCACCAATGATGAGTTCCCGCTGGCCCCGGCCAATCGGAATCATGGAGTCGATGGCTTTGATGCCCGTGGCCATGGGTTCCGAGACGGGCTGCCGGAACGCGATGCCGGGGGCCACAATGTCGAGCTTCATTTGGGCTTCGCCTTCGATGGCGGGTCCACCATCAAGCGGGGCGCCCAACGGATCCACCACACGACCCAGCAAGCCGTGCCCGGCGGGTACTTCGAGCAAGCGGGTGGTGGCTTTCACCGTGTCACCTTCTTGCACGGCCAAAGCATCGCCGTAGATCACACAACCCACGGTGTCGAGTTCGAGGTTCATCACCTGGCCCATCACCGGGCCCTTGCTGGTGTCGAATTCCACGAGTTCACCGGACATGGCCTTGGCCAGTCCGTATACCCGGGCGATGCCGTCGCCCACTTCCACCACGCGTCCAACTTCCGAGACTTCCAGTTCGGCGCCGAACTGTTCAATCTCTTGTTTCAGGACAGAGGTGATTTCGTCAGTCTTGATCTTCACAGCGTTCTTTCCAGGGGTAGAGAGGCGTCAAAAGACGGTTGGTTTATTCCGAAAGAGGTCCGAGGGTGTACACGATGCGCACGGCGGCTCGAACCTCAACTTCGCCGGCTTCGATGGTGGGGGCCCCAAAGTCAGCTTCGGCGGACATCATCATGCGTCCCCGAGCCATCACTGGTGGCCTTGCGTTGTTTGATTCAATGTCAATGTTCTGAATACCGGCCAAGACCATGCCCGAAGCAGCGGACACGACTCTGGCTTCACGGCGAGCGTTACGCACCGCTTCTTGCAGCAGTTCGTCACGCTGGGCCATGCGAGCGGGCTTGGAAAGACCAAAGCCTTCCAAGTTCACTTCGTCCGCGCCATGCTTGGCGCTCTTGGCCAGAAGCTCGCCGACCAGTTCCAAGCGGGTGGTCTCGATCAGAATTCGATGTTCCAGCCGATGCCCCAGCACGGTGGGCTTCCAGTCTTCGGCCGGATTGCGTGGACGCTGGGACCAAATCGGTTCAAGGGAATATCCCCCGGTGCGTCGCTCTTTTCCCGGCTCGATGTCCAAGCTGTCGAGGAAGTTGGTGATTTTGGTGATGCGACTTCCTGCCGACCGCATGGCTTCGGCCACGGTGTCGGCTTCGGCACGAACGACGATGCGAAGGCTCGCCTGATCGGCGGGAACTTTCAAAGCCGCTTCGCCGCGCACGCTCAATTGGGAAGGCGCTTCTTCGGCCGCAACGGGGGCGACCGCAAGCAAAGCAACCATGATCGTGCGAAGCAAGGACATCAGGGGCCAACCATCTCCGAAGCACGCGCCCGAATTTTGGCGCCGGCTTCCACTTGCAAGGCGTACTCCAGGCGACGCAAGCGAGAAGCAATGGAGCCGTCGATGAGTTTGTCACCCACCTGAAGACGCAGGCCGCCAATCAGACTCGGGTCCACCTTCCATGTGATCACCGGAATTCCACCCACGGCCGCGCCGATCTTTTCGGCCAACGCATCATGTTCAGAAGACATGTCAGCAGGAGTGGTCACACTCACTCGAACGCGGCCGGCGGCGGCGTCGGCCCGAGCTTTGGCCGCTTCCACAATGCCAGGCAACGCCGCAAGACGCCCCTTGTTGTTCAGCAACCGCAAGAAATTCAACGTAACGGGTTCGACTTGGCCCATAAACATTCGAACCAAGCTGGCGTCTCGCTTTTTGGGATCGATGATGGGACTGCGGAGAAACTCTGCGAAAGAGGATTCGTTGGCAGCCAATTCAAGGACACCACCAAGACTTTCGCACACGGCAGCAAAGTCACCACCTTGGGCTGCAACCAGATCTTGCAGACTCTCTGCGTAGCGTTCAGACAGAGCGTCGGTGCGAACTTCGCTCATTTCAGCCCTTCATTTCCGCAAGACTCTCTTGCACCAATTGCTGCTGATCGGCCACGGTGATCTCCCGGCCAAGAATCTTGCGCGCCACCGCCGTGGCCAAAGCACCAGCCTCAGCGTGAATTTCGGCAACCGCAGCTGACTTGGCCGATTCGATATCAGCCATGGCTTTGGTTCGGAGCTGGGTCAACTCCGCGTCATTCGCGGCACGCAGTTCTTCGGCCACCCGCTGGGCGTCGGCCTTCGCTTGGGCGATGGTCTCGGCGGCTTCTTTGCGAGCCTCAGCCAGTTGAGCTTCAAAGTCGGCCTTGGCCTTCTCTGCTTCAGCGCGAGATTGCTCGGCCTGTTCAATATCACCTTGGATCTTCTGCTGGCGGTCTTCAAGGCCACCCAAAATCTTGGGCCAAACCACCGTGGCCAAAATGCCAAAGACCAGCAAGAACACCACGATCGTTGCGATCACGGGGTACAACTGTCCGGCGGGGTTTTCCAGAACACCGGTCAGTGGCAGGTGTTCGGCGTGATGGCCGTGATCACCATGATCATGACCATGATCACCAGCGGCGTGAGCCGCCTCATCCGCGAGCAGCAAAAGGGAAGCAAAGAGCATGCATTGGCTCCGTGAAAGGGTGATGTCGGCCGGGGCCGCACCCCGGCCGACGTGAAATCAATCCAACTCAGCCGACGAGGATCACGGCGGCGAACGCAACACCTTCAATGAGGGCCGCGGTGAGCAGCATGTTGGTGAAGATCTGACCCTTCACTTCAGGCTGACGAGCGGTGGCCTCACACGCAGTAGCGCCGATGCGGCCGATACCAAGGCCAGCGCCGAGAACGGCGAGACCCGCGGCAAAGCCGGTGATCATTGGCGAGGAGGAGGCAGCAGCTTCGGCGTCCTGAGCCATTGCGGTGGAAGCGACGAAAAGAGGGGCAACAATCGCGAACAACTTGTTCATCTTGAGAAGCACTCCGGCGGTCTTCAAGGTCCGGCCGTTCAACCCCCCGCCAAGGGTGAACCGCCAAAGGTTCAATACATCAATGTGCGGGGGATGGCTCCGCCGCATCGTGAGCGTGGTCGTCCTCATG
>Ga0160422_10000078_pt1 | contig 51374 bp, 69 predicted proteins | sample Fk160mmetaG_FD_108192 | JGI IMG/M metagenome (GOLD analysis project Ga0160422, IMG submission 108192) | Marine microbial communities from the Central Pacific Ocean - Fk160115 60m metaG | ecosystem: Environmental > Aquatic > Marine > Oceanic > Photic zone | place: The Central Pacific Ocean... | reverse complement strand
TATCATTCCAAGGTGGATTCTTAATATGTTTTTCAAAATCTTCACTATTATATTTGCTGTCTTTATATCTTTGTTTTACAATTGAACTGTAATATTTTTTATCCCATTTATTATAATATTTTGTGTTTTTGTGCATCCACTCTGACTTTTCATTTAAATCGCTCAACACTTGTATTTGTATAATTGCTAATCCTTTATTACCAGATCCAAATCCTCCTACTGGTCCACCAGATACTTTGCTGTTATATCCTGCTGATTGTTGTTTTTCTTTTGTTTTGTAAGAAGTATAAATGTACAAGTCTTTTTCAACAGCTTTTGCTTGATTGTTTTTTTCCCAAGTTTCTAATTGTTCAAGTGTGTAATCTTCTGGATCACCAATACATAAAACTAGTTGCTTGTCTTTTGGATAATCATTAAGTATGTTATCAGCTTTTACAAACATATCTTTTTTTACCCATACAACATCTATTTCATTTCTCTTAAATCCCATACTAGCAAATGGACATACTGCCATTCCATCTAGTTTACGTCTAGGTGTTGTGACATGGGTAACCATGTCTTTCCATTTCTTTTTAAGATCAGATCGTTCCGCCATCACCAAGTTCTCTTTCAAGTTTTTCATTTTTCTCACCTGTAGGCATTGCTATAATTTTCTTATCTAGTGATTCATCTAGCAAGTCTGCCATTTCTGGAAATACTTTTTTAAAGTCAGTTCCTCTTTGCTGATCAAATTTTGTAATATACTCTCTAAACTGTGGCATACGTACTGACCAATCTTCAGACATCATAAATTTTACCATTCCATTTAATCTTTTAATTCCATAGTCAGCTTTCATAAATGTTTCTTTATCAGGAGCACCTGTTAAATGCCAATTTTCTTCAAGCCATGGATAGAATGAGTCGTACTTGGCTTTTACTTTATCTTTAAACCATTGTGGAAATATTTTAACATTTAGATGGCCGGGCCAATATACAAAATGATAGTTTAGCATACCTGCACCAAAAGGCCATATGTTAACTTTTTTAAAGTTTTGTTCTAACTTCCATTTGATAAAATCAGGAACATAATAGATATTTAGAGCCTGTACAGCACAGGCCGTTGTAACTTCTACTTTATCTTCTGTATTATCTAATAAATGGAACTGTTTTACTGTATGATCCCATTTTGATGGATATCTAATATAGTCATTCATTTCGCCTATCGAATCTACTGAGTAGTGAAAACGTACTCTTTTAAACTTACTCCATAGATCAAATAAACGTTGAGGCATCTCTAGTCCATTCGAATTATATCTTAACTCTATTTTGTGTGCATGACCTCTTCTAATAACTTCTTCTAATAGTGTGTAGTGTTCTTCAATAATAGTTGATTCGCCACCTGCAAAATATAACTGATACATATGAGGTATTTGCTCGTAAAGTTGATCCCAAAAAGTTGGATTGTCTTTGTGCCAATTATAAGTGGCACCATGCATTTTACCTTTATTATCCCAACCCATTGTGTGCTTCAAATCTTTGTTTTCGATAGTAGGATAAACATCTAACCAATCTTTAATCCATAATGATGAATCATGTGGTGAACACATAATACATTTTAGATTACATTTAGATCCCATACGCAAATCTAGGTATCTAATTTTAGGTGGAATAGAACCATCTTCTGCTGTTTCACCAACAATTTCTTCAATAGTATATCTGTTTAACCAGTATTCAGTTTCCCATTGTCTTTTTGATCTATGTCCTGCGGCTTCTTCTTTGTAGCATTTTAAACAAGCTGGTGGTTTTTGTCCGTTCAACATTTGAGTACGAACATTTTTCATATAGTCATTGTTCCAGGCTTCCATTAAATCTGAATTGTTTAAGTTTGCAGGTTTACCATCTGCTGTTTTTAATACTCCAACTTGACCGCCATGCTTTTTATCATTAGTTGCACCTACAGAAGATGCGTTTGCAGTACAGCATACACGCATATTTCCGTCTGGTCTTGTGGATAAATGCATCCACGGTAAAGCACAGAAAGTTGATGATGGTAATTTTTTTGTCATATATGATCCTTACTGATATTTATTTGAACTGTTCACCGAACGGATCAAACTCTGTACCGCATTTAGCCGCACAAACCTTAAGTTTTCCATCGCCACCGGAACACGATGTTTTACCCCAGCTGTTCTTAATGTTATCAAAGAATGGGCTATTCATTACTTTCTCCATTCCGTTTGATAATGCATCTAAAGAATTCATTCCACCCACATCTTCTAGAAATCTGTATATTTGATTAGACCCTGGCTTTTCCCACCATTTGTATAATTGTCCTGCTACCCAACAACATGGCAATATATGTCCAGAGGCACTAACATATACATTCATGTCTTTTAACACTTTACAGTTAATAGTTGCTTTATTGTAATAATTGTCCATTGATCCATACTTTTCAACAAGTGTAGGTTCTTTCTTTAATGCTTTGTTTACAAATTTGTCATCTGGTTTTGTTAGTTTTTGTGTTTCTTTACCTTTTCGATTTTTACCTTGGTGCTCTTCTTTACCTTTCGATTTAACATTGCTAAAAAATCTACCAGTCTTTTTACTTTGAAACTTTTCAAATCCCATTCTTTCAGATAATTCTTTGGCTTCATCTACTTGGTGTTCATTATGACCAAATATTAAATAATCCCATCTAGCTCTTCCACCGGCACCTATAAACGCTTCAGCGGCATCCATGCAAGTATTCCAATTTACATTTTGTCTATATAAATGATTTGTATCTTTTAATCCATCTAAACTAAAAATAACATGACCTTTTCTGCCTAATACAGTTGCTAAATTTTTCCACCAGTCAGGTTTCTTTGCACCTGCATTTGTATTCATACTTAACCATATGTTTGGATTTATACTTCTAAAATATTCAAATACTTCAAGAGTATCTGATGCTACAATAGGATCACCTAAGTTACCACACATAAAGAGGCTATGTAGTTGACTAACAAACTTTGGTTCAAATATTTTTTTTACATCATCTAGCTTTAGTTCATTTAACGAAATATTGGGATTTAATTCTCCTCCATTAATATTACGATCGCATTGTAAACAGGCCGCTTGACACTTTGATGTAATTTCTAAATGAACTGTTCTAATCTGGTCATATCTGTACATAACTATCTTTTTAACTTGTATTTACTCACATGAATAATCTTTTTTGCTTCACCTAATACTGTTTTATTGTGAAATATAGCTTCATTCATTGAATCTACGTCAACAATCTCATTGTCGTTCCATATTTTCCAAAGATAATTAGCTAGATTAATATTGGTTCTACAATAAATTTCAAGTGCTTTATCGTCATAGAGTTTATGAAAATTTTTATGGTTTTTATCAAGCCCAAAATATTCTTCAATTCTTTCCATTTCGTCAAAAGGATTATTCCACCAAGTCCACGGATCAATATCTATTACTCTATCAGAAAGTTTTTCTGGGTGACTAATAGCTGTTCCGTTGGTACCTTTCTTACCATGTAAAAAACTGTTAATTTCTTTTTCTATTCTTTCTGGATATGTTTTTTCAAAATATGGTTGCCTTTTAAACAATCCTAGTAACCATACTTTGCCAGCATTTATTCTGTCTTTTTTGCAATGTAAATGTAAAATACCTACTTTATAAAAAACATCGTAGACTAATTCTTTGAACTTGTCAGGTTCCATAGCAAACGGATTTTTAAATTCATCATATGGCAACCTGTGAGTAACTTGTATGTTCCATACTCCGTCTTGCAGTTTGTTATCCTCATTTTCAAATGTTATTTTTTTCCATGCATCATCAAGATCTTCTGGTATAAAAATCTTTTGAGAATAACCTTTATGCGGATCAACAGTTTTGCCAAATTCTTTTGGTCGCCAAAAAACACATCCTGAACGCCATCTATTACGAGAATCTTTTTTATGGAATAAAGGAGTACTTGTATTTTCGTATTGTGCTAATCGGTTAGAAAGATACTCACCACCCGCACCCATTGGGTATAATAAAAGTAAACATTTATACATTTACTTTATCTTTTCAAACTCAGATCTTAACCAATCATAATCATTAATTTTGTTTAACATATCCTTGTTGCCTCTATAAGTTGTTCCATGCTGTCTTCCTGCTTTAGCACCTGCAATAGCATATTCGCCGTATTGCTTGTCTTTGCCCAGACTACACCATATATTTAACCGATTATCTGTTTCGTCATTTTTCTGTCTTTCGATAATCTTAGAGGCCAACTTTGTACATTCTCTAAATGCTGATTTCCAAGTGTTAAAAGGATCTACGTTAAAAGCTGTGACATTGCTGACTTCTGGCATTGCTTTAAATTTACTACCTACTGACGTTGTAAAGTCAATATTCCAATCTGTTGCTTTTCTTAATGGATCAGTTGGAAATAATTTTACACCACCATAACCGTATACTAAATCATTTATAGGATTTTTACATCTCCATACATGAATAATATCTAAGTCCCAAACAAGCGGTTGATGGTCTAACTTAAAAGTTGGTTCTATGTGTGCATCTGCATCGACCACATAAAACATTTTTGTATCTACAATGTCGGCGGCTTTTTTATGTGCGTTGAAAATACCTTTTACATCTTTAACTCTTTTTATTGTTCTATTAGGAAATTGTTCACATAGCCTCTTATAATTTTCTTCTGCTGTGGGTTCGTGATATGACAGCATCACAATATCGTATGGTTGCTCCACTGAAGCCGCAGTTTGCATATATTTGAGCGGCTTGTATTTGTTTCTTGTACATTCAAGATCAGTAGGTGCACCATCTTTGTACTTTCTTTTTGGAAATAGTTTTACACCACCATTCTCATATATTAAGCCTGTTACAGCATTTTCTTTTTGCCATATGTGTACATGATTGCTGTGAAAAAAATGTGGATGAAAGTCAAATGCAAAATCTTCTTTAGGTGTAACATCTTTATCTACCACCCAAAAATAATCTGTTTTACATTCTGGATCATTAGATGCTTCTGTTAAAAAGTCTGAATGATCAAAAGTGTCTGCTTTGTAAATTTTATGCTTTGGTGTTATTGTAGCAATACTATCCATGAACTTACATTGTTCAAAATGTCCTGTATCAAATTCACTAGATAAAATTTTGGCGTCTAATACATGGCGCCTGTTAAAGAGAAAAACACCTCCGTGTCCTGTTTCAATACCTGAAGAGTTTTTCTGTTTCCATACATGAACACTATCTTGACTCCATTCATCTGGTACATAGGAAAAATCAAAGTCTTCATCTACTTCAAGACTCTCTGATATTGTATAGAAATGTTTTGTATAAGAAAGTTTAGCACAATTAATATAGTTTTCAACTACATTATCATTCCACTGGACAAATCTTGCATACGGAAAACGTTCTACTAATTTCTTCCAACTAGGAGAATCTTTCTGATTGCTAACTGACAGATAGAATAAGTCAAGTGCCATTTCATCTTTTATCCTGGACTTTGTCAATCAACCCAAATGCTAATGCTTCTTCAGGTGTCATGAAGTTGTCTCGCTCCATTGCTTCTTCAATAGTTTTAAGATCTTTGCCTGTGTGCTTGACGTATAAATCATTTAGTCTTTTCTTTGTATCTAAAATTTCCTTTGCATGAATTTCAATATCAGTTGCTTGTCCTGAAAAACCTGCTGATGGTTGATGTATCATTATTTTTGAGTGTGGTAAAGAATATCTTTTACCTTTTGCACCACCCATTAATAACAACGAACCCGCCGATGCTGAAAGTCCTACTGATACTGTTGATATGTCTGGCTTTACATATTGCATAGTATCGTACATTGCCAAACCTGCTGTAACAGATCCTCCTGGTGAGTTTATATACATTGAAATATCTTTTTTAGAATCTTCTGCTTCTAAGAATAATAGTTGGGCACAAACTAGACTTGCCATATTTTCTTCTACTTGTCCTGTTACAAAAATGATTCTATCTTTTAACAAACGAGAGAAAATATCATAACTTCTTTCTCCTCTTGACGTTTGTTCAACTACCATTGGTACTAAATTCATTTTAACTCCTTAATTTTGTTTATTATATAATTTTTTATTATTTTTGTCAATAGTATAAAATTACTTCATCCATGGAAATACTGATCCAATTTTTCCTTCTTTTTTCCATTCTAAATACTCATGGATAGAGTTTGGCATTGGTTGTTCTTTTTCTAGTATACTATTCAATGGTACAATTACAAGAAAGTATAAGAACCAATATGCTGTTCCTATTCTACCTAGTAAAATATAAAGACCTTCTGCTGGCATGGCACCTACCCAAGTTAGCATCATAAAGTTCAATATAAAGATAATAAACCATTGTCTATGCATTGGTCTAAATATACAAGATCTTATTTTACTTCTATCTAACCAAGGTAATAAACCTAATATACCAATAGCAGATACCATAGCAATTACACCACCTAGCTTGTCTGGTATTGCTCTTAATATCGCATAGAAGGGTAAGAAGTACCACTCCGGTACAATGTGTGCAGGTGTTACCATTGGATTGGCAGGAATATAGTTATCAGGGTGACCTAGTATGTTTGGCATAAAGAAAACAAAGGCCGCAAATATTGTAAAGAACACGAGCATACCAACAAAATCTTTGGCAGTTGTATAAGGATGAAAACTTACTGTATCTCTAGTGTCTTTTGGTTCAATACCAGACGGATTATTTGATCCTACAATGTGTAGTGCAATAACATGAATTACAACAATACCTACTATGACAAATGCCAGTAACCAGTGTAATACATAAAATCTGTTTATAGTAGGATCATCAACTGAATATCCTCCCCATAACCATTGTACAATAGGTTCTCCTACAATTGGTATAGCTGAAAACAAATTGGTGATAACAGTAGCACCCCATAGACTCATTTGTCCCCATGGCAAAGTATATCCTAAAAAGGCAGTTGCAGTCATTAAGAAAAATATTATAATTCCAATAAGCCACATAACTTGTCTAGGATCTTTATAGGATCCAAAATACATTGCTCTAAATATATGTAGGTATACTGCTATGAAAAAGAATGAGGCTAGATTCATGTGCATATAGCGGAGCATCCAGCCATAATTTACATCTCTCATTATATGTTCAACACTTACAAAGGCCTTTTCTGCATCTGGTTTATAATGCATTCCTAAAGTTAAGCCTGTTATAATTAATAATATTAAACATATAGCTAGTATTCCTCCAAAACTCCAAAAGTAATTTAAGTTTCTTGGAACTTGAAAATCTAAGTACTCGTATTTGAACATACGGAATATAGGAAGTCTATCGTCGACCCAACCTAATACGCCTTTAAATGGCGAACCGCCAACTTTATTTGTTTTTACTGGTTTGTAATTCTTTTCTTCGCTCATAAACTATTCTATTGTTTTTGGATATTTATTATTTTTAAACTGCTTCAACACTATGGACTTCTGGAATATAATGACGTAACATATTCTCAATACCCATTTTTAGTGTTGCGGTTGATGATGGACAGCCTGAGCAGGCTCCATGCATTTCTAAGTAAACTGTACCATCTTTAAAATCGTGGAATATAATATCTCCACCATCCATTGCTACAGCAGGTCTTACTTTTGCGTCAAGCAAACTAACAATCTGCTTAACTGTATCTGTTGTTTCACCAATTGATTCTAAATCGCCTATTCTAGTTTCAACTGTTTGTGGCTTTTCAATAATAAAAGGTCCTACGTCATGATATTCTATTGTGTGTATAATATCATCTTTGATTGTTTCCCACTCAATAGATTCAGACTTACCAACTGTAATAAAGTCAGAACCAAAAAATACATCTTCAATACCATCAATTTTAAATAGTGCATACGCCACTGGTGCGTCTGCTTCTGGATTATTTGCTGGATCTTTTTTGTAGAACAAAGGAGGTTTATTACCTCTGACTTCTTTGTTTACAACAAACTTGAGTGCGTTTGGATTTGGTGTTGGCTCAGTATATATCATCTTACTCCATCCCATGGGTGATAGTGTTGCATTTGTGGTTCGTCATCGATTCCTAAAACAAGTTTTGCTTCTTCAGACATCATTGATGGACCAAACGGTGGATCAAATGTTGTTATTACTTCAACATCTTCAACACCTTCAACCATTAATCCAGCTTGTTTTATATTATACACAATTTCATCAGCGGCTGGACAGAATGCTGATGTTAGTGTATGTGTTATAACACACTTTGCCGGATCTGTTAAATCAATATCATATATTAATCCTAGATCATAAATGTTAATTGAAATTTCAGGATCGTAGACTTCTTTTAAGTTCTGAATAATTTTTTCTTTTACTTCTTGCATTATGCTACTTTTTTTAACATCATTTCTATCATTTGATAGAAACCTGTTTGCCTATTCATTGTTAACATTTCATCTAGTTTCATTTTCTTAAAGTCTTCAACAGTAATTTTTTTTGCTTCATCTTTAGTCATTGAATTGAAAATGTCAACAAGTATATAAGCATACCCGCCGGCAATCATAGCATTACTCCATGCTTTAAATTTATCATCTTCTCTGTCAACAAACAAATCATATTGACAGCGACTTACTCTATTATCTTCAGTCTGTTTTTCTTTACTTAATGAATCTTCCGATAACTGTTTTCCTAATCCAATTAACCACTGATACACTTCTAAATTATCTATTTCTTTTAGTGCTTCTAGATGATCTTTGTACTCATTTATTTTTTCATCGAATGTCATTTGCTTACCTTATCTAATACTTCTTTTAATTCTCCACTCTCATACATTTCTTTTACAATATCACAACCACCTATAAATTCACCTTTTACATATAGTTGTGGTATCGTTGGCCAATCACTAAAGACTTTAATTCCTTCTCTTAGACTTTGATCGGCTAATACATTTACTCCTACGAAATCTACTTTTGAAACTCTAAGTATGTTTGATACTGCCATTGAAAATCCACATTGTGGAGCATCAGGTGTACCTTTCATAAAGAGTACAATATCATTATTGTCTATTGTATTTTTTATATGTTCGTTTATATTCATTTGTTTATTTTCCAGAGCATATCTGGATTCTTCATTGTTTTAATTTCCATAGCATTTCCATATGGATCTGCTATAAACATTGTTTCTTGTTCTAGTTCTGTTCCTTTAAATCTTACATATGGTGGATCAATATATTCAATATTGTGTTCTGCTAATCTTTCTTTTAATTTAGCAAATACTTCCGGTTCCAAATGTACACCAAAGTGTGGAACAGTTACGTTACCCATATCTACATGGTGTCTTTTAGCTTCTGGTTTTTCATGTTCTTCAGATGAGTGTAAAGTTAATTCATTACCCCAAAAGTTGATATCGCACCATGCGTCTGGATAGTTAAATTCTGAATTGCCTTTTTCACAACCTAATACATTGACATAAAAATCTATTGCTACTTTTAAGTCTCCGGCCGGAACGGCATAATGAAATCTGCTTGACATACTGCTACTTATCCTTCTTATGCATTTTCAATTGTTACGTTAAGTGGGTGACCGTTTGACCTCGCTAGTGCAGTTGTTTCAATTGCTTTTTGTTCAGCAATTTCATGAACGTAAGTTCCTGCTATACCTTTACCTTTTTCATGAATAGCTAATGTTACTTCATTTGCTTTATCTTTGGATTTGTGAAAAATACTTACTAATACTTCTGCAACAAAATCCATTGGTGTGTAATCATCATTAATTAATATCACGTGCCACTTACCAGGTAATCCTGTAGTTGTATTTGTACTTGATACTGAATCAATTGTTGCTTCTGCGTTTCCGACTGGACCTGTACCGCTCATTAGTATGCCTCTTTCTTTGGTTTTATTTCTAAAGGTAAAACATAAAATCTACCTTTAAATTCTTCTTCTAGTTTGGTTTCACTTTGAAACTTTTGCAAAGTGCTTTCACCCGGTTTCTTCTTTTCTTCACGTTCGGTTTCACCCTTTTCACCAATTTCAATCATGGTTGGTTTACCTTCATTCTTAGCTCTTACTTTATCTAATTCTTCGTGCATTTCTTTACTGTATTCTACTACAAAAACCCTTGGTTGTCTATCATTAATTACCCAACTGATTCTTTCCAACAACGTTAAATCATTGGAAGTGGAGTATCCTGGAATCATCCATATTGCAATATATCCATCATCTTGTTTAGTGCTTTCTTCAGCCCAATATGATAAGAATAAATGTTTACCTGTTGGTGGATACGAATCATATGGATATCCATACATAGTTTTCAATCCAATATATGTAGTTGATACAGCCAAAAAAGTTAAACTGATCAATCCAGCTCTTAACCACCATCTTAGTCTTCTCATAAAAATGATACTCCAACAAGCTGTGGCTGATACTATTAAAAGTATTATTGTTATATAAACTGCTCCAGTAGTCATTACGGTATACTTACTCCTCCGTTGGTTTGGCTATTTCCATTTAAATATTGGTTTGAAAGTACTCGTCCTTGTATTTCAGCATCTTTCTTCATTAAGTCTTTTGGTGCTCTATTCCAATCTGATACATTACCTTCTGCATCAAGTGTAAATCTAATATATGTTTCCATTTGTCCTTCATATCTAAACTTTATCATATGTTTATCTACTACTGCATATGGATTTAATTTTTCAATCAATACTTCTACTGGAAATCCTTCCATGTATTGTTTTGCATTTGATTCTTCGTCTGTATGATCTCCCGATCTATGATTAGAGTAATAATGTACTGCTACTGTATATTCTCCTCTAGTTACTCCTCTTATTGTTATTCTTTCTTTGTTGTCAAGAAAAGTAATAAACTCACCTGTGGAAGTTTGTATTTTATCTGTTCGATGTCCTAGATCATCTCTATCTAAGTGAGCCATTGGTTGCTCTCTATTTTTAAAATATACAATTTTGTTGTCTGGTGTTTCTAGCCATAAATCTAAGTCATCATCAAGATGTTTTGGCCATGTCATTGTAATAACGTATTCTGCTTTTTCTTCTATGTCTTTCTTTTTTGATATTGGATTAATCAGAAGAAAAGCTAAGATGAACATGAATACAAAACCAATAAGAACGTTGAATAGCAAATCAATGAATGCTGTTCGGCCGCCGTAGATTTTATTTCGTCTCTCTGTTGACATGATACCTCTTAGTTCTTCTTAGTCATTTGTTCAACTAGAATTTCTGATTTATGATATCTATAATTTTCTAGTTGCTGACCTAATCTAAAATATTGTAGTTTTAGAATAGTACTTGTAATCAATCCTGCTAAGGTTGTGTACAATGCTGTTGACATACCAGTACTCATTGATGAAAGAGCTTGTTGAACTGTTGCAACATCACCAACATCAATACCTACAAATACACCTGCTAACATCAAAATAAAACCAGCCACTGTTCCTATTAGTCCTAGTGTTAATAGAATTTCACTAGCAAACCATCCTGACTCATGACGTGTTTCTATGTTTTTAAGGTTTGTTATTTTACCAAGCATTAATTGATTTAACAACCAAGTCTCACGACCACAATAGATTGTCATACCATAAAAAATTCCTAATATCAAATAACAAATCTTGGTTCTATCCACTTCCCATAAAAGTCCGTGAACATTAAAAAAAAGTGCGATACCAGTAACGATTAGGATAATATTAAATCCCCACCACCACTGTAAAAAAGGTGCGTAATTTCTAAACATACTACTATTTAGTTCCTTATTGATTAAAGTAGAAAAGGCGAATCCCCTTACTACGTGTTATTATAGCACGGTAGATCCGCCTTTTGCAAGAAGTTTATTGAACTATTTTATTTTATTTCAATAGTTCTTGGCTTTTTACTTTCAGGTATAATTTTTTCTAAGGATACCTTAAGTAATCCATCTTTCAGCTCTGCACCTTTGACTTCAACATCATCAGCTATTGTAAAAGATTTTGAGAAAAATCTTTTTGAAATTCCTCTGTGGATAATTCCATCTTCATCTTTCTTTTCATCTGCTTTCTTTACAGATTTTACTGACAACACATTATCAGCATAGTCTACTGTGATATCATCTTTTGAAAAACCAGCAAGTGCTAGTTCTACATCATATGTATAATCACCAGTTTTCACTATGTTGTATGGTGGAAAGTTTGAATGGGATTGATGTACGAAAAAATCATTATCGAACATTGATTCGAAATGATCAAACATATTATCAAAGCCAATAGTTACAGGACGTAACTGGTTAAAAATAGATAAGTCTCTTCTAGTCATAATATACTCCTTTTGTTAAGCAAGTTATCTAATATTACAAGACCCTTATGGCATCTTGTATAGGTATTTATACCTACTATTATTATATATGTATTAAATCTAAAATTACAAGAGAAATTGGAAAATTAAATTATTGTTTTTATAAACCCAATTCCGTCCATGGCCAAATATGCAATATACATTACTGTGAATCCAAAAGATTTTCTAGATATTGCGGCACCCATTAATAGTACTGTTGCTATTAGGAAAAAAATGTATGCCCAAAACATAGGTGGATTTGGTGAGAACCACATCAAAATACCTGATGCTACTAGATTGGAAGCCATTCCAACTACTTCGCAGAAAAACCTGAAAGGATTAGTACGATAATCCTCACGAATCCAATTAATTACATTCTTCCTGCCTATTCGAGCCATTGTTCTGGGTATCCATTACTAGTGTGATGGCTTTACCAGGTCCTGCTTTGCTTGGTAAGTCACCATAATTCATAATATATTCTTGTAGTACTACTTTGTAGAACTCAGTACTATCATGATTTACTTTGCTATTTATGGTGGCTAACCCTCTATTTGACCCATCTAATGTAGATGCTAGAGCTCGTGATGATTCTGTTTGTAAACTTCGTAGATCTAAATCTTGCATATCTAAATACTTGTCAAAAAACTTTAAGAGCTCGGTGTTTGATTTGTTATAAGAGTCTATGTTCTCTGCAACGTGATTTGGAAAATAACCTGGAAGACTGTATCTTCTAAAAATATCTTTGTAAGATCTTATTTCAATATTGCTAACTTGATCTAAACTGATTTTGCTATGAGCTAGTCTAGTAGCTTCAAGATATTCTTCTGATTGAGATTTTATCATTTTACTAACCCAATCTCTTAAATTTTTTGTCTTAGGTGCTTTGTCTTTATTCAATACTTGTTTGATAATTCCAAGTTTTATAATGTCTTCGACATCTTCATCATCAACTGTTATATAAAACTTTTTTATTTTTAAGTAATCTTTTAAAATTAATTCCCACGGAAACTTGTGAAACTTTAATATTTTAGTTTCAGTAGTAATTTGATTATTGATAGATTGGCAAATTTCTTCTGGATTATCTAAATCAAAATCACAATAGACATGATTGTTTATTTCACCATGTGTTACATACTCATTATATACTTTAGAACTTTTTTTAAATTCATCTGGATACAACAAGGAAAGTAAAAACATTCCGCCTGCTCCAGGAGGAAATATTATTGCTATTTCTAATTTAGAATCGTTTATCACTGTGAGGTCCTAAACTACCATGCTTATCTAAAATATCTTGCTTGATTAAAAATGCCCACATTTGAGCATCAAAATGTCTAGCTATAAAATCAGGATTTTCTGGTTCTTCAAAGTTTTCATATTTACTTTCTTTGAGTGTATTCATCCATACCGTATAATCTGCTCCAAACTCTTCTCTTGTTTTTGCTGTTGGACAAACAAAGTCTGCAACAACCACTCTGTTTTTATTTTCATGTTCTTCTGCTAACGACTTCATTCTATCAGCTTGTACTTCGTCATCATTCAAATGAATTGCATTAAACATTGTTGTTAGTATTTTTGCTAATGATGTTTTGCCAGACCCCGGTAATCCACATATTAAAATTTTCATAACTTATTATCTAACTTTTTTAAAGACGGGTATAGGTTCCATCTTATGAATATTTGCTTTTCTAATTTCACGATATTTTGCTAATAGTTTTTCATCACTACCAACTGGAATGGCTCTTAGTTCTTCTAGTTCCATTGCTCTTTCTAATTGTTCATAGGTAAGACCTCCAAGCTGATCTTTATCTGTTCTGCCATCTTGCCATAAACCATCTGTTGGTGGTGCATCGATTATTTCTTGCATCACACCTAAATCTTTTCCTAATTGCCAAACTTCTGATTTCATTAGATCTGCTATTGGTGAAATATCAACTCCGCCGTCTCCATACTTGGTATAAAATCCTACTCCAAAATCTTCTACTTTGTTTCCGGTTCCAACAACCAGACCTTTTGTTGCTCCTGATATTTGATGTAGTGTAACCATTCTTAATCTTGATTTTGAATTTGCAAATGCAAGATCGTTACTAAATTCATCAAATGTTGCTAACCAAAATTGTTCATATGTTTTATCTAAATCAATTACTTTGTGTTCTACATTTCTGAATTTTTGTTCTAACCATTCTCCATGATCTATGCTTAGGTCATGTTGTTCTTCTATTTGTTCTATTGGCATAGAAACAACAATAGTTTTCATTTTAGTCATAGCACATAGAGTACTAACTACTGCTGAGTCAATTCCACCAGAAATTCCAACTACTAGAGTTTTTCTTTTATTTTCTTTTGCGTAAGTTTTAATCCAATTTACAATATCTTCAATCATTTGTATTCCTTATTACTATATATTATCTTATTTTAGTTAGATTGTCTATAGAAATATAATGCTTACCCGTGCTTAAAACCCCCTCTATTTCCAATTTTAAGGGTCTGTGTGCGGTGTTTATAAAGTTATTGTACATTGTACCCGTCTTGCTTTAAAATATAAGGATAAAACCTTTTTTTAAGGTTTAACGCATCTGCCCACGTAATCTTTTTGTGAGTCTAAATTTTGGGTATTTGTGTCTGAATTCTTTAGTATTAGGATCTAATCCTTCTGTTAGAATTCTGTTTTCTAGCATAACTGATCTGGCCCTAGCTATTTGTTTTCGCTTGGCTTCACGTTTTTATGAGATGGTTTTTGATAGTATCTTCTTTCACGAAGCTCATCCATTAGACCAGCATTCATTATTTTCTTTTTAAGTTTACGATAGGCCTTCATTGCGTCTTCGCCTTCTCTAACGAATACTTCTAAACCTTGTGGTTTAGGACCATCAAACTTCTTAAAGTTTCTTTTCTTGTCACCCCCAACCCATTCTTTTTTAAATTTGGATCTTGGCTTTGAGTTTCTAAATTTATTTTCCATATCTTTAATATAACACAATTTAAACTATTGTCAAGTATTTTTCTTGATAACTGCAATTACCTTATTTCCAAATACTTGAGGTTGTGATTCATATACCACACCTTGTAGTATATCACAAAATTCTTTTATTTTTGGTACAAGCTGACTTTTCATGCCCATTTCTCTACCACGTAATTTCATAACCACTTTTACCTTATCGCCATCATCGATAATTTCTTGCATTTTTTTTCTTTTAACATTTAGATCACCAATACCAATCTGTGGCTTAAATTGAATTTCTTTTGTTTCAACTATATTAGCTCTATTCTTTTTGTCACGTTCTTTTTTCTGTTGCTTTAGTTGATAAATGTATTTTCCATACTCCATTATTTTACAAACAGGAGGATTAGCTTTTGGCGAAATTAAAACTAGATCCAACTCTTGACTTCTTGCCATTGTTAATGCTTGTTGTAAAGGAAGTATTTCACTACCATTATCATGAACTACTCTTACCTCTTTGGCACGAATACGATCGTTTTTTGGTGCAAAAAATTCTTGTCTAGGTTGTTTATTAAAATGTCTACCCATTAAACTTTTTGTGTACCATTTTGTTCATATATGAGAATTGGTTCAATATTATTTTTAATAAATTCTGCGTTGATAATAACTTTTGTAACATTATCTTTCACTAATTTTGGCATATCATATTGTAATTCCAATAACTTATTTTCTAATACTGTTCTTAAACCTCTAGCACCTAATTTTTTCTCTTGTGCCATTTCTGCAATAGTATTTAATGCATCTGGTTGAAATTCAAGTTCTATATCATCAAACCCAAAAATAGTTTGATACTGTTTTACTAGACTGTTTTTAGGTTCAGTTAGAATTTGTACTAACTGCTCTGTGGTTAATTTTTCACAATTTGTAACAACAGGCACACGACCAACAAACTCAGGTATCATACCAAACTTAACAATATCATCTGGTTCTGCTTGACCCATATACTGATCTGGATTCTGGTTTGGTAAATCTGCTCCAAATCCTATACCAGCATTCGAATCTTTTCTAGACTTAATAATTTTTTCTAGTCCTACAAATGCACCTCCGCAAATAAACAATATATTCTTAGTATCAACTTCGATCATTTCTTGTCCTGGGTGCTTTCTTCCGCCTTGTGGTGGTACTCTAACTATTGTTCCTTCAATCATTTTTAATAGTGCTTGTTGTACACCTTCACCAGATACATCTCTTGTAATAGATGTATTTTCAGACTTACGTGATTTTTTGTCAACTTCATCTAAATAAATGATACCATGTTGAGCTCTATCAATATCCCAGTCTGCTTCTCTTACTAGTTTAAGTATTATATTCTCAACATCTTCTCCAACGTAACCTGCTTCAGTTAGTGTTGTTGCGTCACCTTGTGCAAAAGGCACATCAACAAATTCAGCTACCTTACTTGCTAGTAGTGTCTTACCTACACCTGATGGGCCAATCATTAGTACATTTGATTTTTCAAGTTCAACTGTACCTTTGCCTTTCTCCATCCAATTAATTAATCTTTTATAATGATTTGCTACTGCTACTGCTAATACTTTCTTTGCTTGTTCTTGACCTATAACGTGTTGATCAAGAAATTCTCTCAATTGATGAGGATCAGGTATTACTATTTCTTTGCTTTGATTATTTTGTGTGTTTATTGTTTGTTTTTCTGCTAGTATCTCGTAGCACATTGAAACACATTCGTCACAAATATAAACATTTGGACCAGCAATCATTCTTTGTACTGCTTCTTTGTTTTTGCCACAAAAATTACATTGCATATCGTTTTTCTTTTTATCTGCCATGTATCATCCTTTTTACTTTAATTTCTTTTCTCCTTTAAGAGATTCGTGTTTCATTGTTTTTGATATTTTACTGTACTCTGCTTTTTCTTTAATTGTTGCATTTTGTAAATTTACTTTTTGTGTTGGTTCTTTCATTACAATGTCCAGTATTTCATTGATTTCAATTTTCCGTATAAATTCTGAACGTGTTCCAGGATCAAGGCTTTCTGGTCTCCAGTCTGCTGTGGTCTTGATGTCTTCGCCCAGTGGACTCTTTGCAAGATCTTGTTCTGCAATCCTGATAGAGGATACTGGTCCATCGTTGTTGTTAATGTACCAGATAGTGTCTGCTTGATCTTCGACAGGAACTTTTTCTGATAATTTTTGATCAACGTCGTCGTCTGTTGATACTGTTGTATGTTCTGTAAATTCAAGTTTAATTGGCTCTTCATCTAATTCGTCGGTCTTTTTTTTTCTGTGTCTAAATCTTCTTCTCTTGCTTTCCTTGAATACTCTTCCAAGGCCTCTTTTTCTTGTTGTTCTCTTTCTTTAAACTTTTGCTCTTGCTCTTTATCAAGATCATTAAATGTAATATCTTCTGGTTTGATTGTTACATTTAATGGTTCTTGTATACTATAACTTACATTCTCTGATACGTCAACATCTTGTTTTTCAAAGTCTGGTGGAATGTTATCAGCAATTTTTTGAGCTCTTGCTTTATGATAACTTTCTAAATCAGGCCCTACGCCATCAATCATGTCGTCCCATGACTTACCAAATCTTCTTCTTAATGAAAAGTTTGCCGCAATTAATAGTAATACTGCTAAAGGATCAAACACAAATATAATTGTAATAATAACCCATCGTACTGCCGCTTCTAATAAATCTCTGTCTGCTTCTTCACCATATATAAATTCAGCAATATATTTTAGTGGGCCAACTTCAGCTTCAAGTTTTTGATACTGTGTTTCTAGTTCGTATTTTTTGTCAAACAATAATTCAATTTCGTCACCTGCCACTTTGATTTTATCATTTTGTTCATTTACAATAATATCAATTTCGGCACTATTATCTTTACCTAATTTTTCACGTAATCTACTAATAAGTTCATTTGCATTAGCAATTTCTGTTTCAGCAAATTGTCGTAGTCTTGTAATTTCAGCTCTAGCTTCTTTAATATCTACTGAGCTTGTTTCTGATCTTATCTGTTCAATTTTGTTTAATAGCTCTACTCTTCTTATTTTAATTGAATCTTTGTATTCAGTTACTGCATTTCTTGTTCTCCAACCAAACTTACCGTCTGGTTTTGCACCTATCATCGCTTGTAATTCTTTAATTTGATCGTTAGCAATATACTTTTCAATATTAATTAAGTCTTGATCAATTTTTTCCAGCTCTGTTTCATACGGTTTTGTTTTGTCTTTTGCTTTTTCTTCTTCTACTTTTATGATAGCTAGTTGCTCGTCAATAGCAGGTTGAATTCTGGTATATGCTGAATCTATTCTTTCTTGCTCTTTGTCTATTTGTTCTTGAATTTGACTGTCATTATTTGAAGTACTGTTCTCAGCTTTTTCAATTTTAGCTTCTGCTCTGTCAACAATACCTTCTAATCTTGAAATTTCACTTTCAATTCTTTTAATCTCTTGTACTTGCCCTGTTGCTTGACTAGTTTGTTCTACGTGTGCTTTTGATAGATAACCAAAGATACCCATTGATGTAATAAACATCAAAACGACTACTGCAACCGTAAGATAATACTTTATGGCTCGTGGGGCTATCTTCCAGTTCTGGTATAACCATGAAGCTGTAACAAGTTTACCTACTTCAAGCACCGTTCCCATTATCATAATAGGAATTGCCGCCGCGGCAAATATAGCCGCCAAACCAGCTATAGAGTAATATATTGCCACCGCTGAAATACTTAATGCGGTCAATAATGTCAGTATAGGCATTATCATACTCATATTTATAGTTATAATTTAAGATAGTTAAAGTACATTACATCTCAAAGATGGCAGAATTGGCGCCATGCTCAAAACATTCAACACTTTTTACTTTAACTGTTGGGTTTAACGATGAATTATCTTCTACTTGCTGAATCAAGATTTCAGTCATTTTGTGCCATGCCATTTCGGCAAATCTTTCAGCACCAACTGAATTTACAATACGAATTTCTGCTAGGCCTTGTTCTTCTAATTTTTTAAGTTCTTCTAATTTTGGATCATCTTTGGCAATAACAAGTTTATGATCGAACATATCTTCTAACCAATTTTTAAATTTTTTTAGACCGCCAAAGTCCATTACCCAATTTCTTTCATCAAGTGATTCACATTCAAATACTAATTTAAAACCTAAACTATATCCATGTATTAATGAGCAGTGACTATGTGTTGCTCTCCATTGTCTGAATGCACACGAAAGTCCTCTGTCATTACCATACGTCTTTGTGCTATAAAACTTACTCACTGTAAACTCCTTATTGTTTATTAATAATAAATTATTGTGTTACAAATGTCAAGTTCTTTTCTTGAAAAAGAATACCTTAAATCCACCGCCTCTTTCCAATGGACGTACTTCTCTAATGAAATTATATTGGTCACACCATTTTTCAAATTCTTGTTTCATTTCACCATTACCGGTTATAACAACAGAATACTTTCTATTTCCATCTGTTACTTCGTCATTAATGAAAGTATGAAATTCTTGCCATGCTTCTTGTATTCTATATCCGTGTAAATCAAGAGTACTCACGTCTTATCTCCGGAATCGTGTCAATATAATCATTAGCATCCATTTTTCTAGAGAGTTTCCAATAATCCAACATAGCCCAAGTGGCTTTTATAACCTTTGGTTTGTCTATTAATAATGGTGGCTTTTTTAATTGATTGGTTAGTTCTTGAGCACCAAATATATTTTTATTATATCTTTCTAAATCATTAACTACTTTTTCAGTTATTCTTCTTGGCAATAAACTTGGATTTAGATAGTGAGGATCATAAACATATCCCCAACTCATTTGATCTACTATTTCTAAACTATTTGCATAGTCTAGTATATCAATCATATTATGAGCATTAAGTAAATGTGTTGCAGGATCAATTGCTATTTTTATATTGGTATAATTATTTTTCTTTATAGCATCAATAACTTTTTTGTGAGTTTTCTTTATCTTTGAAAAGTTAGATGGCCAACGTACATAGTCATATACTTTACCTGTACCATCTACAGACCATCTTAACTTGAAACTCTTAAACTCATTCATATAAGGTAATAACTCTGTACAATCAACTGTACCGTTTGTAACTGTAATAAAATCTATATTTTTAGAATAACCTTTTTCAACTAGTTTCTTAATAAATTTTGCATATCCATCAAGTAGCATTGGCTCGCCGCCAGTACTTTTCATTTTTGTTATAGTTGAAGATAATGTTAATAACTCATCCATTTTTTCTTCTGAGAACTCAAAGTATTTTGGTCTTGGTGAATCAAAATATTTAGATGCTTGAATCGGTAATGGGGTTTTTTCAATTTCTTTTGACCATAGAGATGAACTTCCTGAGTCGCACATTACACAGGCAAGATTACATTTATTACCAAACTTAATATCAAATGATAATACTTTAGTACCTTTAAAGTTTCCATTCTGCATTGTAGCAAAATTTGGTTCTTGTTTTAATATTCTATTCGTATTTTCTATTCTTTGTGACGTTGACCCTGACTGCTCTTTCTTATAACAATATTGACATTGTTTCACTGGCTTGTTGTCTAGTATATCATTCCTTATTTTATTCAATACCTGACTATTATGGAAAGTATCATGCATATTTCCATCTAAATATGATACATCATCAACAACACCTGAAAAACAACATAATTTTGCATACCCACTAGCCGTCATACTAATTTCTGTAAACGGGGTTAGACAAAATACTTTGCCGTGTTGTTGTGTGAAATCTTTAATGAGTTGTGACTTTGCTTTTTTCATCATAGCTTACAGTGACTCGAAGACCAGCATCTTTCTCTACTTCATATAGCATGGTACCGTTCTCTGCCCATTCATCAATTTTACCTTCAGCAACGAGATAGTCAGCAAGAGCATCGATTACTTCTTGAGTTGTTAGCTTGATTCTAAGCATTTTTTTAACTTTTGTTTTCTTTACCATAGTTATACCTGCAAGTATTTTCTAATCTTTATCATTCTGCTTAACATTTTTGAATCTTCTGTGTAATATAAATTACACATCTTTTCAGCAAACTTACATTGATCAATAAACTCTTTACACTCTGGATCTTCTAAATTGATTACTTTCCAGTTTGGATTATATGTTGCTGTGATCTTACTCCATGGATCTTCTCTTTTGACCCTTTGCTGAGTCCACCAAATGTATAAAGTTTTTATTTCTGATAATGCCTCTGATCTTGAAAGGTTAAATGCTTTTTCATTAGCAATCATCCATTCTAAACCTGTTATACCAGCTTTTACTTTATCAGCTTCTTTTTTTACGCCTGGAACATTGCTATTTGCAACCATTTCAACATATTTTACTACTAGAGAAAAACAATGCTTGAGCAAAACATCATCAATATCTGACGGCAATGTTTGTGTTTGCGTAACTTGTTTAAAAAATGTCTTTACTTGTTCTATCATCTGCATACTATATACTTATCTGTTTGTGTTGCCTCAAATAAAGGCTAATATTCGCCTCTTTTCATTGCTCCCCAGTAAAGAATATAATCTATAAGGATACAATTCATTAATAACCCAAATGGTGTAAACACAAGACCAAACAAAAATGGAAATATAAAAAGAAATGAAAGTATGTTAATTAGATATGCCCATGGCCTCACAGGTTGCCATTCAGTCCACTTAGGTGGTTGATTATTATTTGGTTTTCTAAAGTCTTGCATTTCATGGTGCATTATTTTTTCTCTTCATCTTTGTCTTTTACGAATGTAAATTGATTAGAAATATTACCTGTATATGTATAACTTCCAATGTGATCTAAGTCAATACCAGGATCTAACCATATTTCACCACCCATCTTTTGCCAACGTCTACAAAACGTGTAATCTTCTGAGAGATATCTTTTTGATTCTGGTTCAATCATTGTGTCAAATAGTGCATAAAAGTAATTATTAAGATCAGAATCAAAATTTAAGTCGTTTTCATATTTTGTTTCTGGGTGCTTTTCACACATCTTTAATATTACATCTCTTTTAATCATCATAAAACCTGTTCCAGCATCATGTACAGGTATTAGTCCTTTAGTTAACTTGATTCTTTTTTCATTATCTAGTTTAATATTCAATACATAAGCCGCTTGATTCTGTTGAAGTTCCATAAATTTTTCTTTTTCTATTTCTTTAGCTTTCAGCATGACACTATTCCAATTAACTGTCTTCTTTGGATAAGCACCAACAACAACATCTCTATCTCTAGCTAATAATTTAATAACGTCTTTTGGATTAAATCCAATATCAGCATCAATAAACATCATGTGAGTAAAGTTTGGATTAGCCAAGAATCCAGCTGTTAATGAATTTCTTGCTCTAGTAACTAAACTTTCATTAGCAAGAGTTGATAATGTAAAATTCAGACCATGTTGTTTAAACAATATGCCTAACTGTACCATACTTTTTAAATATCGTTCAGTAACTTGACCACCATAACAAGGTGTTGCTACATATACGTGATGTTTTCTTAGTTCTTCTACATCAACTGTTACTGCTTTTTGTTCTGCTTCTTTTAAATTTTTACCAACATTAGATTCTTTTGGGGTATCATTCATTACTAATCTCCTTCTCCTGGTTTCTCAGAAAGAAGATTTCTTTTGGATTTTTGATCAGGCATATTATCTGGTCCATATTCATCTGCTTCTGGTAACGCATCTTTCTTTTTTGTTATGTTTGGCCATAGTTTGGCATATTTTGTATTTACATTTATCCAGTAGTCCAATTCATCCTTTGCCATATTTGGATCTCCATCTGATACTATAGCCTCTACTGGACATTCTGGTTCACAAACTCCGCAGTCAATACATTCATCAGGATTAATTGCTAAGAAATTTTCTCCTTCATAGAAACAATCAACTGGACATACTTCGACGCAATCTGTGTGCTTACATTTAATACATTCATCTTTGACAATATAAGTCATGCTTTATTATATAACACTTCTAATTATAAATCAACCAGGTTGCCTTCCAAAACAGGTGTTAAATTTTTTACTGTTTTGTAAAATAACTTGGTTATATCTTCGTTATTCTTTGCTTTAGATATACATAACCCACAACCACATAGTTTCTTTGGACACTTAATTACAGGCATAGTACCTGTTGCGAACTGTTTTTTCAATCTATCAATAATTTTTTCACATTCTGATATCGTTCCAATTTCGCCAACTTTGCCTCCAAAGGTTGATCTACAAGTTTGGTGATGCAATATTTTGTCATATTCTTGTTCAATATGTAACCAATGCCAGTTAATTAAACAACCCCAATCTCTAAATTCAGTATTTGGTAATTGTTTTGCATAACTTACTTTTCCTGATTGGTTTGATGTACACATTGTACCACCGCCGCAACAGGGTCTTCCAAGTTCTTTTCTAGTATTAACTGTTTGGTCTTGTTTTTTAATTGGTTTATTAATTTTGCAAGAATGATTTACTTTTACTTGTTTTGTGCCATTGTTCATTTTTCTCATGGTTTCAATCATGTTTTCACTTTTACTTTTTGTTTTAGCACCAGTTTCTGTTTTGTATTCGTACTCTGCTGTTTTTCTTCTCTTTTCAATTTCTTCTTCTTCTTTTTCTCGCTGTGCTATTTCGTTTTGTTCTTTCCAATAATCTTTAAACCATTGATGTTGTTCAGGAGTGTACCTGTGAGTATATCTACTGTTTTCATAATGTTCACCAATAATTCTAGGAACAAACTTTATACCATCTCTTTGAAAACGTTTTACAAGACCCATACACTCTTCCCAATAATTTGGATCTGCATGGATCATTAAATTAATTTTTGCAAATTTACCATTACTAGTTTTTTGTTTTAAATCTTTGACTTGATAAATTCTGTCTAGTACTCTTGATTTTATTTTAGGATTTGCTTCGCAATGATAACTGATTGTCATTTTATTGATTAACTTATACATTCTCTCACAATACTTTTCACTGAATGCTCCATTAGATGTAACATCAACTGATAGCATAGGATCGTTTTGTTCATTGATATACTGACACATATCTAGCAAATTAGGATTATTCGTAGGCTCACCTCCTGTGAAACCTATCATCCATTCTTTAGGAGTCACTGAATACTGATCAATTAATTTCTTGTAGTCAAAAACAAACTTACTAGTTTTGATTAAAGTTTCCAAACTTGCATGAGATGATGAGTTATTATGTCTATGATCAGGACAATAAGTACAGTCGAAATTGCAACGTCTACCCATATCCCATGTAACTTGGAATGACTTCTTTTGACTACTATCTATTTGTATAATTTTGTTGTCGCTCATAATTCTCGGTAAATTCTATATAACGTATTTACTGTTTTGGAAATTGAGTTAAAACGTGGCGGAAGGGGTGAGATTCGAACTCACGAAAGACTTGCGCCTTTGCCGGTTTTCAAGACCGGTGCATTCAACCACTCTGCCACCCTTCCGTGGTTAGTGGAGCTAATTAGCTCCACTAGGTATTTGTGTGCCAAATTGGCTATGCTTACTTTTTTTGTCTAGTATCACAAACAAAGTCATAAAACTTCTTTGCTTCAGATATGACTTCTTCAGCATCTACTGTTTCTGCTACAAAGTTTTCAATAGAATCAGCTATAGACTCTCCCTTTGCTCTTGCCATTTCTTTTGTATTTTCAAGTTTTATGTGATACTCATTTAATTTCATATCATTGTTGTAAGTAATCAAGTCTTTGGCCATGCCTAGCAAATCTGCTCTTAGTTCATATCCATTACGACTTTTTGTTGTTGTATTTGATTGTTTAACGTTCATTGTTTTTCTCCTTTTTAGTGTGTCTATGTGAACACAATGGTTAACGTTTTATTTAGTGCAACGTTTCTGTTGCCAGGTACGTTGCCAACCCCGTTAGCCTAACGAATTAGGCCGCAAGTGCTAGATTTTCATCTGCATTTATTGAATGACCCGATACGGTGGTATCATGCCGGATATCTACTCTTGCCTTTAACATTACACGTCGATCCTATATCACCCCCATCATAAACACATCGCGTCCGCCTTACTCGCCCGGCGCCTCATAGGCCTCAGGTAACTACGATGTGTTTATGGTGGAGGTGCAGGGTACTGCCCCCTGGTCCGTTATAACTTATATGACAAGTATCAACAACATCATGTATATTTAAACACACTTTGTAATATATGTCAACTAAAATGATGGAAATGTGCTACCTGGTTTGCCTTTTAGTATTGATACAATACCTGCTCCTGCAATAAACGTTTCTAACAAATATGCTAGGCATGGATCTTGTCTTAAAAGATCAAGTAGTGCCGCAAAGGCTTTTTGTTTTAATGATGCTAAGGTATAACCTATGTTACCAATATCATTTAATACCAGTCCAACTAGTTGTTTAACAAGATTTAATATGCCTGTAAGAAAACTTAATAGTCCTACTGCTGATGCAATAGCGGCCAATATTTTTGCTAGTATGGCGCCTGCTTTGTATATCGCACCAAATACCCCTTCAACTGCCGCACATGGTCCTTCTGTAAATCTTCTTTGATTGGCATTCATGGCATAGTTCATTCTGTTCATTGCTGAGGACATTGCTAACATTTCTGATACTCCAGGTATAACATCCATAGTAGGTGCTTGAAAATTAACGCCGCCGATTAATTTCCAAGGATTCGAAGTAAGATTATCAATATTCATTCCAGATTGTCTATTTGTCATAAATGTAAAATCTTTCATACCATCTTCAATTACTCTCATATTGTCAAGCTCTTGTGCTGTTAGATTTCTGCCTATTTCAGCAACATAGCCATTAGCATCTATTTTTGCTTTTTGTGAATTGATTGCGTTGGCTATTTCTTTGATTGATGCATCGTGTGGATTTTGCATACCGGCGTAAGCTGTTGACGTATTTCCAAATGGATCCACATGATTTGTTTGTTGTAATAAACCACCATTTAATAATAATTTTTGTACATCAGTTAATTGATCAATGTTAGGATCAATATTTGGTGGTGATGAACCTAGTCCCGAACCTGATAATATTGTTGGATCTACCATGATATTTCCTTTATGCGTACCTATTAATTATGTTGTTTAATTGTTCTCTAGTATTTATATCCCTTATTAAATCATATTTTTTGTAGTCAATTACTTTAGATTTTACTGTTATTTGTGCTTGTGATTTTCCATAAGGTTTTATAGACATTGTAGTATTATTATCTAAACTTGTTTCTGACATGAACCTTCCAGGCAAATAATTTAATCCAACACTTTCAGCTATCGATTGAAACTCTGCAGGTGTTGTGTGTGCATCAAATAATTTAGTACTTAGAGTATATGTCTTTTCTTCTAGATCTTGATCTTCACAAGGATTAATTTTCTTTTTACCAAATAGTTTCTGTAGTGTTTCATGATCTGCAACATGAGTTGTTACCTTTGTTTGTTCTTCAACTAGTTCAACTACAATCTGATTACGTGGGTCAGCTGTTCCTTGTATCGATAGAAAGAAATTTCTAAAGTCCCATAATTTATCTGCTACTGGAGGTTCTGTTGTACCATAAACTGCTTTTGGTGTAGATGTTATTACTGTGTCTGGATCAAATTGTGGATTTTTATAACCTTTAGCTGATAAGGCCAAACCACCACCCATTGAATATCTAATAAACATAAATTCAGGATTTGTTTTTATTTTCATCGCACCCATTGATAGTTCTATATATTGTGCTTTCAGTCTACCATGAGCCTCAGCATCAATTGAACCATCTGCTTTTACTATTCCTCTTTTGATTGCTTCTTCTTTAAACTCTGGTCCACCAAATGTCATGTTAGCTTCACCTGACGAGAGTTGTGTTGTGTCCGTTGAATTACCTCCAAGGCCTTTAAATGCTACACCTGGCCCTGAGTTTACTTTGTTGTATAATTCAGGATTACAATTTCTTGAAACTTTGTGTGCTGGACTATCTAGATAATCTTCTGCATCTTTTTTATTGAATATTCCTGGTACACCTAATGCTTGTAATTCTGCTACTGATTGTTCTTGTTGTTCCTGAAATAACTGGGTATTACGAGCTAGAGATTTTGCCATTCCTGATGTTCCTTGACCAACAGCAATCGCAACGCCAACGTTTGACATAGTAGCCGCTACTGGAGGTATTGCAACATCGCCAGCAAATACATTTGGACTACCAGATGCTACAGCGATACCACAAGAATATGGATCACCTATTCTACCAACTTGTTGAAAATTTGACATCACTGTTGCGGCACCCGATGCCAAAGGTGTTACATGAGGTATACATAAAATATATCCATGTGGTGTGTTTACATCACCTACTCTATGTACTGGTATCATGTTGGCAAATACATTTGAAGATCCCGTAGCACAGGCTCCTGGCCCACAAGGTGGGTGATTGGTATCTGTATCGCCAATACGAGCTACTGGTATTGTCATAATTAAACTCCTACATAATATTTAGTGTAGGAATTATATTATGTTATAATGCCGGGCTTTTTTGCTGATAATATTTTAGATGTGCTTGATGTATACTGATCGTTAGTCTGCTTACTTGACTTCATCATCATCAAAATGTCATCACTCTTAAATGTAAAAAGTTGTTCAAAATCAGCTGACAACATATATGGTTGAAATGTCAAACCATTTGGTGCCATTACAAGGCTAAATGGTTTACTAACTGTAACATCACCGCCACCTGCATCACTAACATACTTTGCAACAATCTCTTCACCATTTCTTAATTTGAGAGAAATGATATCATCTTTTTCGTGTTTTTCAATTAACATATTTTACTTTCTTTTTCCTGGACGACCTGTTCTTGGATCAAGTCTTCCTTTTCTTTTTGCTTTGTGTTTTGTCTTTCTTTTTTGTCTACGTTCTTCTGTAAAAGTCTTTTTCAATTCTTGTGCAATATGATCGTAGCTCATTATAATTTAAAATCATCATATACTTCTTCGCTGGCATCTTGTTTGATACCACCAATAATATATGATTCAACTTCAGTTTCTTGTGGTGCTACTTGTAAACCTGCAGAAGACAACCAATGCTGTGTCCATGGTAAAGGATTTGCGTTAGCTGGGTGATCATAAATTGGATCATAACCTAGTGCTTTTAATCTTTTGTTTGCAATAAACTCTACATAGTCACCTAGTAACTTTTCATTTAAACCAATAATAGTTCCATCTTTCATTAAATGTCTTGCCCATGCTTTTTCTTCTTCTACTGAACTTTTAAACATTTCAATAACTTCTTTATCACATTGCTTGGCAATCTTTCTCATGTCTTTTTCATCACCGTTTTGCCAATTCTTGATAACCTGTGTTGACAAGTTCAAGTGTGTTGCTTCATCACGTGCAATGAGTGAAATAATTTTAGCAGAACCTTCCATTAGTTTTAATTCACCAAATGCAAATGTACAAGCAAATGATACATAGAATCTCAAACCTTCTAAGATGTTTACATTAACCATTGCAAGATAAAGTTTTTTCTTAACATCAAGGATATCACCTTTACCTTTTATAAAATAGTTTTCAGCGGCTGAACCAAATGCATCATAATTTTTTGTAACTGATACTGCTCTCTTTAAAATTTCTTCATCATTTAAAATTGTATCAAATACTTCTGATGGATCAGCATACACATTTTTCATTATGTGTGTATATGAACGTGAATGTATTGTTTCAAAGAAATCCCAAGTTACAATACAGCCTTCTAATTCTGGATTTGAAACATATGGCAAAAACATTAAACTTGGTCCTCGACCTTGTACACTATCCAATAGTGTTTGATATTTTAAGTTTGATGTAAAAATATGTTTTTGCTCTGGACGAAATTTAGAATAATCTGACCTATCTTTTTGTAACGATACTTCTTCAGGTCTCCAAAAATAACCTAGCATTGTTTGATTTAATTTATCTAATGCAGGATATTTAAACACGTCATATCTTTGTACAGATTGATCCGCACCAAAGAACATTGGTTCTTTAGTGAAGTCTATGTCTTCTCTATTAAATACTGTCTTCAATTTTAGTTCCTCTTTTAAATTGCACAGGCATCGCAATCAGCACCGTCCTGATCACTTAACTTGTCGATTTCTTGTTTATTAATAATAACAGCTTGTTCCTTTGTTGCCAAAGAATCATTTTCCAAGTCTGTCATATCTTCTGATTTAAAGTCATACGTATTTTGATAGTATGACGTTTTCCATCCATATTTATACGTATTCAAGAAATCCGTAATGATTGTACTCATAGGAACTTCATTGTTTTCGTATTGGGTAGGATTATACGACCAATTACCCGAAATTGCTTGATCAAAGAACTTCTGCATAGCCGCAATAACTTTAATATAGCCTTCATTTCCTGGCATATCCCAAAGTAATGTGTAATCATTTTTTAGTGTTTTATATTGAGGAACAATTTGTTTTAGTGGACCTTTTTTACTTTTCTTAACTGATAGTAATGCTCTTGGTGGTTCAATACCATTTGTTTCATTACTAACAACGGAAGAACTTTCCGATGGCATCTGTGCTGACAATGTAGAATGTCTCATACCATATTTTGATACTTCACTTTTTAGCCAATCCCAGTCGTAATTTAATTTTGTTGGACAGAATTCATCTATCTCTGTTTTATAAGTATCAATTGGCATAATGCCTTTTGCATATTTTGTTCTGTGGAATAACTCACACTTGCCTTTTTCTTTTGCAAGGTTCATTGATGCTTTAACTAGATAAAACTGAAATGCTTCTGATAATTCATGTACATACTTAACTGCATTTTTGTGATGATACTTAACACCTTTTTTTGCTAAAAAGTGTGCAAGTCCAATATAACCAATTCCTAATGAACGTCTAGCTTTTGTAGATACTTCAGCCGCTTTCACAGGATATTGCTGATAGTCAATAATTTCATCTAATGCTCTTACAGCCAGATCACATAAGTTTTCTAAATTATCAAGTTCATTTAATGTACCGACATTAATGGCGGAAAGAATACAAAGTGCAATCTCACCATCCTGATCATCAATATGTTGAATAGGTTTTGTTGGTAATGTAATTTCTTGACATAAGTTTGACATATTTACTTGATCTTGAAATGAACTATGTGTGTTTGCATGATCAATATTCATAATATAGATACGTCCTGTTTCTGCTCTTTCTCTTAACATACTGTTAATCAAAGTTCTAGCATTAACTTGTTTCTGTGGAATATCACCATCATCTTCATATTTTTTGTAAAGTTTATCAAATTCTTCAGTACCCATAGCATCGTACAAGCCTGGAACATCATGCGGAGAGAAAAGAGTTATATGACTGTTTTTAAGATATCTTTCATAAAAGATTTTACTCATTGCAATCGAATAATCTAATTTTCTTACTCTGTTATCTTCTGTACCTTTGTTATTTTTTAATACAATAATGTCTTCAATCTCTTGGTGCCAAATAGGGAAATGGACAGTAGCACAGCCACCACGTACTCCATTTTGTGTACACGATCTTACTGTTGATTCAAACTTCTTTAGAAATGGGACAACACCAGTATGGGCTACTTCGCCACCCCTAATTTTAGAATTTAATCCTCTAATACGTCCAGCATTGATTCCAATACCTGCTCTTTGAGCCGTATATCTACCAACAGCCATATCACTAGAAAAAATTGAATCAAGTGTGTCGTCAACTTCTACAAGTACACAAGATGCAAATTGTCTGATAGGTGTTCTTACACCTGCCATTACTGGAGTAGGAATATTAATTTTAAATTGTGAAACAGCGTCGTAGTATTTTTTGATATAATTCATTCTTACATCACGTGGGTACTGAGAAAATAATGTTGCCGCGATCATCATGTACATATATTGCGGTGTTTCATAAATGTCACCTGTACTTCTATCCTGTACTAGATACTTGTCAACAATTTGTCTGATGCCTGCGTATGTAAAATTCATATCTCTATTATGCTTAATAAAGTTATCCATTTTTGCAAACTCATCATCAGTATACCATTCTGTGATATTAGGATCGTATACACCACGTTCTATATTTCTTGCAATGAAATATCTCATTGGTACGTGATTTTCAACTGGTAGATACTTTCCAAAAACTTGTTTATGTAAAGAAAACAGAAGTAGTCGAGCCGCTACATATTGGTAATTAGGATTATCTAAAGTGATTAGATCATTTGCCGATCGAACTAATACTTCTTGTATGGCACTTGTTGTCATGCCGTCAGCAAATTGTAATCCTGAATTCATTTCTACTTGTGATGATGATACACCCGATAAGCCATCGCAAGCCGCTTCTGTCATTTTGTGGATTTTTGTAATATTCAACGGTTCTTTGCGACCGTCCCTCTTAACTATCATTATATTTTCGTCTGATTTATTCATTGTCATTTTCCTACTACTATTATTCTCTGTTTCTAATTCTATTCTAGCCAAGATATTTAATCCTTACTCTATAACAATAAAATATTGTTTAAAGTTTGTCAACAAAAATCATATAACAAAAACGAAAAAATTTCCACACCAGTGTATAGCCTGTTGATAGGTATACTATAAGTTGTATGAAATCCAACGAGATACTTTGTATTTTACAGAAATATCTTCGCCAGTTGATGCATCGCTAGTATTATTAGCGGTTACAACAATTTTTCCTGAAGTAACGGAAGGGGTATTAAATGTAAGTGTTGTTGCAGTAGGACCTGCTTCAACATAATCATCTCTTATTTTTGCAACGCCAAGCGATGTGGTTACAATTACTAATCTTCCTGCTCTCACTTTTTCTGTTGACCCACCTGTTTGACCTTGGTGTGCTGAATAGTCAACATACAAAACATTTGACTCGGTAATATCTTCTGATACTACTGTGACATTGTTTGTTCCTTTTGTTATTGTCGCTTCATTTAGTTCTGTTAGTAAAACATTTGTTGACGCGGCTGGTAGTGTGTCTTCTGTGAATATAAGTGCATTTGATTTTACAAACGCAAACTCTTTTGTTCCTTTCACATTACCAACAAATTGCACCATGTCTGATGCCTGTGTTGGTGTGTCTAAATCTATTGTTAATCCTGAATCAACTATTACATTAGGTGTTGATCCACCTCTTAAATTAAGAGAACCTGGATATCCTAGTAATGATCCAAACGTATCACCTTGTGCTGGATTAAATGATGCATTGCCAGATGGTCTAGACATTGCTTCAATTGAATCTATTCCAGTTGGTTGTGTCTTTAACATTGATGACCATTCATCAGAATACAATGTTGATGCACCTGATCCATAATCAACAAAACCAACACCTGTAGTGAAATCTACAAATAATCTGTTTCTATCTTCTGCTAATGGTGTAAAGACTGCATTTGATATTGTTGCTAGACCGGTTGTGGTATTTGTTACTGTTTCATTAATACCACCTTGTGAAAACTGTATCGAACTTGTTACTGTTATTGTTACAGTATCTCCTGTTGTAGCTGTTTGTGGTTCAATTGATTCAACAATACCGGTAGCACCTGATGTTCCGCCAGTGACAGTATTACCTGCTTGAAAGGCTGGTGCACCACCTGGTATAGTAGAACCACCTATGATACCTGTAAGCTGACCTTTTCCTGAGTAACCACTAGTATCACCAAATTTCAAACTTACTGAGTTTGTACCTGTATCTCTATTCCAAAGATACCCAGTATCTGCTTGTGAAGTTTGTGCAATTCTGTTTACAATATCAGTTGCTACTTCTGACAATGTCCATGGTACAATAATAATTTTTGAGCCGGCCTCTGGTGCTGAATTAAGTGCTATCGTGAAATTTTGATTTGCATTGTGTTGAGTTACAGTAAACCCATTTGCACCTGAATCGTCTGGTATTAATTTTGTAGGTTTACCAAATACAAACTTTGTAACTGAATAAAATTCAGATGTAAAACTATCTTTACCTGCAACATCATTTACGCCTACTACTCTATATGGATTAGTAAGTTTAACTCCTGTTGCTTTATCTGTTGTTGTTACTGCTAATGTACTTGTATTTGATAGTATTTGTTTACCTGTTAGTGTATCTGAATCTTGATTAACACCGTCGCCATCTAAAACTACAATATTTCTAAGTTTAAAAAATAAAAGATTACCATCAATTATACTTTGTACATTATTCTGTGCATCTGGAAAGTTTTTTACTTGTACTTTAGATGCTAAACCTGATTGGTTTCCTACACCTACAAATACTTCTCTTGTGTCTAATGCTACACCAATTTCACCTTCTGCAAGTGGTTGTGGTAAATTAGCTCTTAAACCTCTTCTATTTTTTAATCTTACAAATTTGATTGCCACGTGAATACTCCATTAACTAGTAGTATTTATAATTTTATAATATTCTTCCACCTTGTCTAGCCATAAGTCTATATACTTTTCAAACTCGGCACCCTGTACAAGAAACTCTTGATATTTATTATCGTGGGTTATAATAAAAATTAATCCAGCATTTATACTAGATCCATACATTTCATTGTGTGCTAGGGCATAAGCGGCACATTGCATAAAGTAATCATCAATCCATTCTCTTTTCTTGAATTTTCTAGAAGTTTTAAAATCACCAATTACAGGAATACCTTTGTATTGACAAATTAAATCGGCTGTACCTGCATATAATCCTGGAAACATCAATGGTTGCTCAATACCCCAGATTTCATCAACATTGGACATACCTTTTTCAATAATAGTGTCACTTAATTGTTTTGCTTGTACGCGAACTTGATTAGTTCCACCTGGCCTTTCTGTTCCTTCAATGTAACATTCTAAATGTTGGTGCATCAAAGAACCTAAACTGGCCGCTTCTGTTACAATACGTTGTGCTTCAACTTTGCCTACTCTTCTTTTCCACTCATTAAGTGCTGTCATATCTTTGGTCATACCAAGAATAGTTGTTACTGAGGGTAGTGCCTGAGCTGTGTTTGAATCTATATAATGACGTTTGCCATCTATAACTTTACGGGCAAGTTTTTTGTATTCGTACTTTGGATTTAATAATGACAAATTGACTTCCTATTAAGAACTTAGATTTTTGGTGCCAAAATCGGTCATGTAGTCTTTGCCTTTGTCTTGAATATCTTTGACGCCTTTTCTCATTGCGTCGACTACATCAACACCAGGAGTATCTTTTTTCATCTTGGTGTTTGCTTTTTTGGCTAATGTGTTTACTTTCTTCATGTTCTTAATAGTAGCATCTTTTGAGTACTTTGTCAAACCTGGATTTAAAGATTTTAGAGTTATATTTCCATTTGGATCAATTCTATCAATTTCTTGAAAATCTTTGGCGTAAGAGGCAAAGTTACTTGGGGTAAAACCTTTGTTAGTTTGTGCATTTAGAAATCTAACAAATTCTTCAGTTGAAAATTCACTGCCTTTTTTTGATTGAAAAATTTTTAACGCACCTTCTATTGATGCGATTAGTTTTGGATCTCTTTGCGATACTAACTCGAAAAGTTTCATTACGACTTCATCTTTCTGCCTAGCGGGTCATCAGTTGGACCACTAGCAGAATCATCGCCGCCTGTTGGATCTTCCGCTGGTGTGTCATTTAGCGGATCCGGTAAATCAGTTTGTGGTTCATCAGTTGCCATATCACCTGTTGGCATATCACCCATATCTTGCATTGGTGCTTCACCTTGAACTCCAAGTACTGCATTATTCACTGTTTCTTTTGCTTGTTTAATTTGATCTAGTAATGGAGCAATAGCACCATCTACGTTAGCTTTGAATTGAGCGGCTTGATCTGCGCCAAACTCATAAACCATCTGATCAACAATGGCACTTAATCTTTCATTTTGTAGTTCTGACAATTCAGCTACCATGTCTTGTAGTTCATCGACAAGCGATCTTGCCGCTAGTACTGTTTCTGCTTTTTCTAAATCTTGTTCAATTAAATGTTTTAAATCTGTATAAATTGTTTTTTCAGCTAATGATTTTCTTACTTCCATAACTTTTTTGTTTAGTGATTCAATTTTTGCCATCTTGGTTGATGACATTGGTTTTTTCATTGCTTCTTTAATTCTATTTTCAAAAGCTCTTATTTCTTTTACTTTATCTGCTGGGCTCATTGGCTTGGAAGATACTGCCATGCCGCCTGCTGTTGTTGTTTCCATAGGTGCTCCCATTGGTTTCATTGCCACTACTGCTGGTTGTTCTTCTTTGTTAGAACCACATGATTCACAACCGCAATCGCCTTCGCAATCATCATCGCAACCGCAATCACTTTCTGTGTCTTGCATATTATCCATGTCGTCCATTGGAAGTGCTTTGATCATTAATACTACTGCTTCTGATAATAGTAAATTTGCTGTGTATCTAGCATCTTTGTGATATGTGTTAAAAGGTAACGAAGCAATAATTGATTCTCTTCTTACTTGAAGATCAGCTTTTAATTGTTCTAATTTTTGAGCGTCTTTAAGATCATAAGGAGTAAAACCGTAGTTCTTTGTTAAGGTTTCTACTACCTTATCTCTAGCCATTGCAGGTGTTTTGTTAAATTCTGTAAGTTTCATATTGCTACTTTCCTTATCTATATTTATATTTATATAAAAAATGTCATTTTTATTAAATACGATTTAACGGCCCACCCCACTTATTATTAATATCATCAAAATAATGATGAATATCGGCTCTGATTTGTCCTAGCTTGTCAGTGTGATCGTCTAGTCTATTTTCTAAAAATCCTATATCTTGCTCGTTGTCAGTAGCTCTAGCTGTTGCTAGTTTAGATTTTGCTGATCGTATATCCTGCATTTTTGATAGATATACTGCGTGTTTTTGCAAGAAAAACTCAATATCTCGTTCACGTGTATTTGGATCACCATATAATTTTGTAACAATACAAAATGCAATTTCGTACAATTTTAAGTTTTTTATAATTGTTTTTTGAGTTTTTAAGTTAATAACATCATATGATCTTTCATCATTTTGTGGTGCACCATTGTTGATTTTAATCAAATATCCACCTACTCTTACACCAGTTTTAGTACGTTGTGTATCGATAGCTTGATTGAATACTGGATCAGATGAGTTGTTAATAATTGCTTGAGCAAATGTAGTTTGTGCTTTTTTGTTTTTATCAAACTTCTTAAGATTAGATGCTGTTTTTTTATTAAGTTTCTTTTCGTTCTTTTGCTTTTGTCTATGCTCAGTAATTTCTCTTTTACGTGCTTCTTCCATTGCTTGATCTGTTGCATCTACATAAGCATATTGACTAGGAACATCAGGTCCCCATTTTGATAATGTATCATAGAATCTACGATGTTCTGTAATTTCTCTAGTAGATAATTTGCTTAATCTATCTTTTAGATCGTCAGAACTACGTTGAGGCTGTTTTACATCCTCAATTCTACGATCAGGTCTCCTACGTCTACGTAGGAATTTACTTTTTCCGTATTTTGTCATATCTGTTTTCTTTATATTCGTTTATGTTTGGCCTTTTGATTTTGCCTGTTGCATTAACGAAGGTATTATTTGCATAGGATTAATATCTGTTTTTGTTGTCTTTGCCGGCTGAGCTGGTGACTTTGTAGTTACCTGTGCTTTGTTCGGATTCGTAACATTAACCTCATGCTCTTCACCACTATCGGTTGTTATTTTAAATTTTTGTTCAAGTAGTGCGATGTTGTTTGTATTTAGTGCTGAAGTTACATCCATGTAATCCTTCAACGTAAATGTTTTTAATTGTTCTTCAATTGTATCTGATTCAACAGTTAATACTTTCTTTAAAGAATCTAACAATCCTTCATTAACATCAACTGTTCTAATTATATCATCTTTTATAGTCATTATCTTCTTCTATTCATTCTAGCAATAATTCTACTTGCTGGGTTAAATCTTTTTGTTCTCATTGCTTTTCTAACCATTCTTTTACCTAGTCTTGCTTTTGTCTTCTTTAGAATAAATCTTTTCTTAATGTCTAAAGGTTGTCCGCATACAGATGGATTAGCAACAATTCTTCCTTTTTTTCTGCCGTAAGTACATCTGTACTTTTTAACTACCTTTGTACCTTTACGACCAAATATTAGTTTGGCTTCATCTAAACCAATACTCAAAACATCAGCAACCAACATTATGTTCTCATGCCTTTTAATGCTGTGTTTAATCTTTTTACTCTTTTTGACATTGGATCATATTTTTTAGTAATCTGTGCTCTACGTGTCATTCTTGTATTTGACTTTCTTCTTGTTTTTTTCATTCTATATGATCTTTTTACATCTAATGGTTTTGTACAAGTTGATGGATCTGCAACAATCCTGCCTTTTCTTGGTCCTGAACTACATCTAAATCTTTTCTTGATACCACCTGATTTGCCATGTGCTTGTGACCTTCCATAGATCTGTTTTAATTCTTGAAGTGTTCCTTCAAAAACTATCTTGCTACTTGGACCAGTAATATCTAAGACTTCTGTAATTTTCATTATAAACCTTTTGCAATAATTGTAAACAATGTACCTAGTAATGTAATAAACAGAGTACCCATACTCCAAAATATTACTCTTTCTAACTTGGTAAATTTATCATCTAATTCTGTTTCAAGTTTAGTTATTTCTTGATCAACTTTGTTAAACCTAGAATTGATCTCATCATGTCTTTCACGTGAAATGGCCACGTGTGCTTCAAGACTTTCAAATTCAATCGCGGCTGGATTTGAGCTAATATAACTCTTTTGGTGTACCGCTTGTTTTCGATCTTCGTCTGCCATTTACATTCTCTCCGTATGCATTATTTCAGTATTAATACTACTATTTAATGTATTTACTTCTCCGCCCTCTAAAACAGTACCATCAAGTGTATCAACTAACACACCTACAGGATTTTCATGTTTTTTAAAGCAATCTAGTGTAGTTACGCCAAATTTAAAGCTATAGCCTTCTCCTTTTAAATTAGATGTATAATCTTGTAGTTTTTTTACTACTGTAGGATTATTTCTAATTGCTATACTATGATATTTCTCTATCATTACCATTATAGATTCAAAATCTTTTTGGCTGGTATCTTCATAATTATCAGTTGCTTTTATATTTATTTTTGTGTACAAAGTATATATTTCTAAATTCTTAGAAAAATTTTTTAAACTTTTAGATTTAGGTAAGTTTAATAATACTGACATGATTAGCTCTTTAAATTTCTAGTTTTAAAATCAACTTTTTGTTGCCACTTTTTATCTCTCACTAATTTGTAACCAGCATATCCACCAATTAGTGCGGCTCCTACTGCTACTGCTGGTGACATTTTTTGTTGATCTTTTACTTTGTCTTCCAGTCTTCTTTCTCTAGACATCTGTTGTAAATGTATTAATAATTCTGATCTTGGTGAAGCTGATCTTAGGTACTGCATTGTTCTCACAACAACCATTGCTTTTTCTCTTGACTTTAAAATAGGAAAATCGGCTGTTAGTCTTCTTATAGCTCTCAATGAACTGTCATCAATCATTAACATTCGAGAAACTCTCATTAAGTATCTGCTCAATGATCTCTGATTTACACCATTTGAGACAATATAGTTTAAAAATTCTTTCAGATAAACTGTATTAATTTGTAATCTTTTTTGAAATACTTTACTATTTTCTTCATCAGCAAATCTAATCACTGATCCTGTACCTGCCAGTGCATGAAGTAAAATATATAAGTCTGTACCATTATTTCTAAAGTAATCAAAGTTTCCATATGAAGCTGTTCTATAAGCATACCTTGAAGCAATATTGGCATACTTGTATTCATAATTTAAAATTACTAATGCACAGAGTTCAGCAAATGCAAGATCGGCCGCACCTTTGGCCGAATACTTACTTACTGATTTTCTATTTCTAAACTGTCTACTTTCAGACAAGTCATTTAATAAATTTAAATTTAATTCTAAATCTTCTTTATTGAAATTTTTTCTTGAAAAATCTAATCTATCTACAATTTTAACTGCGTTACCAATACGATCAACTGCAACAAAACCTTCTGGGTCACTAACTTTTAACTCACCGTCAACTTCATCAAAAGTATCTATAGCTTTTATATTTCTTATTTTTTGATAGATAGCATTTTTAATTGCACCTAACTTTAACCACATTGAATAAAAACTTTGTAAGTTCTGATTGTTAGTATCTAAAAACTGTAGCCCTTGCTCAAGTGCGGCTAATTTTCTTTGTCCTGCAGGACCTTCTGGACCTGTTTTTAATTTTGCTATTGCATCATTGGCTCTTCGTTTGTAATCTTCTACAAATGAATTATAAAATTTTGTAGGATCTTGTTCAATAACACCTTGCTTAATATTATTGTTCATGTTTGCGGCAATAATATCTTTTAAATTTTTACCAGCTTCAGTACTATCTAAAAATTGAAATGCATTACCAATTGATTTATAATAAGTGTTTGCTTGTTCAATTGATGTTTTTATTTGTTTGTATTCTTGTTCTGTAAAATTAACCATTCCTGAAACATCTTTGATATATGCATCATCAAACCAAACATCTGGTGTTGGTGTAAGATCTGATAAATCAATATTAAAAGATGCATTCATATCTTCTAAACTTTCGCCTTCATATTTTGTATGAAATACAATACCAACTTTTGCTGACATCATTTTTTTTGCTAAATCAGAATCAGATGGTACTGCGTATGTAAGTAGTTGTGGCTTAAATGTAATATAAGATTTACCTTCAAAACTTTTTGTTTGTATATCACCTTGTGTAAACATTAAGTCGCCTTGTAATACTCCTTTAATGTTTAACTTTTTTAAATGTTCGTATGCTAGTTTTAATTTTGCTCTTAAACCACTCTTATCTTTAAGCTCATCACCTTGTTTTTGATCAGCATGATTCGTTTCAACATCATCAATTGATTTGTTTAATTTTGGATTTTTGTTGAATACTCCTTTTGTACCTACAAAGAACTCGCCATCTTTAGGATCAGTACCACAAATTATTGCAGGTGAACCATCCCATTTTGTTGTAATATTAATTTTTTTATTTGAGTGACCTTTTAGCATATCTGCTAAAGAGTTTAAAGTTTGAATGGCATCTGCGGCACCTGGTTTACCTTTAAACAAACTGAGGTCTTCTAGGTGAGTAAGATGTGTATTAAGATCTTCTTTAATATGATCTAGTTCATTAATCTTCATGCTTATCTACCTTACGTATACCTCTTTCAAACTTGTTTGGATCACCAGATTTAATACTGTTAAGTAATCTTCTAGTAAGATCATTAGCAACATCTTCGCTAAAATTTTCATTAATTAGATTCACCAAATTGATGGCAGAATTAATCACGTGTGAACCACGCGATTCTACTACATGAGATAGATTTCTTTTGGGAAAAGACTCATTAATTTCATCTAATATGGATCTTGACTGCTTTTTCATAATATAAATGTACCTTCTTTATATATTTATAATTATATAAAGATAATTTTAACAGGTACTAATCCTCGCTGTCAAATGCTGATTTTTTGCTTTTAAGCAAATCTCTTAATTTTGCTACTTCTTCTACTTTTTCAACTACTTGAGCACCTTCAGATTTATTGCTTACTGTACTTGTTCTTTTCTTTATATTATCTAATACGTTTGATGAAGATGTAGCTACTGTATCTTCAATTTCACTATCATCAAGATCAGTAATTTTCAAGTTATCAACATCAAATGCTAAATCAATTTTTGATCCAACACCACCAGATGATCTTGTTTTAATTAACTGTAACTGATATCTTCCACGTTCACGCATTGCTCTTGATGTAAAAATACCAATAACATTGTCCGCTGTTTGTATTTTGCTTAAACCACCTGCAATATGCGATTGATCAAACTCTATTTCTTCAATACTTGTTCTGTTTAACTGCGATGCTGTTGCTAGTGGAACTTCAAGCTCTACTGCTAAATTTCTTAGTTCTTCTGCAACATACTTGTCTTTAATGTATAAGTCACTTGGCGCAATTCTTTTTGATATTGGCATTAACAAATCTAAATAGTCAACACAAATACAATCAACTTTAATGTTTGTCTGTACTGTATATTCTCTAATATATGTTCTTAAATCATTTGCATTAACTCCACTTGGCAAATATTTAACTTGTAACTTACCTGCTTTTTTACCTACCATTCTAACTTGTAAGTCAACATCATCAATCTTTTTAAATATATCACCTGTTGGAATATCAGTTGTCATAGAATCAATTCTCATTGCTGATAGTTCTTCACTCAATTCAAAAGTAAAATATACAACATTAAGTCCTGTCATTACCCAATTCAATGCCAAGTTTTGCAAGAATAAAGATTTACCTGCACCGGATTGTCCTGCAAATATATTCAATTCACCTTTGTTAAATCCACCATACAGTTTTTTGTCTAATCCTTTCCAGCCTGTGCTTATTGTTCCATTATTATCTTTAAGTGCTAACAATCTTGCTTTGGGATCTAAAAAATATTCTGTACCTAAATCTCTTGTCAATCCAATGCGTACTGCATTTTTGATCTTTTCTTCTACAACACCATAATCACCTTGTTCTAATAAATCAGTTGAATCAATAATTGCTATCTCTAATGCTTTGTGTCTACAAAATGTTTCATATTCTTTCATGAACCATTCTTTATGCCTGTCATCTATATCTGGAACTTTGTTTAGTTCAACACCAGTTTCTGCTTTAATTTGTTCTACTGTTGGAACTGCATTATGCTCTCTAGAATGATCCCAAATAAATTTAATTGCTGGCGCCAAGTTTTTTACAAAGAATTTTGTTCTTGTAATATTGGCTACTCTTACATAAAGTGATGGATCAGTAATCATAAACTCAATAAAGAGTTTCTGTAAGTCTGCTGAATAGTCTTTTACTTTTTCTTTATATTGTGCCATAGTTCACCATTATAACTTATTTTTTATCATTTCGCAAGTATTTCCATGATATAGGAAATTCTCTTTCGGTTAACTCATCAATCAAGTCTGCTACTACTCTTGTTTCAGCTTGGGTGTCATCTGCACATCTCAAGTTGCAAACTCTGGCAAAGGCATATAACGTTCCACTCCAATACCATTCTGTCATCATATTTTGTGGTAATACCATTCTTGCCATCTCTGGAGCAATATTGGCTTCGAGCATTCTATCATATGTATCACAAGCATGACCAATTAATTCTGATACATCAAATTCAATTGCTTCATTACTACTACCTTGTTTTTTATCTTCAGCTTTTAATCTCCAGTTATCTGGAATAAAAAATTCTGGATCATCATCAACATATCTTCTTGATACTTCATTCCAAGCTAACCCAACTTGATGTTTTACTAACTGTCTTGCTACAAATACAGGAGCCTTTATTCTGAATTGCAAAGTGCAATGTGCAAAAGGTGACCAATGTTCATGTGTTGCAAGATACTTAATTAATCTTTCATCTTTATCTTGTAATAATCCGGGTGTTTTACCCGATGGTGTAATTGTATCCCATTCTGACTCTTTTGCAAACGACACTCTAGCGGCATTTACTACTGTCAAATCCGAACCCATTTTATCAACGAGTGATACTTGCATTTGTTTCTACTCCTCTATTTCCTTGAAATAAGTCTAGTATCTGTAAAATTGCTTCATGCATATAAACTTTTTCAAATAAATGTGTTACTGTATTTTGTAGATCTATTATTTGATAAGATATAAACAGATTTGAAAGAGCCATTACAGCAACCAAAATTATAATAAGAGCTCTTTCTCTTTTACTCACTAGTTACTTCCTTGTATTCTCCCTGTAGCAATCAATATACTTTCTAAATCATCTTGCTCAGCGACTGTGTCATGCCAGTTGTTTTTAAAGGCAACACTTATTGCTTTTTTTAATACAGAAGGTTTTATGTCCATATCTTTACCTACTGTCTTTACAAGATCTGTCATAGCTTCATTTAGATCTTGTGATTGCTGTTTTATATTACAGCCTTCTTGTATTGTATTTTTGAGCTTTGCAATTTGCTCATTGTTTAATGTTCTTGACATAATTTATCCTTTAATATACCTTTACTACTTTATCTGCAATACCATACTTGACAGCTTCTTTGGCAGATAACCAAACGTCTTGTGGTGGTAATAAAACTTCTCTGATTACTTTTTCAGACATACCTGTACAAGCCTTATAGTGTGCCAACATACGTTCTGTAGAAAGTTCAAACTCTCTAACTCTTGCAAATAATTCATGTTCTTTACCGCCAGACCCCCATGAGTACTGATGCGATAGTATTGATGTATTTGGAGTAATAACTCTTTTTCCTTTATGTCCTGCCATAAATGTTAATACACCACAAGATGCAATCAATCCTAGTCCAACAGTTTTAATTGGTATAGCTGAACCTTTCATTGTATCAATTAAGGCAAAAGCGGCGTGTACCGATCCACCTGGTGAATTGATTACTAATGTAATCTCTTTTGGCCTTCTTGATTGTGGCATTAGATTCTTTTCAATAATTGTATTAATTACTGGTGCTGTAGACTTTGAGGTGAAGTCTTCAGAAAAGTAAATTATACCTTGTTCCCACATCATCATACCTGGTTGCATTGGATTAGGACCTTGTCCTTTATCTGGCCCAGATTTTGTTTTTATGTCTTCTTTGGTTGCCATTTTATGCTCCTATTTTAGTTAATACTTGAATCTTCGTTTTACTACGAACAATATTATCAAGTATCATTCTTATTGTTAATATCTGACCATATTTTTGTACTGCGTCAGCACAGTCTTTAATTCCTTTTTCAAATTCAGGAAAGCTAACTGACCAATCATTATCTAATGCTGTTTTTACAAGTTTGTTACCTGCTTTGTCTTTATCAGCACAAACAATTATTTCACTGGTTGTTTTTGCTTTGTTAATCAAATTAATTTGATTAGGATTTAATTCATTATGTAATACTGCAACACCATCTATTGCAATGGCATCAAACACACCTTCAACTAGTATAACATATTTTCTTTCTTTAAACAAGTTATCCATGTTGAACATATATCCTGGTTGTGAACTTGTATAATATTTTGGTCCTTTAGAATCTTTGAATAGTCTGGCACTATAGCCTACTGTTTTGCCTTTGTATGTGAATGGTACTATTACACGATTGTTAAAATTATTGTATGCGACGTTTGTATAGTAGTAGTTTTTATAGAATAGTAAATTACGTTGGTGTATGTATTTGTAAAGCTGTATTATATTAGCGGCATCTTTTGGATCCGTAAACTCTTCAAATAATTTTGCACCTTGTGGTAATGCTACTTCTTTAAATGTCATATCATCATACGATGGCTTGAATGTATCAGGCTCATCAGATTTTTCTTTCATTGCCTGAAGTTGTAACGTCTTTACTTCACTATCGCTGAACCCTATACCTGTTAACAACATTCTCATTTTTTTGTTAAGTAGTCTGCCTGTCTGATAACTGGCTTTGTAATTACAGTTAAAACAATGATAACTCAATCCATCTTTGAATACAAATCCACCACGGCTTTTAGTATCATTACGTGATTGCCCTTGTGATACACACATTGGACAATTGATTGTTAACCAACCACTTGGTGTAACCTTTTTTCGCACGGGTAGTTTTGTCAGTATTTCAGTTCTTAAGTCCATACAAGTAATATAACAAATTAATTGCTGAATGTCAATCTAAACTCTGGATTTGTTTCTTCCAACACCAACTTGGTGCAATTTGAATCGGTTGGATCGATTTTCCATTTGTGCATAACCAATTTCACGACATATATCGTACAACGACATTTTGTAATTTTTGGTATGTTCTAGTAGTGTGTTTGTTCTTTCCATTAGCCACATAGCCATTTCTTTTGATTCATCTTCATTTCTGGCTACATTTATAACGCCTTCAATCATGATGTTGTAAGCAATTTTTACTAATTCTGCAGGCACATACAATATTCCTTTTGATTCAAACTCTTTGGCCATGTCTGCTTCTATTCCTGGTTGCCAATAGTCATCGTTGTTACAAATTACTATTTTATGTTTTTCAAGATGTGCTATACTTCCTTGGTTGCTGACACCTTGTAGCAACAAAGCAATTGGTGAGTCTGGATCTGGTCTTCTTGGTTGCATTGATGCTGTCAATCTCAATGTCTGTGCTGGTGTTCCATATACAGCATAATTGGTAGGTAATCCATTGTAGTAGTGATCTTCTAATACTTTGTAACAACCAACCAGTGTATCATAGAAACATTCACTCAATTTATCGCGAGATATGTCTAGAAATTTGTTTATACCTTGTGTGATTTTTTTGAGACCTTTTCTGTCTTCATCTTTTAGTATGTCCACTACGCCATCAGACAGACAATAAAAATTATCTTCATGGCTGTTAAGATATGTTTGTATGAATTTAAAAAAGTTCATATATTGTGCAGGACCAACACTACTACCATACATGAATTTGCTTGTGATTACAAATACACCTGCGCCATATTCAATACCTGCCAATGCATTTTTGGCACACATTTTTTTGGCTTTCTCAACTGCATGATGTTGTAGTTCTAGTGCATCTGGTATTGCAACCAGATCTATGTGTATACCTAAATTCTTGTGAGATGTTTGTTTAGGAACAATGTATACTGCTGACAAACCGAAATCTCTATTGTACAGATATTCAGCTTTCTGTAAATTTGAACTGATTGATATGGGAGTAATTTCAAACTTCAGGGGCATTATGATCTCAACAACACTTTGTCAACTGTACCAGATGTAGCAACGTATTCTACTCTAATATGTGGTGATGAACAAGTGAACACAAAAGGATTAACTCCTGATTCAGCTGAGAAACTTAAAGTTTTTGTACCGCCTGACAATGGTATTGGGAACCAATCGTCGTCGTTGGTAGAAGCTATTATGTCAAGATTACCTTGAACTTGAAGTGTTCCTGTAAAGTTTGTTGAGTAAATTGCAATAGTGTGTTTGTGATTTTCATTGCCTTTGAAATTGTCACTATAGTTTTTGCTATTTCTAACTGTAAAGTTCGTAACTTCTTGTGTTGGTTGATGACCTGGATAATATCCAGTTTCTAATTGTATTGTGCCTTCTACATATCCCGCCAAATCTGTGTATACTGGCATGGTGTTATTAGATGAATCTGCTAAAAATACTGTATAACTATACAAATCTTCTGATAAAGAGTTTAATTCTCTTGCTAAAATTGACAGGCTAACCTTGCCAGATAATGCATTTACTTTTGTCATAGACTTCTGTAGTATTGTTTTTTTGCTCTTTGCATTTATCAGATTAAAAACAACAGTATGATTTGTTACATCAACCTTTCTATTGCTCTCGTCTTTAAGAGTAAAAGAAACGTTATTATCTACGCCTTTGTGTATTTTAATTACTTTGTCGTACATAGTTCTAATGCAAAATCCTGTGTTTAATGTATTTACTGATAAAGTGTGTTCATTTGTGTAAAAATATAAATCGTTGCTCATTTGTCAGTTCCATTGTATACTTATTTATTTACTAAATTCAAAAGAGATAAATTAGTATAGTATGGACGTATTAGAGCTTAAAGAAAAGTTTCCGTTTTTAACTTGTATTAAGTATGCAAGTCAGGAATTTATAGGTATTATTCAAAATAGTGATCAAATAGTCACTTCAATGTACGTCTACGACAACATTACATCTCCTGAGCTTAAAAAGGTATTTTTAGATATGGGTGAAATGTGGTGGTGGGAATCAAATAGATTAATTCCTATTAATATATTTTTAAGTGGAGATTTTGATGTTTTTAACCACTCACTTAAAAATTTTGTTACTAAAGATCTTGAAGTAGTATTTGGTCCAATGACTAGTATGCAAAATGTAATAAGAAAAAGAATTAAAAGAAGACAAATATCACTAGTTAATAAAACTGTTAAGAAACAGCTTGTTCAACAATCAGATTCATCTGAACAAGAATAGCATGAGCATACGCAATGGCGTGTGCCTTTTTAAAGTAATATGCTCCATCACTTGGCTTCTGCCATACTTCGTTCATTATTTCTGGCCACGTCTTGTTTAGTAGATGTCTCTTTGCTGGTCTGATTATTGCTAATACTGCCGCTAGTTGTTCTATGTTCTGTGGTTTCAACTGTTTTAAAATCTGGCTGTGATCTCCTACGTGAAAGAGTTCTTTCACGAACTCTTCGTGCCCAAGTAGTTCCCATACTGGCTCCTTTTCTAATAACTGGTTAAGATGTTCTTCACTTTTAATCTGTTTATACAAACTGACATTTAAAAAATCTAATTTAAAATACCCTCTATCTTCTGCTTGTTTGTAATCTATATTTGCTGATTGAGTAAATGGATTTACAGGTATATCTGTAAAGTATACTCCTGTGTTATGCTTTTTTGTTTCTTTATCTGTAATAATTGATGCAGGAATATGTTTCAACTTTTCTAATAGTTGAGTTCTATCTGCTAGATCTATGTCAATATCAGTTTTGGCTATCGAAGTCATATACTGGAAAATCTCTATGTAATGTTCTTATTTGAGTGTCTTGAATTGGTAAACATACATCCATATTATCAAATGCTCTCGTAAATTTACAATCTTTATTTGTTAAATTTGAAAGTATAATATCGTTTGTTGATTTTTGTCCATCGGCAGTTAACGCCATATCAACACCTGTCTTAATAGTTGATGCAATTTCTAATTGTGTGGCTTGTTGAGCTGAAAAAACTACAAATGGATTTGAACAACCTGTACACAATAAAAGTACTAATACTATAAACCAATTTTTCATATGTTTGCTTTCTTCATTACTTGTTTAACAAATATAACATCTTCTTTGTTTTTGTCAAATAGATTATTCCAATATATTGGACTGATGTATTTATTCACTAATTTTAGCTGTTCATCGCTAAAACTGGTTAATGCATCCAATCCTCCTTTGGAATGATACAATATCCATGGTGATAATTTGCCAGCGGTTATATAAAATACCAATCTATTTGCTGTAACTAATTTGAAAAACATTGCCCAATCTTCATTGCATTCATCAGCCCATTTTTTCATTGTTAATACTGATCTTTCAAGTGCCTTTTGTGGTGTTTCAATTTTTAAATTTTCTATAATATATTCTTCATATACAGTATCGCTTGACCAACGTTCAAGTTTTACTTTTTTGCTGAGTAAATAATCAAGATATTTGTCAGGAGATACAACATTTACTTCAACAAGATATCTACCAAATTCTATAAAAGAATTCCAGTATTTGCTTTTTGCAAAATCATCATATGATTTATCTTTTCTCATATGAGGCATTGTTTTCTCATAGAAGTATGTAAATGAATAAAATGCCAGTCTGGCAAATTTTTCATCTTTAACTTTATATCTATAATCTAATTTTGCGTCTGTCATTTTAGTAACAGTTTAATTTCTTTATCTTCCCAACCTAAATCCATTGCTAGATTTCTTATATCATCTTTTGTCATGATTTCTTTTAATAGTTCTTTTTCATCTAGTTTTGCATTTGGATATGCTTCAGATAACAGTTCATCAACTTTACTTTTTTTGCCTTTGCCTTTTGGTGCTTTAATCCATGGATGAAACATTTTCTTTTTAACACCGCAAACAGCTAATAGTTTCCAGAATAATTCAGAATCGCCTCCGTGCTTCTGTATTAAAGAAAAGTTTTTATTACAAAATTCATTTACAGCTAAAAGATAATGTTCTTTTAATTGTTGTTGTCCATCTGTAGAACTTGCAAATCGCATTGCCAAGTATGGAGAAAATGATTTTTTAATTTCATCATCAAGCTCGTTATACCATTTTTTATTTCCTGAATCAATCTGATATAACATCTGATTTAAATTAATCTTTTCTTTTGCCATTAAAATATTTCCTCTGCTATTCCTAAGACTTCAGCAAGTCCAAGAAAAAATGCCAACGCAATTATAGAACCACTATAGGCCGCAACAAGACAACCTGCTATTCTTAAACTGCTTTTCACTAAACTAATATAAAAATGTGCCTTACCTGGGTCTTTTGTTGTTATCATTATATTAAACTCCCTAAGTCTATATTGTCAAATACATGATTATATTCTTTGCAAAAGAATACACATCTTGGTTTATCACCATCTTCAATTGGAATTGCTAGTAAATGTCCATTCTTTAATTTTGGTACGTGCCAGTTTACTTCTTGAAACACGTTTAGAATTTTTGGTTCAGCATAGTTTGGCATATAAGATGATATAGGATTAAACAACAATGTTTCAAAACCTCTTGTGTTTAAACTTGTCAGTGGAATGACATCTGCTCTGCCTAAATCTGGTTCACAAGCAAGTATACTCCAATCCATTGGCATTTGTATTGTTTTTCCTTTTATTTCTAATACTACAGCAGGAGAAGAAAACTTTTCTAAAAAGATTAATGGTATAAAAAAGTAATCCGGGTCTTTGGTACTACAATCTAGTATACAATATTGTAAGTCTTCAACTTCCTCTGGAATTTGGTTCAAGTTGTAAGCCTGATTATCAACCGTTAGTATTTTTATCATATGTTTACCTTTTCTATAGTATACGGGTATTTTGCTTCTTTGTAAAACTTTTTTCTTTCAGTTAAATGCCTTTTGGAAAATTTACAGCTTGAAGTGATATCCCATATTTGCACATGATCTTTATCTTTAGCCCTTCTTATGCCTCTTCCAATTGACTGTATGACTCTGACAAAAGATTTACCAGGCTCAACTAAAACTAAATTGAATATTCTTGGTAAATTAATTCCTACTGCCGCTACACCATATGTTGCAATAAGAACTTTATTTTGTTCTGTTGCTACTTCATCATACTCTTCTTGTCTATCTTCCATCTTTGTTTTACCTTGAATAAATGTACCTCCTACTATTAAATCTTCTAATAAATGTCCTGTTTTTATTCTATCAACAAGTATTAATGTATTTCCTGAATTACGTATTTCTTCGATAAGATTAGAAATAAAACCCAGTCTGTTTTCATTTGAAGTCAAATAAGATACTTCATTTTGATAAGTTGGAAACTGTCCAAAGTCTTGTGTCTGTATAATATTTACATGACAATTTGCTAATACACCTTTATCTTGTAATTCACTTGCTGAAAGTTTATTAATCACTGGTCCTAGTCCGCACAATAAACTTGTAAACTCATAATCTTGTTTTGGTATTGTTCCTGTTAGTCCAAATCTCATTGGAACTTTAGCAAATACACCTGTGAGTAATTGCTTTAGTACATCAGCTTTTGCCATATGTACTTCATCTACCATCACACAAACAACATCTCTAATAAAATGTTCTATATCAGCATCGTCAATTTCAGCTTTGGTCTTCTTTAACATCACATTAAGACTTTGCCATGTACAAATTGTATGTGTATGATCAAATTCTTTTCTTTCACCATAGTAAACGCCTACATCTAATCCAATATTTTTATAGTCTTCTTCTGTTTGTGTTACAAGTGACTTGTTTGGAACAATAACTATTGTTCTACCATACTGTTCTGATATTTTAGATAATGTTGCAGTAATAATTGTTTTACCTGCACCTGTGGCAATTTCTTGTAAAGATTGTGGATTTTCTAAATAGTTGTTGATTGCATCTACTTGATAATCTCTTAATACAATTGGCTGACCTTCATGTGTATGTCCTTTAGGCCATCTAATATTACTGAGATAATTTTTATCAATAGCATCAAATTTCAAATCAAATGGTTTTCTAAAATCATCAATATCAAGTTGATAACCTTCTTCTTCTATGATAGGTAATATTTTATCTAGTAAATTTAAATAAGTTCTACCGCCAATATCACAAAATCTTATGTTGCCATCCCATCTACCAAGTTTGTATGATGGCAGATGATATGCATAAGGTACAAAGAATTTTAATTTGTCGGAAATCTTTCTTCTAGTATTAACATCTAGGCCATCAAACTTGACATTAACTTCGTCTTTGATTATCAGAATTGCTTTTTTCATATTTCATACTATATCTCAGGTTGGATATCTGGAACATATAACTCCCATTCTAGCATTTCAACTGTTTGTATTAGATAATCAATTTCAGTTTGAATGTTATAAAGTTGTTCTTGAATATCCAAATATAAAAAATACGAAGAAACAACAAGTACAATAAAGACTGTGTAACATATT
>Ga0160422_10000077_pt1 | contig 51615 bp, 54 predicted proteins | sample Fk160mmetaG_FD_108192 | JGI IMG/M metagenome (GOLD analysis project Ga0160422, IMG submission 108192) | Marine microbial communities from the Central Pacific Ocean - Fk160115 60m metaG | ecosystem: Environmental > Aquatic > Marine > Oceanic > Photic zone | place: The Central Pacific Ocean... | reverse complement strand
TGGGTCCCATCGACGAAGTGCGCTGGTACAAACTCAGCCCTGAACCCTGACCTTCAGCTTCAAGCCGGTCACGTCCTTGACCACCTCTGAGCAGTTCTCCAGACTCCACTGCTCCAGGCTCAGGTTCTGGTTCAGACGCTCTGACACCAGCTCCAGGATGAGCTCACCACCGCTCACCGCCGCTTTGAGCGTCTTCACCACAGGCTCAGGCCGGCGATCAAGGGCTGCTGCGAGGCGTAGCAGAAGCGCCATTTCCGACACCGTGCGTCGATTGTCCCGGGTCTGAAGCGCCTGCCAAGACTCGTGTCGCTTCTTGGGAAGACTGCGACGGTGATAACGGGCGATGGCCGCAATCATCAGGTGTTCGCATTCCGAGTAACCCAGCAGTTCCCCATGGCGAATGAGATACCAGGAGTGCTTGTGATAAGCGCTGAGATTGATGTGCTGACCGCAGGCATGCAGCATGGCCGCCGCCCAGAGCAGATCACGGCCTGATCCATCATCGCGATGGAGCGTCTCATGGGTGCTGTCATAGAGGCTGAGAGCATGGCTGGCGACACGTTCGGCGCGGGCCTGATTCACGGCGAACCGTTGCACCTGGTGAATCACGGTTCGCTGGCGGATGCTGCTCTGGAAGCTGAAGCGGTCTTCCAGCAGACCGTGGCGAAGCATCCAGTCCACGATCAACCCTTCACGCAGAGCCCGTTCACTCAGCACCAGCTCATCAACATCAAGCATCCGCATGGTGGTTTGAAGAATCAGCGAGCCCGGCACGATGATTTCGGCACGTCTGTCATTGATTGCAGCAAGACCCCTGCGCTGATCGGTGGTCATCGTTGCCAGCCGGTCCACGACCCGATCCAGTCGCTGTCTGGTCACCTTGTATCCATGGAGTTTCAGCGGTGGTCGATCGTCCTCGCTGGCGGCCAGCGCACCGATGGCCATCGCGGTCCCGCTGGTGGCGACGAGCACCGGCGTCTCACCAGGCTTGATGCGGCGACGCACCTTGTCGACAGCCGGCTCGAGCGAGCCTTGGATGAACGCCTGAAGAAAGGAGCGGCGCTGGGGAGGAATCGGATCATCCTTCACGAAATCCCTCTGCAACCGCACAGCACCCACACGGGTGCTTGTGAGTGCACGGGCATCGCGACCATCAGCCAGGATCAGCTCGGTGGAGCCTCCACCGATGTCCAGCACCAGGTGTGGACGATCACCGAAGGGCATCCCCGACAGCACTCCCAGATAAATCAGACGCGCCTCTTCCGGGCCGCTGACCAGATCCACATCAAGCTCAAGCTGATCCTTGATGACCTGAAGAAACTCCCGCCCGTTCGGCGCCTCCCGCACGGCACTGGTTGCAGCGATCACAATTTGCTCAACCTGATGGCTGAGAGCCAGCTCACGGAAGTGACGAAGGCTCTCCAAACCCCGCGCCATCGCTTCGGGGGTCAACTCGCCGGTGTCAGGATCCCGCTCCCCGAGACGTGTATTCGACTTCTCCGCCAGATCGATGCTGAACGTTCCCAGGGCGACATCCACTGAGGCCACGAGCATGTGGGTGGAGTTGGTGCCAACGTCGATGGCAGCGACATGGCGCACTTGTCTGAGTGCACCGGGATCACGCATCAGCGGTTGCGTCGGGCGCTGGTTGCTCAGATTCACCGCGGTCGCTGGAGAAAACTCTGCACCGGGCATGGCGCACCGTGATGGAAACGGGCCCACTCTGCCATCGGCGCACCGGCCCAGAGCCCCGCTGATTAAGGTTTCAAAAATCCAAGGCTGCGCTCAAGTTGACAGGCACGACCCTTTCACGCGTCACGTCTCCCTGGGTGGCACTTCTGAGGTGGAACAAGCCGGCCGGCCGGCTGATCCTTCTGGTGCCCGCGGGCTGGAGCCTCTGGCTTGCTCCGGATGCACCCCCTCCAGCAGCGCTGCTGCTTCAGATCCTTGTCGGAGGCCTTGCAGTGAGTGGTGCCGGCTGCGTGGCCAACGACCTCTGGGATCAGAGAATCGATCGTCAGGTTGAGCGCACGCATCAGCGCCCCCTGGCCAGCGGCAGCCTGAACCGATCCCAGGCGGCATGCGTGCTGATTGCAATGCTGGTGCTGGCCCTTGCCGTGGTGTTGAGCCTGCCTGCTCAGGGGCTTCTGCTCTGTTTTCAGCTGGCCTTGCTGGCACTGCCGCCGATCCTGCTCTACCCATCGGCCAAGCGCTGGTTCCCCTTCCCTCAGGCGGTGCTCGCGATCTGCTGGGGATTCGCCGTGTTGATTCCCTGGGCTGCCTTCACAGGTTCGGTCAGTCCCTCGGTGCCCCTGATCAGCTGCTGGCTGGCAACACTCTGCTGGACCTTCAGCTTCGACACCGTCTACGCAATGGCCGACCGACCCGACGATGCACGCCTCGGTCTACGCAGCAGCGCTCTCACCCTCGGACGAAGCGCTGTCAGAACGGTTCGTGCCGGATATGGCCTCGCTGCAGCAGCATTGGCTGTGGCGGCCGCCGCTGCTCAGGTCGGCATCATCTTCTGGCCGTTCTGGTTGGTCGCCACCATCGGCTTCTGGCGATCCACCCAAGCCCTGCGGGCCAGCGAACAGCAACCTGCAGCCATCTACGCACGCCATTTCGGACGTCAGGTTCAGATCGGGACGCTGTTGCTGGTCGGCCTCGTGCTTTCACGCCTGGGCTGATGGGACACGACCTCAGTCGCTGGCCCTGTCCAGCGCCCTTGCGGGCTGGAGACACGGTGTCGATTGCTGCACCCAGCTCGGCATTGCATGAGGACGACAGCTTGATCAGGGGGATCGCCGTGCTCGAGTCCTGGGGATTGCAGGTCAGCCCTCCCCCATCACATCACCGCCGGTGGGGATACCTTGCTGGCGATGACCGAGAACGGAGCCAGGATCTCGTCAATGCACAGTCAGCCCCCTTGCTGGCCTGCGCCCGCGGAGGCTGGGGTGCCGCGCGAGTGCTGGAGCAATCGATTCCCTGGACGCAGGGCTGGTTGCTCGGGTTCTCCGACATCACTGCTCTGCTGTGCAGCCGGATGGCCCACGGGTTCGGTGGCGGAATCCACGGGCCATTGATCACAACCCTCGCCGATGAACCTGACTGGAGCAGGCAGCGTCTGCATGATCTCCTTTTCGGTGACCCCGTGGCTTGCCTCAAGGGCACCCGCTGGAGAGGAGGCCAAGCGACGGGTCCTCTGCTCACCGTGAATCTGACGGTGGCGTCCCACCTGCTTGGCAGTGATCACCTGCCTGATCTGAAGGGAGCCATTCTGGTGATCGAAGACGTGGGGGAGGCCCCCTACCGGCTGGATCGGATGCTGACGCAGTGGCGACTGGCGGGGCTGCTGCAGGGACTAGCGGGGTTGGGCTTCGGGCGGTTCAGCGACTGCGACGACGATCCACCGGACCCCGATCCGACGCGGACATTCACACTGGAACAGGTCCTCAGGGAACGCAGCGAAGACCTTGGATGCCCGGTGATTGCAAATCTCCCTGTCGGCCACGGCAGCGGCGGCAATGCCGCACTGCCGGTGGGTGTGACGGCACGGCTGGATGCTGACCACGGAACCCTGAGCCTGGATCTCCCTGCTCACCGCTGAGCCAGCACCGCCTCGGCGACGATCAGATCGAAGGGTGTGGTGACCTTGATGTTGGCCGGCCCTGCATCCAGCACCTTCACCGGCCATCCCAGCCGCTCAAACAGGGAGGCATCATCCGTGACAGTCCAGCCGAGACGCCCTGCCTCGGCATGCCCCTGCCTCAGGGAGCCAACAGCAAACCCCTGGGGTGTCTGAGCCGCCCACAGCTCAGCTCTGTCGGGGGTGGCCGTGATCAGGCCCCGGGCATCCACACGCTTGATGGTGTCAGTCACCGGCGTCGCAGCAATCACTGCATCGCCCTGAAGAACCGCCTCGGCACAGCGATCAAACAGGGTCGGATCGACAAGACAACGGGCTCCATCATGGATCAGCACATGCGCGGCATCCCGGGGAAGGGCCATCAACCCCCGCTCCACCGATTCCTGCCTGGTTCTGCCCCCTTCAACCCAGTGAACAGGTTTTGGCGAACCTTGCAGCAGGGGTGCAATGGCTGCCTGATCGAGCGACTGGCCGATGACACCGATCCAGCTGATCGCTGGGGAGTCAAAAGCTGCATCCAGCGTCCAGGCAAGCACCGGCCGGCCTCTCAGTGGCAGCAGAAGTTTGTTGCAGTCCGCCCCCATGCGCCTGCCGCTTCCAGCTGCAGCGATCAACAGATGCACAAGCGACTCCTGCTGCCAGCAGGCTGAAACGGCCTCCATACAATCAGCTCGCACCACCTGTGCTGCTGCTTCATGCGCGTTCTCGCTCTCAGCCCCGGAAGCCTTCAGCAGCAGCTTGAGCGACTCCCCGCCCTTGCTGCCGCGGCTGAACAGCTGCAGGCCAGCCTCCAGGTGGCCTGCGACCCAGCCCATCGGGCGCTGTGGAGTCTTCTTCCCTCGGTGAAGAAAGTGATCCCTTTCGCGTTTGAAGACACCCCGAATCTCGCCGATTGGGCCAATCTCCTTGGCCTTGTGCGCGAGCCTGACTTCCAGGCCTGCCTGAACTTCGCGACCGGACGGCAGGTGAATCTGATGCTCTCCATGAGCCACATTCCAATGCGCGTTGCAGCGGAAGGGTTCGCCAGCACCGCTTCGGCCACTGTCCGGCCCGGCTGGATCCCGCAGGGACTGGAGGCCTTTCTGACCCCGATGGGCGTGTCCCTGAATGCTGACGCATTCCGGCTGAGCATCCCCGGTGATGCGATGGAGACAGCCCGGACGCTTCAACCCCGCGGAGATGGTCCACTGCTGCTCATGGCCCCGGGCGGGGGTGACGGCGACTGGCCTCAGCAGCGATGGCAATGCCTCCCGGACACCATCCGCACCAAACTGCCCCAGCTCCGCAGCCAGGTGATCCCCCAGAACATGTCCGTGGGACAAAGGGCCGCCGCTGTGGCCTGCGCTGATGTGGTGCTCAGCAGTTGCCCGCTCACGCAGCTGTTGGCTGCTTATTGCGGCATGCCTCTGGTTGCGCTCGGCGCCAAAGAGGATCAGCTGCCTGAGAGGCCGGTGATCCGCAGACTGGACACCGCTGATCTGTCCTCACTCTCCGACGCTGATGTGATGCAGGCCCTCGGCTTCTGATGGCTCGCCCCCGCCGCACTCGACGAGGTGTTCGGGGGAATGGCAGACCCCGTCACCTGCGTCTGCTGGCGCGTCCATGGTTGTGGCCCGGCCTCGCTCTTGCCGTGGTGGTGCTTGGCGGAGCCGTCGGTTACCGGATCACCGAAGGTTGGGACTGGGGCGACTGTCTCTGGATGGTGCTGATCACGATCAGCACCATCGGATACGGCGAGGTTGAGCCCCTGTCCCAGGCCGGCCGGCTGGTCACCGTGCTGATCATCGCCGGAGGCTTGTTGGTGGTTCAGCTGGCCATTCAGCGCGTGCTGGGGCTGTCAGAATCCGGCTATTTCCGACAGGTTCGGGACCTGAGGTTCCGCCGGCAGCTGCGGCGTATGCACAACCACGTGATTCTCTGCGGCTACGGGCGGATCGGTCGGGAGATCGGCGAACAACTGCTGCTTGAACAAGTGCCGGTGCTGGTGGTCGAAATGGACCCAACGCGCAAACAGGCGGCCCAGGAGCGAGGCCTGAAGGTGCTGCTGGCTGATGCCACCCTCGACGAAACATTGCTGGAGGCCGGTCTTGACCGTTGCCGCAGCCTGGTTGCGGCATTGCCGAGCAATGCCGCCAATCTCTACGTGATCCTCAGCGCCAGGGGGTTGGAAAAGCGTTGCCGTCTCATTGCCCGTGCGGACAGTGAGGAGGCTGCGGCAAAGCTTGAACTGGCCGGGGCCAATGTTGTTGTCAGTCCCTACGTGGCCGGCGGTCGCGTGATGGCCACCACAGCGTTGCGACCTCTGGCCGTTGACTTCACCGATCTTCTGGCCGGATCCGACTGCGAAATCGAGGAGTTCCGTCTCAGTGAGGATCCACTGCTGATGAGTCACCTCTCCTATCGCAGCCTGGAGGAGCTGGATCTGGCACGACGCACCGGAGCCATGGTCCTGGCGATCAGGGACAAGACCACGCTCACGGCCAATCCGAACGGTCAGGTGACGCTGGCACCGGGACAGATGCTTGTGGTGATGGGCAGCAAGCGGCAACTGCAGGATCTGCGTCAGATCCTCGGCGATGCCATCGATGCGGTTGAAAGCATGGGGGGTGTGAACCCTCTGGAGTGAAGAGCTGTCCTGCAGGGCATACGATCGGCCGATCACAGGTCCTTGCATGAGCAGCACACGCACCCTCGATGGTCAGACCGCCCTTGTGACCGGCGCCAGCCGCGGAATCGGCCGTGCTGTCGCCCTGGCACTGGGAGAGGCCGGAGCGGAAGTGGTGGTGAACTATGCCAGCTCGCCCGAGGCGGCCGAAACGGTCGTGAGTGCCATCCAGGACGCCGGAGGTCGGGCCTACGCCCTGCAGGCCAATGTCTCCGATGAAGACGCCGTGGATGGTCTGATCAAGACCGTGCTCGAACGGAGCGGCCGCATCGACGTGCTGGTCAACAATGCCGGCATCACGCGCGACGGTCTGCTCATGCGGATGAAAACCGACGACTGGCAGGCGGTGATCAACCTGAACCTCAGTGGTGTGTTTCTCTGCACACGGGCTGTCACACGTCCGATGCTCAAGCAACGGAGCGGGCGCATCATCAACATCACCTCGGTTGTGGGCCTGATGGGCAATGCCGGGCAAGCCAACTACGCCGCTGCAAAGGCCGGGGTGGTGGGCTTCACCCGCAGCACCGCCAAGGAGATGGCCAGTCGTGGGATCACTGTGAACGCCGTTGCACCGGGATTCATTGCGACAGACATGACCAAAGACCTCGAAGCCGAGGGAATCCTCTCGGCCATCCCCCTGGGACGTTTCGGCACCCCTGACCAGGTTGCGGGCACGGTGCGCTTTCTCGCCGCTGATCCTGCCGCCGCCTACATCACCGGCCAGGTTCTGCAGGTGGACGGTGGAATGGTGATGAGCTGAACGGGACGTGAACCCATCCGGGGTCGCGCGTGCGGTTCAGCTGTCCAGGGGCTGCCCCAGCTCCTCTCGCAGCTTGCGGATCCGCTGCAGCAGTCTGAAGCGCCGACTGCGTTCGGTGGCGGTCAGAAAGATCCGAAGCGGCACGTAAACAAGCGCCATGATCCCGGCAAGGCCGGCCAGCAGAACGAAGAACAGCGCCCCGGAATTGGCCATGACTCAACGCTAACGAGCGGGGCCCGTTCCGGCAGAGCTCGGGCGCAATGATTCGGCTTTCCCCACTTCGCCAACCAGGTCAGCGACCCTGTCGCTGTGGGACATTGTGGGATGGGTAAGTCTCAAACATGGCAAAGCTTCTCAGTTTTTCGGATGAGTCCCGCGGTTCGCTGGAACGGGGCATGAACGCCCTCGCGGATGCGGTTCGCGTCACCATCGGCCCCCGTGGTCGCAACGTCGTGCTTGAGAAGTCCTTTGGAGCACCAGACATCATCAACGACGGCGACACCATCGCCAAGGAGATCGAGCTCGAGGATCCCTTCGAAAACATCGGCGCGAAACTGATTCAGCAGGTGGCCTCGAAGACCAAGGACAAAGCTGGGGACGGCACCACAACCGCCACCGTGCTGGCCCAGGCCATGGTCGAGGAAGGGCTGCGCAACACGGCAGCTGGCGCCAGCCCCATCGAGCTGCGCCGCGGCATGGAAGCTGCCGTCGCCCACGTGGTCGAGGGCCTTGCTCAGCAAAGCCAGACCGTGAGCGGAGATGCCATCCGCCAGGTGGCCACGGTCAGCGCAGGTGGGGATGAGGAAATCGGCCAGATGGTCGCTGAGGCCATGGACAAGGTCAGTGTCGACGGTGTGATCACCGTTGAGGAATCCAAATCGCTCGCCACCGAGCTGGATGTCACCGAGGGGATGGCCTTCGACCGTGGCTACAGCTCCCCCTACTTCGTCACCGACGGCGATCGCCAGATCTGTGAATTCGATGACGCGCTGCTTCTGCTGACCGATCGCAAGGTGAGCGCTGTGGCTGACCTCGTGCCCGTCCTTGAAGCCGTTCAGCAATCCGGGTCTCCCCTGGTGATCCTCGCGGAGGAAGTGGATGGTGAGGCGCTGGCGACGCTTGTTGTGAACAAGAACCGAGGCGTTCTTCAGGTTGCGGCGGTGAGAGCCCCGTCCTTCGGTGAGCGTCGCAAGGCGGCGTTGGCTGACATCGCCATCCTCACGGGAGGCACCGTCATCAGCGAAGACCGGGCCATGACCCTTGAGAAAGTCACACTGGCCGATCTGGGCCGTGCCCGCAGGATCACGATCAGCAAGGAGAGCACCACGATCGTTGCCGGTGAAGACAGCCGTGACGCCGTTGCCGAGCGCGTTGCCTCCATCCGCCGCGAACTGGACAACACCGAATCCGATTACGACCGTGAAAAGCTGTCCGAACGCATCGCGAAACTCGCCGGTGGCGTTGCCGTGATCAAGGTGGGAGCGCCCACGGAAACCGAACTCAAGAACCGCAAGTTGCGTATCGAGGATGCTCTCAACGCCACCAGAGCAGCCGTTGAGGAGGGCATTGTTGCTGGTGGAGGCTCCACACTGCTCCAGCTGGCTGCGTCCCTCGATTCCCTGGCTGCAACGCTGCAGGGCGATCAGCGCACAGGCGTGGAAATTGTGCAGCGGGCTCTGAGCGCTCCGCTCAAACAGATCGCCATCAATGCCGGCGCCAATGGAGATGTCGTTGTCGAACAGGTGCAGCGCACAGGCCAGGGCTTCAATGCACTGACAGGTGCCTACGAGGATCTTCTTCAGGCAGGCATCCTCGACGCAGCCAAGGTGGTGCGTCTTGGGCTTCAGGATGCCGTTTCGATCGCATCGCTGCTGATCACGACCGAAGTGGTGGTCGCTGACAAACCCGAGCCCCCCGCTCCGGCCGCCCCCGGCGGAGATCCAATGGGTGGCATGGGCGGTATGGGTGGCATGGGTGGTATGGGCGGCATGGGCATGCCCGGAATGATGTGACCTCCCTGCGGTCACAGGCACGCGCGGGTCGGGTCAGAGCGCTCGCACCAGCCGCGCGTGAATGCGACAAACCGTCAGGGCTTCCCGCGGGGGCTTGCGGCAGAGAAATCCAAGCTCCCTGTTGAGGGCCTGCAGTTCTCCTATGGGCAGACCGGCAACCGGCAACGCGAAAACCAACCCACCAATCATCGCCGGCAAGGACATCAGGCGCAGCATGGGATGAGTCTCGCGGGACTCACCCAGTCTGCATGTCCAGTTGTCGGCGGTAGGCCGTGACCTGCAGGTCAACACCGGTGATCGCTGTACCCACGACAACGGCATCAGCCCCAGCGGCGATGGACTGGGTCGCTGAGGCGGGTGAATCAATGCCTCCTTCGCAGATCAGCACCGTGGAGGCAGGAAGCTGCTGTCTGAGGGGACTGATCAGCCCCATGGCGGGAGGAGAGCACTGCGCGGTCTCCTCGGTGTAACCGAAGAGGGTCGTGCCGACCCAGGCACAGCCGAGGGCTGCCGCCCTCAGACCATTGACCACGCTGTCAACATCAGCCATCAGCACGGCACCCAGGTCCGAGCGGGCACGGGAGATCAGCGCTTCGAGCTGATCCTCGCCCGGGCGCGACCGTCCGGTGGCATCCAGAGCGATCACATCGGCGCCGGCGGCCCAAACCGCCTTGAGATCACTCCATCGTGGGGTGATGTAGACGGAGCTGTCAGGGCTGCAGCGCTTCCAGAGTCCGACGATCAGCGCATCAGGGCAACGCTCTCGAACGGCACCGATGTGTTCAGGACTCTCCAGGCGCACGCCCAGGGCACCGTTGCGAAGGCTGGCCTCGGCCATCGCTGTGATCACGTCGGGATGACGCATCGGAGATCCCTCCGGAGCCTGCACCGAAACGATCAGACCACCCCGAAGATGGTCACGGTCGAGGCGCTTTGCGCGGGACTCGAGCATCACGACTCAGGACGCTTTCGGCAGATCGTCATGGCCGACGGGCGTCAACCAGCGCCGCAGCCGCTGAGGACCGGCCGCCGGAACGGGAGGAGTGGTGGGGGTTGCCGGGATGCTCCTCCCATCACTGTCCACCGTTCGCCCCACATCATCGAGACAGTCTTTCAGCAGTGAGGTGAAACGATTCAGCCCGCTGGACGGCGGCTTGGTGGAGACAGGCTCCGGGTCCTGCTCCGGCTCCTGCTCTGGCTCCGGCTGCTGCGCCAACGTCAACTCACACACAGGTTCGGACGCCACTGCCTCTGAAGAGGGTGATTCGGCACTGACCACCGCCGCAGCAAGCTCCGGTTGCTCTCCAGGCTCAGCCGACAGGGGCCGCTGCGCGATCGCGTCGTCGGATGACGCCTGCGGGAGCGTTTGAACGCCGAAACGATGGACCCACTGAAGCTCCAGCAGCGCCAGTCGCCGCTGATCGTTCTGATCACGGGCCTGCTGGAGCTGTCGCTGAAGGCTGATCTGGCGGGGATCCTGATGCTGGTAGGGGGAATGGTTCACGGAATCAGGCGAGTTTGCGGTTGAGCAGGGGGCGGATCAGCAGGAACAACGCAGCCGTCAGCAGCGTCAACACCAGCAGACAGGTGGTGCCGGTCACGGAACCGTAAGGGGCATCCAGAAGAACAGACGACAGGTCAAGAGGACCGGCATACGCCGCACGGATGGGCTCAATCGCGAAGGTAAGGGGATTCAGTGATGCAAGCCAGCCCAACCAGGGAGGCATGAAGCTGATCGGTGCAAGCGCAGTGCTTGCGAACAGCAGAGGGAGATTGGCGACAAAGATCACCGCAATCAGCTCGATATGCCCAGGGAGGGCGAAGGCAAGACCAAGACTGAGGGCCGTGACAGCGAACACAAGCAGCAACAGGGTGACCAGAACAAGCACAAGTCCTGCGGCACCCGGCCATCCATAGCCAAGTAGAAATGCGGTGACCATGATCGCCAGGCTCTGCACGAGGCTCAGGGTGGTGATGTAGATCACTGAGGCCAGCACGATCGAGCTTCGGCTGCGCAGCGGAGCCACCAGAAGCCGATTCAGAAAGCCGAATTCGCGGTCGAACATCACGGGAAGGCCTGCATTGAGCGCACCGCTGAAGGCTGTGAAGACAATCACCCCCGCACCGAGAAAACGCCCGTAACTCATGCCCCCCGGGAGAAGCCCCTCCGGCGCACGGGAGAAGAGTGCACCGAAGAGCACCAGCCAGATCAGGGGTTGCAGCACTCCTGCCACAAGCGTTGACGGACGACGCTGCAGCTGAAGAAACAGCCGACGGGTGAGCGCGGACGTTTCCTGAAACAGCTCGGAGAATGCCGAACGGTTTGACAACTGCGGGGAGGGCGTTTCGAGAACAGGGGTGGTCATGAAGGGGATTGGAGCGGAATGAACGAACGGGGCGGGCTTCAACGCATCGACTGTCGCCGCTCCTGCTTGGGATCACGCTGGCCTGCAACCGCAAGCTCGGCATCCATCAGGGTGCGTCCTGTTGCCTGCAGATACACGTCATCAAGACTTGGTCGGCTCTGGGAGAGGGAGAACACCTCGTGAGCGGCATCAGCCAACCGTTCCCGGAGCATCGGCAGAACGTGTTCACCATCCACCACCAGATTGAGCGAGTAGCCCTGGGCGCGATTGATCACGATCCGCCTGACACCCTCCACTGACTCAAGCAGTTGGCGCACCTGCGCCGCTTCGGCCTGGTCACTGAATTCGCGCACACGCAGCGTCACCCGATCACCACCAAGCTCCTGCTTGAGGTCATCGGGTGCCCCCTCAGCGATCACACGGCCGTCATCAATGATCGCCATGCGATCGGCCAGTGCCTCCACCTCTTCGAGGTAGTGGCTGCTGAGAAGAATGGTGGTGCCACCATCCCTGAGGTCGCGGAGCACCTCCCAGATGACTGCGCGACTCTCGATGTCGAGCCCCACCGTTGGTTCATCCAACACAAGCAGTTGCGGGTCATGCAGAAGTCCCGATGCCAGATCCAGACGCCTGCGCATGCCGCCGGAGTAGGTGCCGCAGCGACGGTCGATCCAGTCGCCCATGGACATGCGATCAACCAGCTGGTCGATGCGTCTGTTCCGATCCTGGCGGGGGAGGTGATAAAGATCGCCCTGGAGGGCGAGCAGCTCCCTCCCGGTCAGGATCTTGTCGATCGCAACCTCCTGAGCCACATAGCCCATGAGTTGGCGAACCGTGCGCGGCTGCTGGAGTGCATCAACCCCAGCGACTGTCACCGCGCCTTGATCGGGAGCCAGAAGCGTCGCGAGGATGCGCAGTGCGGTTGTCTTGCCCGCACCGTTGGGACCGAGCAACCCATACAGGCAGCCGGCGGGGACAGACAGGCTGAGTCCGCGAAGAGCCGAGACGGTCCCGTAGGACTTTTCGAGTTGGTCCAGCTCAAGCAGAGACATCCCACCGAAGGAAAGAATCCTTTGAAATCTAGGCAGCAATCCCAGAGAACCCAGCGCCCAGAATCGCCAGCCCTTCCCTCAGCTGTAGATCGAAGAGAGCAGCTGCAGGTTGTCTGCTGATGATCAGCAGGAGACAGATGCCGAAGAGATAGAGAATCGACCACCGGAACAGGCCTTTGGCGCGATCCTTGCTCTCCGGCTCCTCTGCGAGATAACCCACCATTTGCAGCAGCCGCCCATTGAAAGGAAGCAACAGCAATCCGTAGAACAACCCTCCCTCTGGAAGCGCCCAGACCCCCAACAAACTGATCACCACCGTGGCCCAGCCGTAACGACGGATGGCACGCGTGGTCACCAAAGGGCCCTTCACCACTGGAAGCATCGGAATCCCAACCGCTCGGTAGTCCTCCTTCAGAAGCAGGGCTAGCGCCCAGAAGTGGGCCGGCGTCCAGACCATCACCAGGGCGAAGAGCCACCAGCCGCCGAGGCCCACATGGCCGGTTGCCGCTGCTGCTCCCACCAGCGGGGGAATCGCACCAGCGACACCACCGATCACGATGTTCTGACTCGTTCTGGGTTTGAGCAGAGCGGTGTAGAGGAGCACGTAACTGCAGAGGCCAAGCAGAGACAGCCCTGCGGCCAGGCAATTGACGCCACTGACCAGCAGTGTGGCGGCCGCAAGCGTGCAGGACACCGCTCCTGCGAAGGCTGCTGTCGGCGACAGACGACCCGAGGGAAGCGCCCTGCCGCTCGTCCGTTGCATGCGGCCATCCAGTTCCTGCTCCCAGAGGCAGTTGAGAACCCCGGCGGCGGCGGCGGCGAGAGCCCCTCCTCCAAGGGTGCAGGCCAGCCTGGGTGAGGAGAGCGGCCAGCCCTCCGTGAGCGCCATTCCTCCAAGGGTGGTGGCCAGCAAGAGCGGGATGAGCCTGGGCTTGGCGACTTCCAGCCAAGGCGGAAGCTTGATCCGCTTGCGTGAGGGAACCACCTGATCTCGAGTCAGGGGCACCGATGGGGCAGCCGAGGTGGAACTAGCCATGACAGGCCTCCAGTGCGGAAGGGTCGGGAAAGGCGGGCAGCGGATCGGTGGGTGCCGGTTGACGTCGACAGGTGAGACTGGCCAGCACCGCCACGAGCAGGCACGCGACCAGTTGATGCGCCACCGTGACGGCGGGCTGTGACAACCCGAGACGCAACGTGGTGACACCAAGGGCGATCTGAACGCCCACCAGCAGAGGAGCCATGAGCAGCAACGGCCACTGACGCCGCGCCCAGCTGCTGCTGATCAGGGCAACCGACACAAACAGCACCACGCTGAGTGCTGCGGGAGTGGCTGCCGCACGATGCCACTGGACCCACTGGCAGGAATGCCCCGCCTCGAGACAGCGCTGGGAAGCCCAGGAGGTGGCCATCCGTGCACCGAGCAGACACTGCCCCGAGACGGCGAGCACGCTCAGTGAGCCGAGCACCGTCCACCAGGGGGGAGCGGCAGTCGACCCGGGGGCTGCCAGCAGAATCTGGGTGAGACCACTGACGGTGATCACCAGCATCAATGCCAGGGCCAGATGTGCGGTGACCACAGCCGAGGGCAGGAGCTGGAGAACGGTGAGGGCGCCGAGACCTCCCTGCAGAGCAACCATCAGCACGAGCAAGGCGCTGACGGGAAGCAGCCAGCGGGGCAGATCACGACGGAACCACCAGACGGCAGCCATCTGCACCAACAACGCCACACCAACGACGAAGGCATCGAGCCGATGGAACCACTCCAGGAACACCTGAACGTTCATCTGACGACCAGGCAGCAGGGTTCCGTAGCAGAGAGGCCAGTCAGGACATGCAAGCCCTGCCTCCATGACCCGGGTGGCACCACCGATCACCACGAGGGCGACCAGCGCCACCACCAGATGGGCAGCCAGCTGAGCCAGACGGAGACGAATCGAACTGACAGACGATGCAGTCAACGCAGGCTCCTCAACGGAGATGGTTATTGACGGAACGTAGCGATCTCATTCAGAACGGCACGATGTATTGACGATCGCAACATCTGCAATTTCAAACTTGATGCGTCTTTGCTGACATGACTGCCCATGGGCACTGAAAAACCGAAGGATTTTCAGGCTGGCTTAACAATTAGCGCGTGGTGATTATTAAGCAACCTCCATAGCCTGAAGAAGCCCAAGTTGAGGTTCGGGTGCCCATCCCCTCAGCAATTCTCACCCTCGTTCTGGGAATGCTCCTCGTTCTCGGGGGGTTGTGGATTGGTCAGAACGTCAACCTTCTCCCGGTTGACGCAAGCTCCAACGCCCCCATCTACGACGAGTTGTTTCGTGTTCTCTTCAGCATTGGCACGATCCTTTTTGTCGGAATTGTGGGGCTAATTCTGTTCAGCCTTGTGCGATTTCGTCGTCGTCCCGGACAGATCGGAGACGGTCTTGCCCTGGAAGGGAATCTGCCTCTTGAAGTGTTTTGGACAGCGGTGCCAGCGGTTGTCGTTCTGTTCGTCGGTCTTTACAGCTACGACATCTATGAACGCATGGGCGGCATGGTGCCTCTGAGCCATGGAGACCATGGTGCCTCCACTGCCGTTGATCAGCGCATCTGGGGAGGGATTGGATCCACACAGGATTCCCAGACAGCGTCGTCTGCCGGAGTCGCAGCGCTGCCGGTTGAGGTGACTGCGATGCAATTCGCCTTTCTGTTCCATTACCCCGAGGGGGACATCATCTCCGGCGAACTGCACGTACCGGTTGATCGCCCTGTGTCTCTTCGGATGGAAGCGAAGGATGTCATCCATGCCTTTTGGATTCCCGAATTCCGCCTGAAGCAAGACGTGATTCCAGGTCAGCCAACGCTTCTCGACTTCACGCCGACCCGAACCGGCACCTACTCGATCGTCTGTGCGGAACTTTGTGGCCCGTACCACGGAGGCATGCGCTCAACCGTGGTTGTGGACAGTGCAGACGACTTCGATGCCTGGCTCCAGACGAACCGCAAGCCCACCACCACCGAAGCATGACCATCACCGTCCCTCAGCAATCGACGCCCGCAGCACCCTCGTTGCAGCCCACAGGCTGGCTGCGCTATCTGAGTTTCAGCGTCGACCACAAGGTGATCGGCCTTCAGTACCTGGTCTGCGGCTTCGCCTTCTACCTGATCGGCGGCGCTCTGGCAGGGGCGATTCGCACTGAGCTGCTCAGCCCTGTCTCCGACTTCATGCCCAGGGACGTTTACAACCAGGTGCTCACATTGCACGGAACGGTGATGATCTTCCTCTGGATCGTGCCGGTTGTGAATGGCGCTTTTGGTAATTATCTGATCCCGTTTTACGTGGGTGCCAGAGACATGGCATATCCAAGGCTCAACGCCGTTGCCTTCTGGTTGATACCTCCAGCCGGACTGATGCTGATCAGCAGCTATTTCATCACTGGAGCAGCTCAATCCGGATGGACGGCCTACCCTCCACTCAGCATCACAACTCCAGCAACGGGTCAAATCATCTGGATTTTGAGTGTTCTTCTTCTGGGAGGAAGTTCAATCTTTGGAGGGATCAACTTCATCGCGACAATCCTCAAACTTCGTCGTCCAGGATTGAAGCTGATGGAACTTCCGATGTATTGCTGGGCGATGCTCGGAACCAGCATTCTTGTGGTGCTCTCCACGCCTGTGCTGGCGGGCACCCTGATCATGCTGAGCTTTGACATCGTTGCCCATACGGGATTTTTCAACCCAGGGCTCGGTGGAAATGTTGTGGTCTATCAACACCTCTTCTGGTTCTATTCCCACCCAGCGGTTTACATCATGGTGCTGCCGGCTTTCGGCCTGGTGAGCGAGATCCTCCCCGTGCATTGCCGCAAACCGCTCTTCGGCTACACGACGATGGTGTATTCGATCATGGCCATCGTCGTTCTGGGCCTTGTGGTCTGGGCCCACCACATGTTCACCAGCGGCACCCCACCATGGATGCGGCTGTTCTTCACCATCGCCACGGCATTCATCGCCGTCCCGACGGGGATCAAGTTCTTCAACTGGCTGGCAACCCTCTGGGGAGGACGCATCAGCCTCAACAGCGCCGTGCTGTTCTCCTGCGGTTTCATCGTGAATTTCGTGCTCGGTGGGATCACAGGCGTCGCCCTTGCCCAGGTTCCATTCGACGTTCATGTACACGACACCTATTTCGTTGTTGCCCATTTCCACTACATCGTCTATGGAGGCTCGGTGTTTGTGATCTTCGCCTCGATCTACCACTGGTATCCGAAAGTCACCGGGCGGATGCTCAACGAACATCTCGGCAGACTCCACTTTCTGCTCACCTTCATCGGGTTCAATCTGTGTTTTGCACCGCAGCACTGGCTCGGCCTGAACGGCATGCCACGACGTGTGGCTGAATACGACCCGCAATTCGCTCTGGTCAATCAGTTCAGCAGCGTTGGGGCATTGCTGATGGCGGTCAGCACCCTCCCCTTTCTCTGGAATGTCATCGCCAGCGGCTTCTATGGAGCCCCAGCGGGCGACAACCCCTGGAAAGCGCTCACGCCGGAATGGCTCACCTCATCTCCACCTCCGGTTGAGAACTGGCACGGCGATCCACCGCTGGTGAGGCATCCCTACGGCTACGGGATTCCGGCTGACGAAATCGATCTGAAATCAGCCAGCGGCAGCGATCTTTGGAGAGGCGGTCAATGACATCTCTCACCCCGCAGGAGCAGCTGCTCACCGACACCGACCATCACGGCTCAGGCCATGAGGATCACAGGATGTTCGGCCTGGCCACCTTCCTCGTGGCTGACGCCATGACATTCGCGGGCTTCTTCGCCGCGTATCTCACCTTCAAGGCGGTGAATCCGTTGATGCCGGGTGCTGTCTACGAGCTTGAACTGCCACTGCCGATCCTCAACACCGTTCTGCTGCTGGTGAGCAGCGCCACCTTTCACCGTGCCGGCGTCAACCTCCGCAGGGGGCGCAATGATCGCTGCCGTCACTGGCTGCTGCTGACCGCCTCGATGGGACTGGCATTCCTGGCAAGCCAGATGGTGGAGTATTTCACCCTTCCCTTCGGACTGACCGACAACCTCTTCGCGAGCACGTTCTACGCACTCACTGGGTTTCATGGACTCCACGTCACCCTTGGAGCGCTCATGATCCTGATCGTGTGGTGGCAGTGCCGCACGCCGGCGGGACGAATCAACGCCAGCAATCATTTCCCCCTTGAGGCGGCGGAGCTCTACTGGCATTTCGTGGATGGAATCTGGGTGATTCTGTTTGTGATTCTGTACCTGATCTAAGTCACTTGAGCCGGTGCCCTGAGTTGCGAAAGTCCCATCAATTCGTTGCCCGGGTTGCCATCTGACGGCAGAATTGATGTGTCTTTTCCGATTGACATGCTGGTTGGAGAGGAGTTACTGAACAAGGCGCGCGCACTCAGCAACCGCCCTGAAGATGAAATCGCCCGGGGCTGCGGCTACGTCGGACCCAGCGGACGTCTTCTGCGCAAAAGTTTCTACCGAGCGCTGGTGGAAGCCAAGGGCTACAAATTGCCCTCGAGCACAGCGAGCTCCGGTGGTGGGGCACGGGGACGCCAGGCCGAGTTCCGCACAAGGGTTCACGGCAACGGCAACCTCCTGATTGGTCATGCCTACACCCGTCGACTCGACCTGGTTCCCGGCCAGGAATTCAAGATCGAACTGAACAAGGATTCCGGCATCATCACCCTGTTGCCGCTCGCGGAATCCACCTGATCGGTCAGCGCCGAGGCCATGGCCATTGACGCCAGGCGAATGCCTGGTGCCAATGGATCCTCACGCATTCAGGCCAGTGCCGGTGGGTCCTGATCGTCATGCAGGGTTGAGCTGAAAGCGATCAGCTCGATGCCGCTGAACAGGAAACTGATGCCCACGAGGGTGCCGAGAACCCAGAGCAGTCCCCAGAACTTCAGGGTGACGATCAGCAGGCCGAGGATGAAGGTGATCACGCCGTTGGCGATCGCCCAGCCCGCGCCGGGCCGGCTGCTGTTGGCCAGTCCACTGAGGAACGCCACCACCCCTTCGACGAGAAACACGATCCCGATCGTCAACGCGAAGACCGCCACCTGCTGAGCCGCTTCAGCAGGATCACGGAAATTACCGATCATCGAGGCACCGGCCACGATGAAGAGCGTCGACACCACCAGACGCCAGAAGCAGATCCAGCGACCCATGCGACCGGAGCGGGCCAGGTTGCTGATCCAGCCGACCACACCGCCGATCAGAAACAGCACGGCGACCACCCCTGTGGTCCAGAACGACGCAACCACGGGGAAAATCAGCGCCAGGATGCCCAGCACGATCAACAGGATGCCTTCAGCGATGGAGAAGGCCTTGAAGCTGCCCACGGAATCGGGGCGGTCCTCGGAACTCATGAACGGTTCAGAATGAACAACATCCGCAAGGTATTGAGCCCCCCAGGGTCCTGCCAGGGTTTGTGACCGTTTCTCAGCCCCAGCCGTGTTCTGCCAGCCAGGCGGCACTGATGACCTGGCCACCACCGTGCTGAGGATCCCCTCCGCCAAGCAGTCGCTCCGTGTAGCGGGCCAGCAGATCGATCTCGAGGTTGACCACATCGCCCACCTTCAGATCACGGAGGGCTGTGACCGCCCAGGTGTGGGGAATCACCGCGAGCCAGAAGCGCACTCCCTCATCCGCACAGCCCGCCACTGTGAGGCTGATGCCGTTGACAGCAACACTGGCCTTGTCGCAGATGTAGCGGCCGAAGTCCTTGTCGCGCCAGCGCAGTTCCAGATGCCACGACTGGGGCAACGATTCAACAGCGACCACTTCGCCGATCCCGTCCACATGGCCACTGACCAGGTGTCCACCCAGCCGGTCGGACAGACGCAGTGCCGGCTCGAGATTCACGGAGCCCCCTCGGGTCGCCTTGGGACCAAGGGTGGAGCGCTGAAGGGTCTCTTCACTGACATCGGCAAGAAAACCATCGCCGACCAGTGATGCCACAGTCAGGCAGACGCCATCCACCGCAACGCTGTCTCCCAGCTGCAAAGGGGCGAAGGCACTGCAACCTTCCACGAGCAGAGCGCGACCGCGCCGCTCGACCCGTCCGACCGCCTGGACCAACCCCGTGAACATCGCTCCACTCCCAGCCCTTCAACTGGTCATAATCGAAACAGCGGCGGAGCCGTTCTTGGTCGAAATGAGCGTGGCGGGAATCGCCCTGGATGCCAGCAGCCGCAGCCCGATCGTCCTGCTGCGTGATCCATCCCGCAGCCGCCAGGTGCCGATCTGGATCGATCAGGCCCAGGCCCACAACATCATGGCGGGGCTGAACGATGCTCCCCAGCCCAGGCCCCTCAGCCATGACCTCATGGTCTCCCTGCTGGATGCAGGCGGACTGCGGCTGGAGAGGGTCATCATCCATGCGATCGAGGACAGCACCTTCAGGGCCGTTCTGCGCCTCACCGAGGTGGCGGGCGCCGACGATGACACCCCCGACATCAATGGCGATGCCCCTCAGGACGAGGACGACGCGCTTCTGGAGATCGATGCACGCCCCAGTGATGCCATCGCGCTCGCGATCCGCACCGGCAGCAGCATCTGGATGCTGGAGGAGGTGGTGGCGGAAGCCTCGATTGCTGTGGATGCCGAGGCCGATGCCGAAGATCGTGATGAATTCCGACGCTTCCTCGACCAGATCAGTCCTGCCGCTCTCGTTCGCCATCTGGAATCCCGCAACCCGGGCGAACCAGGGGAGTCCCAGGACGACACACCGACACCTTGACCAGCGCTCTGCCGCGACCCCATCTCCGTCGCGCCTTCGGTGACGGACCTGAAGTGAGTCTGTTCACGCTGGGGACCATGCGCGCCCTGAGCTCCCCGGAGCAGATGCTGAGCGTGCTGCGGGGTGCCCTTGCGGCTGGCATCAACCACCTTGAAACGGCGCCTGCCTACGGTCCGGCGGAGGACTTCCTCGGCCAGGCACTGGCACAGCTGCGGGAGGAACAACGCACACCGAGCGACGGTCACTGGGTGATCACCAGCAAGCTGCTGCCTGGTCAGAGCCTGTCCTCGGGCCGTCAGGCCCTCGAGGCCAGCCTGCATCGGCTGGGGATCAGCCGGCTCGACAACCTCGCGATCCATGGGCTCAACCTGGAGAGCCACCTTGACTGGGCACTCACCGGAGAAGGAGCACAGCTGATCGAGTGGGCACTGGCCAGTGGCAAGGTCGGCCAGGTGGGCTTCAGCAGCCATGGCTCGAATGCCTTGATTGATCGTGCGATCGCCAGTGACCGCTTTCGATTCTGCTGTCTGCATCTGCATCTCCTGGATCCCACCCGGATGCCCCTGGCCCAGCAGGCCCTGCACCGGTCCATGGGGGTTCTGGCGATCTCACCGGCGGACAAGGGCGGTCGCCTGCAGGCACCGAGCGACCTGCTGACGCAGGACTGCAGACCATTCCAACCCCTCCATCTGGCCTATCGCTTTCTTCTGGCGGCTGGCGTGAGCACCCTCAGCGTGGGAGCTCAGAGCGCGTCTGACCTGGATCTCGCCCGATCCCTCGCCAGCAGCGATGGGCCCCTGGATGCACTGGAGCGGTCGACCCTGGATCATCTTCACCAGCAGCGTGCACACCGCCTCGGCATCGATCGATGCGGACAATGCAGAGCCTGTCTTCCCTGTCCGAAACAGGTGCCGATCCCCGATCTGCTGCGCCTGCGCAATCTGGCCCTTGGCCACGATCTGATCGAATTCGCAGGTGAGCGCTACAACCTGATCGGCCGCGCGGGGCATTGGTGGGAGACGGTCGATGCCAGTCATTGCGAACACTGCGGTGACTGCCTACCGCGTTGCCCACACCAGCTTTCCATTCCGGATCTGCTGGCCGACACCCATCGTCTGCTCGCTGCGGCACCGCGTCGAAGGTTATGGGGCTGATGCCTGCCAGAGAGTCTGCAGGCGTTGTGTCTCCGCGGCATCCGCTGGCAGCAGCATCCAGCTGCGCGCCCACACCGATTGGGGTGGGAGCACGAGAGGGCGCAGCCTGACAGGCACCCGACCAAGCGACTGCTCGAGGGCATCGCGGGACAGCGGGGGAATCCAACCCTGCGCCAGCAGCCGCGGAAGCAGCGGTGCCGTCCAGGCCTCCGCCACCCAGGCCTGCGGAATGGGCTCAGCGGTGTCGGCGGGACGCACCAGCAACGTCCAGTGCAGTGGAGCTCCCTGCTCCGGCAACACAGCCATGAGCCGGGGATCGCGCTTCAGAGCGGACATGCAGCGCTGAAGCGGCAGCACCGCCACCCGGGCATCGCCCTGAAGGAGCCAGTTGAGGCCGAAGCGATCATCAAAGCTGAGCGCCGCAGCCCTTAAACGAGACAGGGCATCAGCATCACCGATGTGATCCGCGAGCGAGATCAGCAACCGCGGACTGGCGGGCAACAGCAGCTTGCCCTCGAACGCTGGATCGAGCAGTGCGTTCCAGCCCTTGTCCGTCATCGCGGGGACACTCCCCCCCTCGCGTCGGACCAGCATCACCCAGGGACTGAAGCCCACGGGCAACACCATGCCTTTCCATGGCGATGGCATCTCGGAGAGCAGGCGTTGCCCCTCCGGTCCGAGCCTCTGCTCGAGCGCCGGTGCTGAGATCGACTGGAGCTGTTGAGGCGCGAGCTTGGACAGCCAGCCATCCGTCAGAGCGAGCAGATCCGTGGAAACCGACCATGGGCGTTTGAAAGGCTCCGTGCCGCCGAGGGGGTCGAAGCGCCATGGCGACGGCAGACGGCGACGCCAGAGGGAGGGCAAGGTGTCTGGAGCCGCTCTCAGGGTGGGGATGCCGATGCCTCGACTGCAACCGGCAAGGCCCGCCGCGGCCGTGAGCGCAGCGAGCTGCAGAAAACGACGACGGTGCAACGATTGCAATGAGTGGGCAGCTGCCTTCATGGTCCGAACTTACGGGGCGACCGTGTCAGCACCAGCGGTCAAGAGCAGCTGATCAACCGCCTGGTCACAGGCCTGCACCAGGCGATCGACGGGCACACCTCGCCAGCGGGCGAGCAGTGCCAGACCACCGGCACCCACGCCCTCCTTCACATGGCCCTGTTCAAAGTCGCGCAGACGGGCGTGACGGCTGGCGCTGAACCGCAGATCCGCTGCATAGGCCTGCACAGACACCGAGAAATGCTGCTCAAGGTTTCGGAGCAGCGTGGCCAGAGACGACGCTCCGGCAGAGGCATCCAGGGATTCCGAGGCAAGCCAGGCAGTTGTGCCGAGCAGCACCCGGTCACAGAGATGCTGACGACGGTGCACGGGGACAGCCTGAAGAGCGAGTGCCAGCACGGCAGCCATCTGACTTCCACCGGCGAGCAACACAGGCTGATCCCCGTCGATGAGTCCCGTCAGCAAGCCGGTGGCGAGGGCCTGAAAGGGGTCGCCGACCGCAGCGAGAAGTGTGCCGGCATCGATGCTCCTGTGCAGATCGAGATGGGCCAATCCCTGGGTCACCAGGGCCTGCTTGAGCGCCATCGGAGGGTGCAGCGCACTGCCGCTGACCAGCTCCTTCACCGGCAGTCCCAGTCCTGTCAGCACAGCCAGGGCTGTGGTGGTTCCACCGGGAACACATTCCGCCAGCACCAGCGGCCGACGCAGACGTCGCCCCAGACGGCGGCCACGTCGCAGCAACTGCTGCACCCGGTTGGCACCCATCGCAGCGCCGTTGGAGACACAGCCCGAGGGGCCATGGGCAGGGGCTTCGCAGCGAAGATGGGGGAACTGGGGTGCCAGGGGGAGGCCGAGGGCCGCCACCTGGGGTTTGAGGCCGAGCTGCTGACACATCACCCAGCTGATCAACGCGGGAGACACACCCGCAGGGAGCGGTGGCAGGGAGCGGAGCGGCGGCACTGAAGGCCCCTTCAGCAGCAGTTCCGCATCGGCCAAGGCTGTGGTGCGACGGGCTTCAGGTGTGCAACCGGCCGCAGAGATTCCTGGCCTCTCCGCGGTCAGTGTGGAGGCGAGCACCAGCAGCAGGTCTGGACGGGCACGGCTGGTGTCGCACCACATGCTCCTGAAGCGTGTCGCCGCGGCGGGTGCCGGCGACGTGCAGAGACGACGTCCCGCAGACGTCGGGTCAGAGGGGGTCGAGGGCGACCAGTCCATGCAGCAGGGGTGGCGGTTCCGGAATCGGAGCCTGAAGACGGGGAAAGATCCAGAAGGCCAGAGCGTGCAGAGCCAGCACGTACACCAGCTGCTGGATGAGCACAAGCGCCAGGGCCATCAGCTGCACCATGACCAGATCAGGTGCAAGGGGAAGTTGCAGCAGCTCCAGCAACCTGTCGAGCAGACCGGCACCGGCTCGGGTGATCACCACCCAGAGGTTTTCACCCACCAGCAGAGACAGCGCCAGGACCCTCACCAGGAACCCCGTCGCACCAATGAGCAGGCCGATCCCCCAGCTGAGCCACCAGCTGCGTTGATGCAACCAGCACCATCCCAGCCAGAGCGACAGCAGTCCGTAGGGACACAGCATCAGCGGGCCACGCACTGGACCCATCAGGGCGATCAGCAGAAGGACAGCCACCGCCAGTCCCTCAACCCCCGCCCGAGCACCGCGACGCACTGCGAGCAGCGCCAGCGGCAGAGGTAATGCCAGCCTGAAGAAAGCGCCGCCCACCGGGAGGTAATACAGGGCCAGCCAGATCAGGGCTGCCGCGGCCGCCAGATAGGAGGACTCCATCATCCGCAATGCCTGGCGATGGCTGAGGGATGGTGGCATCAGGAGGCAGGCTTTGGCTCAGGGGTGGATGACCGGTTCAGCTCACTGGACGGGACCTTCTCGATGGTCTCCACCTCGAAGCCGATGCCGGCGCGCCTGAGCGCATCGGTGACGCCTTCCGCCGGCGCAGCTGGATCCGCAGCCGACAGGCGCAGAATGATCCGATAGGGACGGGTTCGATCAGGAGCGGTGGACGCCTCCCCGACCTCTTGAGCAGCCGCTTGTGACGACTGATCCTCAGTCTCGGGCGACGCCTCATCGGTCTCTGACGAAGTGGACGCCACCACCCCATCCTCGGTCTTGAGCTGCCCATCGGCACCGGGAGGAACCGTGCCGGGAACGTCCGATCTGGGAACGTCCGAACCGGGAACCTCCGAGCTCGGAACAGGGGAGGCTGGCGCCGACCGGGACGGGGCATCCTGGGGGTCGAAACTGTCGGACAGCTGCTGACCGAACGGTGTGCTCGCACATGCCTGCAGCACCAGAAGCGGGAGCAGCGCAACCAGGCTGAGAAGGCGGATGCCCATCAGGAATCCGCTGGCCGAATGACACGAACAGCACTGGCCCGCAGGCGACCGGATTTCGTCGTGGCTGGTGGCTTCTTGGCAGCGGGCTTTTTCGCGGCTGGTTTCTTTGCAGCAGGCTTCTTGGCGGCAGGCTTCTTGGCGGCGGTGGCCTTGCGTCCTCCCTTCTTGGTGGCCGCCTTGGCCGCCAGCAACGCGAGGGCCTCCTCGAGGTTGATGTCATCGGCACCCTTTCCCTCTGGAAGCGAGGCGTTGACCTTGCCCTGCTTCACATACAAGCCGTAGGGCCCGTCATACACCTGCACGGTTTCGTCGCTTCCCTCCGGCTTGCCCAGATCCTTGAGCGCCGTGCGGCCACCGCGACCGCGCTTGGGCATCGCCAGCAGTTCGAGTGCGCGCGTGAGTCCGACAGCGAGCACATCGTCATCGCCCTTGAGCGAGCGGTAATCCTTCTCACCTTTGCCCTTGTCCCAGACCACATAGGGCCCGAAACGACCGAGACCGGCCTGCACCTTGCCTCCATCGGGATGCTCACCCAGCAACCGTGGCAGGCGCAACAGACCGAGGGCGTCGTCGAGGCTGAGATCCTCGGGCTTCACGCCCTTCGGCAGCGATGCACGCTTCGGCTTGGGATTCTCGTCGCTGACCTGACCCCGCTGGACATACGGTCCGTACTGACCGAAGAGCAGGTACACCAGATCACCGGTCTCAGGATCTTCACCGAGCGCTTCAGGTCCGTCCGCCTTCTGCTTGAGGATCAACTCGGCCTGGTCATGATCCAGATCCGCAGGGGTGATCTCACGAGGCAAGGTGGCCTTGATCAGCTCCTCCTCGCCGTCATCTCCGACCCGCTTGGCCTCCAGATAAGCCCCGAAACGTCCGATGCGCACAACGCAGGGAAGGCCCTCGAGATCGATGGTTCTGGACGCACCGGGATCGATGTCCCCCTCACGCTGATGAACCTGCGACTCAAGACCGTCGTTGCCTTTGTAGAACCCTTCGAGATAGGGCAACCACTGAACCTTGCCGTGGGAGATCTCGTCGAGGGTGTTCTCCATCCTTGCGGTGAATGACGTGTCCACAAGATCAGGGAAATGCTCTTCGAGCAGCGCGGTCACCGCAAACGCGGTGAAACTCGGGGTGAGGGAGTTGTTCTGAAGGGAGGCATATCCCCGATCCACGATCGTGCCGATGATGGAGGCATAGGTGGAAGGACGTCCGATCCCCTCCTTCTCCAGCATCTTGACCAGAGACGCCTCCGAGAAGCGCGCAGGCGGCTGGGTCTGGTGTCCCAGAGCCTCAACCTCACGAGGGCTTGGGGCATCGCCCACCTTGAGGGAGGGAAGCAGCACCTCCTGCCCCTCAAGCGCTGCATCTGGATCATCACTGCCCTCCACGTAGGCACGGAAGAAACCTGGAAAATCAATGCGTTTTCCATTGGCCCGAAACACGGCCTCGGCTGCGCTGAGATCCACCGACAGCATGGTCAGACGAGCTTCCGCCATCTGACTGGCCACCGTGCGCTTCCAGATCAGCTCGTAGAGCGCAAGATCCCGGCCATCGAGCCCCGTGTCCTTGGGTGCGCGGAAGCTTTCGCCCGCGGGACGAATCGCTTCATGGGCCTCCTGAGCGTTGCGCGACTTGGTGCTGAACTGGCGCGGAGCCTTGCTCAGGTAGTCCTTCCCGTAACGGGATTCCACGCAGCCACGGGCTGCGCTGATGGCCTGGTCTGAGAGATGCACCGAATCGGTGCGCATGTAGGTGATGAAGCCGCGCTCGTAGAGCCCCTGCGCGCAGCGCATCGTCTCCCTTGCTGACAGCCTCAGCTTTCGGTTCGACTCCTGCTGCAGGGTGCTGGTGGTGAAGGGTGGAACGGGGCGTCGGACCGTCGGTTTCTCCTCCACCGAGGTGACATCCCAGGTTGCGACCTTCACCGCTTCAGCAAGGGCACGGGCCTCCTCCTCACTGAGCAGACGAACGTTGCTGCCGTCCTTGAGCCCTCCGGTGCTTTCGTCGAAGTCATTGCCGGTCGCGATGCGTTGCCCTGCGAGGTGGGTGAGCTTCGCCTCGAAGCGGCTCCCGGCCTGTTCCAGAGCTGCCTTGAGATCCCAGTAACTGCCGCTGCGGAAAGCACGACGGGCACGCTCCCGCTGAACGAGCAGGCGAACCGCCACCGATTGCACCCGGCCCGCGGACAAACCCCAGGCAACTTTTTTCCAGAGCAGCGGCGACAGGGTGTACCCCACCAACCGATCGAGAATGCGCCGGGTTTCCTGGGCATGGACCAGCTCCATGTCCAATTCACGGGTCTGCTCCAGGGCCCGGCCGATGGCCTCCTTGGTGATCTCATGGAACACCATGCGCTTCACAGGCACCTTGGGAGCCAGAAGCTGCAGCAGGTGCCAGCTGATGCTCTCGCCCTCGCGGTCTTCATCCGTTGCGAGCAGAAGCTGATCGGCACCCTTGAGAGCGTCCTTCAGCTCCTTGACCGTTTTCTTCTTGTCCTTCGGAACCACGTAGAGCGGTTCAAAATCAGACTCGGTGTTGACGCCGAGATTGGCCCACTTCTGGCCCTTCTGAGCCGCTGGAATCTCACTGGCGTTGTTGGGGAGATCGCGGACATGCCCCATCGACGCCTCGACCCGGAAATCCTTGGGCAGGAATCCACGGATGGTGCGTGCCTTTGTGGGGCTCTCAACGATGACCAGGGTGTGCGCCAAAGGAGGGCAGGTAACCGTCACCCTCTTTATCGCACCGCCGCTCCGCTTGCAGCGAATTGAAGTGGTCCCCATGTCGGAACGGCGGCGCGGCTACAGTCGTCCCAATCGCTTTGCCCTGCACGCGCCATGCCCGAGATGGGTGCCCTGCTTCTGTCCACCCAGGCGTTGGCAGCCCCTGGGGAGCTGCTCAATCTGTCACTGAATGCCAGTGCCGTCGCCCCTGAAGGTGCTGTGCTTCTGGCGATGCTGGCAACGCTTCTGGTCGACCTGGCCGGTGAAAAGGTCTCCGTGCGCTGGGTTCCACCCATCTGTTATGCAGGCCTTGGAAGCGCACTGGTGCTGCTTGCACTGCAGTGGAACGCCCCGCTCGAGACGTCGTTTCTCGGAGCGTTTTTGCCGGACCACCTGGCGATCGCCTTCCGCGCTGTTGTCGCCAGTTCCACCCTGCTCTCGCTGCTGATCAGCTGGCGCTACGCCGAACAGGGGGGCACACCCGTCGGTGAATACGCAGCGATTCTGCTGGCGGCCACGCTTGGGGGGATGCTGCTCTGCGGAGCAACGGATCTGGTCAGCGTGTTCGTTTCTCTCGAAACGCTCTCAGTCGCCAGTTATCTGTTGTCGGGCTACATGAAGCGCGATGCGCGCAGTTCCGAAGCGGCTCTGAAGTATCTGCTGGTGGGCTCCGCTGCAGCAGCAGTGTTCCTCTACGGATCATCGCTCCTGTACGGCCTGAGTGGATCCACCAGCCTTGATGCCATCGGTCAGGCCCTGCTCAGCAGTCCCACACCGCTTGCGGCTCTGGCACTGGTGTTCGTGCTGGCGACCGTTGCGTTCAAGATCGCAGCAGTGCCCTTCCACCAGTGGACGCCCGATGTCTACGAGGGGTCACCGACACCGGTTGTGGCATTCCTGTCCGTCGGCTCAAAGGCCGCCGGTTTTGCCCTGGCGCTGCGACTTCTCGTGGGCTGCTTCGGCAGTTTCGACACGCAGTGGAAGCTTCTGTTCACGGTGCTGGCGGTGCTCAGCATGACCCTGGGCAATGTGGTGGCGCTTGCCCAGACATCCATGAAACGGATGCTGGCCTACAGCTCCATCGGTCAGGCGGGCTTCGTGATGATCGGCCTCGTCTGCGGAACCGAGGACGGTTTTGCCGCGATGGTGCTCTACATGGCGGCCTATCTGTTCATGAATCTGGGGGCCTTCGCCTGCATCATTCTTTTCTCGATCCGCACCGGCAGCGATCGCATCTCCGATTACGCCGGTCTCTACCAGAAGGATCCCCTGATCACCCTGGGCCTCAGCCTCTGTCTGCTGTCACTCGGTGGAATTCCTCCGATGCTCGGATTCTTCGGGAAGATCTATCTGTTCTTCGCCGGCTGGGCTGATCAGCAGTATCTGCTTGTGGTGGTGGGCCTGATCACCTCGGTCGTGTCGATCTACTACTACATCGGCGTGATCAAGATGATGGTGGTCAAGGAACCCCAGGAAGCCTCCGATGCCGTGAAGGCCTATCCCCCCGTGCAGTGGACCACCCTTGGGCTTCCACCCCTTCGCGTCGCTCTGGTGACCTGCGTCGTGATCACCGCTGTCGGCGGCATTCTCTCCAATCCCCTCTTCCAGTGGGCCAGTGATGCGGTGGCGGGAACCCCGCTGCTGCAGCAGGCGATCGCCAGTGTCTCGGGAGCGACTCTTGGCTGATGGGGACGGGCTCATGCGTCCCCCCGTCGCTGAACTGCGCGGGGTCAACAAGGTGTACGGCAGTGGTGCCGGCCTTGTCAGAGCCCTGGATGATCTGGATCTCACCGTCAGCAAGGGCGACTATCTCGCAGTCATGGGCGCCAGTGGCTCGGGGAAGAGCACGGCGATGAACATCCTGGGATGTCTGGATCGTCCCAGCAGCGGCCGCTACCGCCTCAACGGCGAGGCGGTTGAGGACCTCGATGATGATGCGCTGGCGGATCTGCGCAACCAGCAACTGGGGTTCGTGTTCCAGCAATTCCACCTGCTTCCGCACGCCACGGCACTCGAAAACGTGATGTTGCCGATGATCTATGCCGGGCTCCCTCTGCAGCAGCGACGCGACAAGGCCAGCGAGGCACTGGAGCGTGTGGGCCTGGCGGAGCGGATGCAGAACAGACCGAATCAGCTGTCGGGCGGCCAGCAGCAGCGGGTTGCCATTGCAAGGGCCATCATCAACCAGCCAGCACTGCTCCTGGCGGATGAACCGACTGGAGCCCTGGATTCCCACACCACCGAGGATGTGCTGAATCTGTTTGATGCGCTGCATGCGCAGGGCATCACACTGGTGCTGGTCACCCATGAGGACGACGTCGCGGCCCGGGCGGAACGTGTGGCCCATTTCCGGGATGGCCGGGTCGAGCGCTGGTCCAATGAACACAACAGGGGGTCCAAGACGCCCTGACCGCACTGATTAGTCTGGTTCATGAGTGATTCGGCTCGAATGGCGTCTCCAGCCGCACCGAAGACCAGACTTCTGCTGGTCGACGACGAAGCCCGTCTCACGGAGCTGCTGGCCATGGAGCTGGCGGTGGAGGGTTACGAGGTGGACGTGGCCGCAGACGGTGCCACAGGTCTGATCCGTGCCCGCAGTGAACCGGCTCCGGACCTGATCGTTCTGGACTGGAACCTTCCTGATTTCAGTGGTGTGGACATCTGCCAGCGGATTCGCAGCAGCGCCATCACCACGCCGATCCTGATGCTCACCGGCCATGACGACATCGCCGATCGCGTCACAGCGCTGGATGCCGGCGTGGACGACTATCTGATCAAGCCCTTCTCCATCGAAGAGCTGATGGCAAGACTGCGTGCCATGCAACGACGGGCCAGCACCTTTTCAGCGAGCGGTGTGGATGGACAGCAACCGGAAACCCTGCAGGTGGGTGATCTGTCGATGAACACCAGCACACGGGATGTGAGCCGTTCCGGCCGAGGCATCCAGCTCTCGGTGAAGGAATACGAGCTGCTCAATTTCCTGATGCGCGGTCAGGGGAAAGTGCTCGAACGGGCCGACATCATGCGCGGAGTCTGGGGTGAGAACTTCTACGGGGATGACAATCTTCTCGACGTCTACATCCGGTACCTTCGCCAGAAGATCGAGTCAGACGACTTGCCAACCCTGATTCATACCGTCAGAGGTGTGGGCTTCATTCTGCGAAAGGATCCGGAGTCAAGCGCGTCATGAGCGTTGAGGACGCTCGAGGCTGCTCATCAACTGCCCGATGAGCAGGGAGACGGCATCAGCCCCGGTGGCGGTCAGTGGATTGAGATCGAGATCACCCGGATCCATCGCGACCCATCCACCGGCCTGGGGAACGCGCAACTCGAAGTGAAGATGAGGCCCGGTGCTGAGACCGGTGCTCCCCACGCGACCGATCACATCGCCCTGACGCACCGTCTGCCCTGCCTTCACGTAGATCTCTGACAGGTGGCCATAGAGCGTGCGACGACGAGGCTGGTCATGCTCGATCTCCACAGCGATGCCGTAACCACCGGCAAGACCACTGCTGAGCACGGTTCCAGACAATGCAGCCACAACGGGGGTTCCTTCTGGAGCAGCCAGATCCTTGCCGGCGTGCATGAGCCATCTCCCCACGATCGGGTGGACACGCCAGCCGAACTCACTGGTGGTGACCGCCGATCCGATGATGGGAAACAGCAGCTGGCGATTGCCGTTTCCCGCGATCGGGGCAGGGCGGGGAGAGACGGCGAACACCGATTCCAACCGAAAACCTGAGGAGGATCCAGCCAGCAGAGCGCTCACCGGGACGGAGATGGGAGGGAGTGGACGCCCGTCGGCTCCCCGTCGTCCCAGCCCGATGGTTTGATCTCGACCGTTCAGAACAACGCGCGGCGCCAGACGGTTGCCGCGACCACGAACCGCGACACCGCTGCGGCATTCCTGCTGGGAGAGGGCCCCGCTGCGGCAGGCCTTCTGAAATGCAGGTCCGTTGATGGGCCTGGAAAAGTCACCTGTTTCGATCTGCCTGCGCTCACGCGGGGTGATCACCCGGTTCTTCTCCAGGGATTCAAGAGAACGATCAAAGGTCACCGGAGAGGGCAGGGGCACGGCCTCGGGGGACGGAACGGGTCCCTGAAGGGCCGGAAGCGACAACAGAACCGGTGCGGCAAGCCAGCGCAGAATCAACGGATCATGGTGATCTCATCGAACGAGACTTTAGAGATCCCGATCAGGACTATCCGCCCAGCGGGTCCAGCTGATGGTCCGGGTTCCCTGATCCAGGAGCAATCGTCCATCCACTCCGATTCCCCGAACCATCAGGGTCTCACCCGTGATGGGATCGGAGACCGACTCACTCCACAGGCGCTGCTCGGACTGACGAACCACCCCGTGGGGATCAGCAGACAGCTCCCGGGCGCGGTCGAGGGCCCGCAACACGGCACCCTTCCAGAGTCTCAGCCTGCATCGCCCGGGGGGCAGGAGCTCCCTCAGGGCCACGGCACCAGGCGGAACCGGATTGTTCACATTGAGCCCCACACCGATTCTTGCAAGGCGGATGTGATGCCCCCGAAAGACCAGCGCCGGCAGAACACCAGCCAGCTTGCGGGAACCGACGAGCAGATCATTGGGCCATTTGATCGACACCCCCACTCCCCAGGACTCGATCTCCTCAGCGAGGGCAAGGGCCACGGTGAGTCCAAACAAACCTGTTGAACCCCTCTGCTGAGGCCACGGAAGGGCTGCGCTCAGCCAGACCCCTCCGACCGGTGACATCCAGACACGGCCACGCTGACCACGACCGCAAGTCTGATGATCAGCCAGAACCGCCCTAGGGCATCTGCCGCCCCAGGGTGCCTGCGCCAACCAGTGGGAGAGCTCGGTTTCCGTGCTGGCACAAACGCTCAACCGCCTGATCATCCAAGGGCCCTGGCCCTTGCTGCGCAGGTCGTGCATCAATCGACCGTCACCGAGGTGAGGACGGGTCAATGCAGACGCTCCCACCAGGGCTCCAGACGCGCCACGGCCTCCTCGAGCTCATCCGACGGACGCACCAATGCGAGCCGAAGCCAGCCACTGCCTGCGTCACCGAAACCGGAACCTGGCGTCAAGGCAACGCCACAATGGTCCAGCAGCTCAGCTGCGAGCTGCTCATCACTCCAGCCCCGTGCTCGAGCCCATTCCGGTGCAGGCATCCAGAGGTACAGGGCCATCGAAGGCTCCGGCACCGTCCATCCCAGAGATGCCAGGGCCTGGAGCGTGCGATCTCTCCTGGCGCGGTAGGTGGGCAGAAGCTGTGTAGGCCAGTCGGGATGTTGGTCTAGCGCAACCATGGCCCCCCGCTGCAAGGCCCTGCACTGATTGAAATCCACCACGCCCTTGAGCTGGCGCAGGGCTGTGATCAACGGAGCCGCTCCCACCGCGAACGCAAGACGAAATCCACCGAGGCACCAACCCTTGGAGAGCGAGAAGAATTCAATGCCGCGCTCCCGCCAGCCGGAGCAGCGCAGCAGTGATGGAGCATCACCCTCCAGAGCGAGATCCACATAGGGGTTGTCGTGGGCCAGCACGAGATCGTGACGCAGTGCGTGATGCATCGCCTCGTCCAACCAGGACTGTTCTCCCGTGCAGGCCGTGGGGTTGTGCGGAAATCCCAGCACCATCAGCCGCAGCTGCTGCCACTGCACTTCAGACACCATGCCGTAATCGGGCGCCCAGCCCCGTTCAGCCTTCAGGGGCAAGGCATGAATGGCCGCATCCGCCAGTTCAAGTCCACCCCGGTGTGAGGGATAGGACGGATCGAGAATCAGTGCCGACTCCCCTGGGTCGAGAACCGCCAGGGGGAGATGCGCGGTGCCTTCCTGGGATCCGACCAGCAGAAGCACTTCGGTCTCTGGATCGACACCAACGCCGAAGCGCTGCCGGCACCAAGCAGCAGCTGCCTGACGGAACTGGTCCGTGCCTGCATGCAGGCAGTAGGACGCGCTTGACGGCTCTAGCAGCGTCGCCTGCATCGCCTCGACGGCTGCCAACGGGGGGGACAGATCGGTGGAGCCGAGGGACAGGTCGATCAGAGGCTGACCGGCCTGCGCATCCCCCTGCAGATAGGCCGCCTTGCGTCGATCATTGCGATCAAAAACGCCGCTGCCCAACCTGGCGAGTCGTTCAGAGGTGAGCATCCAGCAAAGCCTGGAGTTGAGGGCGGGCAATCGCCCCTTCGTGCCGGGCGATCTCCAATCCTTCCCTGAACAGAATCAGACTTGGGATCCCCTGAACCCGATAGGCGTCACGGGTTGCGGGATTGCCGTCCACCTCCATTGTCCCCACGAGCAACCGCCCCGCATAGGTGTCCGCCGCCCAGTCCATCAGTGGTGCCATCAGCCTGCAGGGCCCGCACCACGGTGCCCAGAAATCGACCAGGACAGCCTCCTGAGCCTTGAGCACCTCCTGATCGAAACCTGCGTCGGTGAACTCGGAAACTGCGTCGGACACTGCACAGGATCGAACTGATTCGATCCTATGAAGCGCACCGATCACATGAGCTCCGCTCAGAGCTTGTCGATGGAGCGGCGCAGCTCCTCGAGGTCGCTGTCTACCTCGGCAACCTTCACCGGTTTGACGGCGTCGGCGCTGTCCTGCTCTGCAGCCGGGAGTGCCACGGCCTCGGGGCCACCGGCAAGCTGCTGGCGCAGGGCGGCGAGCTCATCATCGACGTCATCGCCGCCTTCGAGGGCTGCGAACTGGCTCTCGAGATCAGCACCGGCCAGCTCGGCTGCAGCCTGACTGCTGGCTTCCATCGCCTGAACCTTGTCCTCCATGCGCTCGAAGGCAGCCATGGCGGAATTGCTGCCCATGTTGCCGACAGCGCTCTGCAGCTGCTGCTGAGCCTTGGCCGCCTGGGCCCTGGCCTTGAGCATGTCCTTCTTGGTCTTTGCCTCGGCGATCTTGCCTTCAAGTGCCACCAGGCTCTTCTTGAGGGTCTCGACCTGGGCGTCCTGTCCTTGGACCTGTTTGGAAAGGGAGGCGGAGGTCTCCTGGAAGGTCTTTCGCCTTGTCAGGGCCTCCCGTGCGAGATCCTCCTCGTTTTTCTTGAGAGCAAGCTCGGCCCTCTCGTACCAGGTGCGGGCCTGAGACTCGGCCTGATCCGCCTGATTGCGGAGTCTCTTCTGGCTTGCGATCGCCATGGCGACCGCCTGGCGCAGCTTGACCAGATCCTCCTGCATGTCAGCCACGGACTGATCAAGGATCTTCACGGGATCCTCGGCCTTGCTCACCAGATCATTGACGTTGGCGCGCAGGAGACGGCTGAGCCGGTCGAAGAAACCCATGGATCAGGGCGAGCAGCTGACTGAGGGTAGCGAGCAAATCAACGTCTCCTGCCTATGGTCGCACTGAAGATCGGCAGATGGCCATGGCACGGGCCCCGAAATCGCAGCGACGCCGATTCGGCAACGGCGAGCTGCTGATGCCGCCGGCACCGGCGGCTGCTCAGCCGATCAAAGGATGTCTCGAGGCACTGAAGATCGCCTGGCGTCAGGAGGGATCGCTGGCGGCACTGTGGCAGGACTGGCCGACGCTGGCTGGAGATCCGCTCGCCAGCCACTGCCAACCCCTGGCGCTGCGCAACGGAGTGCTGAGCGTGGGGGCGAGTCATCCGCAGTGGCGTCAGGCCTTGCTTTACAGCAAGCTGCAGCTTCTCGCTTCGATCCGAGCCGCCGGACATCCGGTCCGCGACCTGAGGATCCAGCAACATCATCAGCAGCCGCGTCGGATTGCCTCCGATCCTCTGGACGACTGGAAACGACACCCCAGCCGCATTGATGTGCACGGCATCGCCCCCTGCCCGCGCTGCGGGACACCCTCACCCATGGGTGAAATGGCGCAGTGGGGCCATTGCAGCTTCTGCCGACGCCTCCAGCTGAGTGAGCGCCAGGTGCCGAACAGCGCCGATCAGTAGCGCTCAGGTCTCGGATCCCTCCAGGTGAGATCAACACCTGAGTCCTGCAGCTCACCGGCCCGTTGTTCCAGAGTCGACCGATCCAGTCGCCAGAGCTCGTAGATGCCTGAACTGGCGAGTCGCTGGGGCTTGAGCCCCTGCCAGTGCTCCTGGGCCGCAGTGCGCTTGTCGATGACAACCAGCACCGTGGGTGATGCACCGGCTGCAGTGCGTGGCTTTCCCTCAAACCCCTGGCGCTGCTCCTGGTTCAGACGATCGGCGAGATTCATCAGAGCCGCCCGTGACTGGCCTTCGTAGACAACCACCTGCCCGGTGTAGAAGTGCAGGGAAGGCTTGAGCACCCCGATCATGGCCAGGGGCTCTCCGGGCTGCCGCTGCTTGAGCACCTGCTGCGCCACGGTGCGAACAGGCAGCTGACGCACACGATCGCCGAGCTCAATCATCGGCAGCAGGGCGATCAGCTGAAACACAACCAGCGGCCCCTGCCAGGCAAGCAATCTGCCGGAGACGGGTCTGAGAAGGCTGCAGATGCCGAGGACTGCAGCCAGAACGACGCAGACCGCAGCCCTCAGCACCAAACCGCTCGCCAGCAGTTCCGCAGGCAGGGTTGGCATTTCCGGATCCTGAATCAGAGGAACCCAGAGCGGCGAGGCCCACAGGCCGGCGGCCAGCACGACGGTGAGCAGTGCGGAGCACAGCCATGCGATCAACAGCGCACTGCGGCCCCGCAGAGCTGCTGGACGCGCCGTCAGTGCGATCAGCACAGCAGCGGCGGGTGTTGCTGGCAGCCAGTAGCTGGGAAGTTTGGTCGCCGCGGCCGTGAACAGCAGGAACACCGCCAGGAGCCAGCAGCCGGCGAAGTCGAGCAGACTGTCTCTGGACGGCTTGCGCTGCAGGGCTGAAGCACCGGCGAAACCCGCAGCCACACGCCCCAGCCCAAGCAGCAGGAGGGGGGTGAACGGCAGAGACGCCACCGCCAGAACGGGGAGAAAGAACCACCAGGGCTGAAGGTGGTCATTAACGACGCTGGTGAGCCGCTGAAGGTTGTGATAGCCGAAGAAGCTGTCCCAGAAAGGCTGGCCCTCCACCAGCAGCTCGGCGACGTACCAGGGCAGACTGATCAGGGCGGTGATCAGCAGTCCGCGCAGAGGCCTGAGGGCCCTCCAGAGCGTCACGAGATCACGACGTGTGATGGCGAACAGCACGAGGGTGATGCCCGTCAGCACCACCGCAACCGGCCCTTTGGTGAGCACGGCGAGGGCCAGCAGACTCCATCCCAGCCACCAGCGCTCACCGGATGGAGTGATGTAGCAGCGCCAGTGAGCAAGAAGGCTGAGGGCGAGCGTGCCGCTGAGCAGCGCATCACTCACCGCGGTCCTGGTCCAGATCAGCACGAGGGGAGACAGGCCGAAAGCGAGGGCTGCAGCCAACGCCGTTCGACGGGGGTTGCGGTCATCGGCGGGGGGATGGCGCATCAGGGTGTCGCCCAGCGCGAGCATCGTGAGCACCGAAGCCAGGGCGGATGGCAGCCGTGCCGCCCATGTCCCGAGCGGATCAACCAGCTCCCTGCCGGGCAGGGCATAGCCCACCCCCATCAACCAGTACACGAGAGGGGGTTTGTCGAAACGGGGCAGACCATTCACGCGCGGGGTCAGCCAGTCACCGGTGTCAGCCATGGCGCGCCCAGCGGCTGCGAACAACGGGGGTGTCTCGTCCACCAGCCCGGTGGTGCCCAGCTGCCAGCAGCAGAGCATCAGAGCCAGGGCCAGGATGAGAGCCAGTCCTCTCCTGCGCTGCCTTGCAGTGGGAATGATCGGGTCTGACAAATCCGCTCTCATGGGGCGATGGTGCCATCCGCTGGTGTCAGACCTCGGCGGATCCATGCCTCGACACGGGCTGCAAGGCCCTCCTGACTTGCCCACTGCTCGACCCAGCGACGGCAGGCCTGGCGTTCAATGCCATCGACCCTGCCTGTGGCGCTGATCAGGGCCTCCCGGTCATCAGGTGGCACCAGCCAGCCGGTGATGCCGTTCTGGACGATCTCTCCGGGACCGCCTCTGTCGTAGGCGATCACGGGCACGCCACAGGCCAACGCTTCCACCACCACGTTGCCGTAGGCCTCATTCCATTTCGGGGTGTTCAGCAGGGCCCGACAACCACCGAGCTGCCGTTGCAGTTCCGCGGTGGGCAGGAAACCACACCATTCGATCGTTCCAGAGGGAACTGCACTGGCGACCCTGCTGGCATAGGCATCGTCCCCGACGAGGCCCCAGACCCGAAGGGTTTCGCCGAGGGCAGCCGCCACGGCAGCGGCATCCTCCAGACCTTTCTCCGGAGCCACCCGACCAGCCCATCCCAGCGGGCCATCCGCCGCCGGGTTGAAGTCATAACGGCTGAGGTCGAACCCGTTGCCCACAATCTCAGGGGGCTGCACCAGATCAAAATCACCGGCCTGACGCAGCGTATGGAAGGCCAACCGCCGCTGATCCCAGCGGGACAGATCGGCAACCACGCGATCAATCACCTGGGACACGGAACCCATGCTCACCAGGTGAAAAAGATGGGCATCCACATGGGGAGTCAGCCACAGGGGCAGCCAGTCATATCCGAAATTCACCACCGCATCAGCCTCCCGACCCAGCTCCAGCGCGCGATCCCACAGACGGGGAAGCACCGCATCCACCGGAATCTGCATCGGGTCATCCCGCTGCGCGTGCTGCCAGCTGGGCTGATCCACACCCGGAACGGGATGCAGGGTCACCCTGTCGTCGATCACAGGACTGCGGGAGCCTTCTGGTGCCACGAGATGAATGCGATGCCCCCTCCCCAGAAGACCTTTCAACAGTGAGGAGAGCGTGAGCTCTACCCCCCCACCCTGTCCACTGCCAAGCTGACCGACGGGTGTGCTCACGAGCACCAGGGTCATGGAACGGTCGTTCATGCCTGAAGGTCTCCCGGAGGAGGGATCGATGGGGACAGCCAGGGCTCCCAAAGCCGCTGCCGCTGACTGACCAGCAGCACCGACAGCAGAACCAGGAGCACCGAGAGCCACTGGAGAGGTTCCAGCCGTTCTCCAAGCAGCACTCCCCCCGAGGCGAGTGCGAACACCGGTGTCAGAAATCCAAGTGTGGTGAAGCCGGTCAGATCCTCCCTGTTGGCAAACCAGAAGAACAGGGCATAGGCCAGGGCACTCCCCAGCAGCGAGGCATAGGCCATCTGGACCCAGTCGAGAGTGGTCCAGGGAGGAATCAAGGCTGTGCTGGCGTCCAACCCATGCCAGGCGAGCAGGGGAAGGCCACCCAGCACCATGTGCCACCCGGTGACCGACACCGGATCACTGCCACGACAGGCGTAGCGACTGAGCACCGTTCCGAATGCCATCGCCAGTGCCGCCAGCAGCATCCAGCCCGTCCCCGCCTGCCACCCCTCCTGGAGAGGAGCCACGGCATCGACCTGCAGCCACCAGTGCTGAAGAAGCGGCGATGGCACACCGAGGCAGACGATGCCGGCGAGACCGACCACCAGGCCAATCCAGCCGATCGGATTGATCGATTCAGCGAACAGCCAGCGGGCCAGCAATGCCACAACCAGAGGCTGCGAGTCGATCAGCACGGAGCCGAGGCCCGCTCCGGTGCCCTGCAGTCCCTTGGCGAGAAACCACTGGAACAGGACACCGTCCACCAGGGTGAACAGCAGGAACCAGCCACGATCTCCCGGATCGATGACCAGCGACCGACCGAGGTAGGGAACGGCAACCAGCAGCACAACACCGGCGGGCAGCAGGCGCAGACAGGCAACCAACTCAGCGCCGCCCGACTGCACAAGGGGAGCCATCGCAGCCATCGCGGTGCCCCAGAGCGCAAAGGGCAGCACCATCAGCAGTCCGCGCTGCAGCCTCGTCATGGTTTTGGGGCCGGCAGGGTCCTTTTTAAGATCCGGCGAGTTGAACGGAGGATCATGGCGTGGCTGTGGCGAAGGAAATCCAAACGCCGCATGGCGCGCATCGTGATCGAGGGCCCGATCAGTGGCTCCACACGACGCAGGGTTTTGAAGGCTCTTCGCGAGGTGCAGGAGCGCGAGTTCCCCGCTCTGCTGCTGCGCATCGACAGCCCTGGTGGCACGGTCGGCGACAGCCAGGAGATCCACGCTGCATTGCTGCGCCTGCGGGACAAGGGCTGCAAAGTGGTGGCCAGCTTCGGCAACATCTCGGCCTCTGGCGGGGTGTATGTCGGTGTCGCTGCGGAGTCGATCGTGGCCAATCCAGGCACCATCACGGGGTCGATTGGTGTGATTCTGCGAGGGAACAACCTCTCGGAACTGCTGGCGAAGGTGGGGGTTCGCTTCGAAACCGTGAAGAGCGGTGCCTACAAGGACATCCTCTCGCCGGACCGAGCCCTCAGTCCAGAGGAGCGAGAGCTGCTGCAGAGTCTGATCGACAGCAGTTACGACCAGTTCGTCACCGCCGTGGCCGAGGGCAGAGGGCTGGAGAAGACCCAGGTCCGCACGTTTGCCGACGGACGTGTGTTCAGCGGCGCCCAGGCCAAGGACCTGGGCCTGGTCGATGAACTCGGCGATGAGGAACATGCCCGTCTCGTGGCCGCCCGTCTCGCCGAGCTCGATGAAGCGCGTTGCCGCCCGGTGACGCTGGGCAAACCCCGCAAACGCCTGTTGCAGAACCTGCCTGGATCAAGCCTGATCGGACGGCTGGATCAGCTGATCAGCACCGAGCTGGAGCTGACGGGGCAGCCTCTCTGGATGCACCGTCCATGACGGGCCCTCGTCAACTGCGGGGCCTGAGAGGTGCCACCACCAGCGCTGACAACACGGCTCCCGCTATCAGCGAAGCGGTTGCGGAACTGGTGGATGCACTGATGGAGCAGAACGCTCTGAATCCTGATCAGCTGGTGTCTGTGACGTTCTCCGTCACCGCCGATCTCGATGCCAGCTTTCCTGCCGCTACCGCGCGCCATCGCTCCGGATGGGAGGAGGTGGCGCTGCTCGATGTCCAGCAAATGGCGGTGCAAGGGGATCTGGCCCGCTGTATCCGTCTTCTGGCCCATGTCTGGCTGCCCCAGGAACAACCGCTTCATCACCCCTACCTGCGTGGTGCCTCGCGGCTGCGACCGGACCGATCTGGTCACAACTGACAGATCAGGGGCCGGCCCCCTTTGGCCTGCGTTCGCGCGATTCTCAGGACAATTCGTTCAAGACCCAAGCCATTCGCTCCCCAAACCCTTACTGCCATGGCCTCACAGTTTCCGACGACACACCGACGCAACCTCGGGATCGCTGCCCTGATCACCCTGGGTGCCCTTGGAGGAGCCGCGCTGCAGCCCCTGGCCCCCACGGCGGTGATGGCTCAGAACACACCATCTCTGCTGGAATTTCGCTGGGACGGAAACAACGGGTACAGAAAGCTCTACTTCGTGCAGAGCAGCCAACGCCAGAGGGAGCGCTCCGAGTACTACTTCATGCTGAGGCCGAAGGACCGCAAAACGGCAATTCTCAAGCTGAGCATCACCGTCCCGAGCTACTTCAACACCCGCATCCAACCCGATGCTCTCTCGCTCTGCAAGATGAAGCTCGGTGGGGTGCTGTCCCGCAGCCGCTGCAAGGAGGTTCTTCCGGCGGTGTTTGAAGTGAACGAGAACCAGACAGCGATTGAAGTCTTTCCCGACACGCCGATTCCCACCGGCGGTACCTATGCCGTGGTGATGAATGTGTTCAACCCCAGCCGATCGGGCATGTTCCAGTTCAATGCCCTGGCTCAGGCCCCCGGCGACGTCCCGGTTGCGGGTTATCTCGGAAGCTGGCTGGTGGATATCAACTGAACCCAGACTGATAAACTCGCCCCTTGAGCAAAGGCCGGACGCCGCAACGATCCCATGACGAAACGAACCCTTGGCGGCACCAGCCGCAAGCGCAAGCGCGTCTCCGGTTTCCGTGTGCGCATGCGTTCGCACACGGGTCGCCGTGTCATCCGCAGCCGCCGCAAACGCGGACGTGCGCGCCTGTCTGTCTGATCAATTGTCAACTGCCCCGATGGTCCTGCCGGCCTCCATGCGCCTGCGCGGCCACCGCTGCTTTGATCACCTTCATCGGCGAGGTCAGCGTTATCACGGCACCCTGATGGTGCTGCGCAGGGCTTCTGCAAGACCTGCGCTGCTGAATCAATCCGCCTCCCCATCGGCGCGGCGCTCACCGTCACGATCGCCGGCCTGTCGTGTGGCGGTCGTGATCAGCAGCAAAGTCAGCAAGCGTTCAGTGGTGCGAAACCGGTTGCGACGCACGCTTCACGACCATCTGCGCTGCCGTCTGGAGCATGCTCCTGAGCATGCATCTCAGTGGCTTCTGCTCAGTTTGAAGCCAGGTGCGGACGCAGAGGACCACCTCTTGCTGGAAGAATGCGACAGATTGCTTGTACAGGCGGGCCTGAAGCCATGACCAGCTCCATCCAGGAAGACACGTTCTACGAGGGAGGTCCTGCCAGAGGGGATCTGATCTTCAACATCCTGCTGGGCTTCACCCTGATCGCCCTGCCCTTCACCGTCGGGGCCATCGTGCGAGCCCTCTGGCTTCGCTTCCGCGTCACCAGCCGCCGGATCTCCGTCAGCGGTGGCTGGATGGGCCGCGACCGCAGCCAGGTGGTCTACAGCCAGATCCGAGAGGTGCGCTGTGTGCCTCGCGGCTTCGGTGCCTGGGGTGACATGGTGCTGGTGCTCACCGATGGATCGAGGCTTGAGCTGCGCTCCATGCCACGGTTCAGGGAGATCGAGAGCTACATCGAGGAGCGCATCAAGGCCCGACCCGAATCGAACACCTCAAGCGGTGACACCTCTTCGAGCAAAGGCTTTGCCGCCTGATGCTCCCCATCAGCGCAGCGGCATCGTCGCTGTTGCACACTGGCATCACCTTTCACCACCACGCGGAACGCCATCGTGATCGGTTACATCTCCGACAACCTGCTGCTGCCGATCCTTGATTTCTTCTATGGATTGGTTCCCAGCTACGGACTCGCGATCGTGGCGCTCACGGTGGTGATCCGCCTCGCGCTCTTCCCTCTGAGTGCTGGATCCATCCGCAGCGCCCGTCGCATGCGCATCGCCCAGCCGGTGATGCAGAAGCGTCAGGCTGAAATCAAGGCCCGCTTCGCCAGCAACCCGCAGAAACAGCAGGAGGAGATCGGCAAGCTGATGAAGGAATTCGGCAGCCCCCTGGCGGGATGTCTGCCACTGCTCGTGCAGATGCCGATTCTCTTCGCGCTGTTCGCCACCCTGCGGGGATCACCGTTCGCTGATGTGCCTTACAACCTCAACCTGAAGGTGCTGCCAGCCGAGCAGATTGCCGCGGTTGAACCCAAACCCTTCTCCAGCGCAAGTCACTCGATCTTCGTGACGGAAACCGATCACGTGCCGGTGATCGCCAGCCTTCCCGGAGGAACCAAGCTCGGCGCCGGGGACACAGCTCAGATTCAGCTGCAGACCAAGAGCGGCCAGCCGTTCTCCGATGTCATCAGCGGCATCGACAACGGTCAGTCCTTCCTCCCCGCCTGGACGGTTACCAAGGGTGAGTCGATCGTCTCCGTCAGTGATGACGGCACCATCACCGCTCTGGCCCCGGGTGATGCCACCGTTGAAGGCAAGATCCCCGGCCTTGCCGCCCGCAGCGGATTCCTGTTCATCAAGGCCCTTGGGCAGGTCGGCTTCTACACCGACGGTGCGGTGAACTGGGACATCGCAATCCTCGTGGGCTCCTTCGGGCTCAGCCTGTTCATCTCACAGCTCCTCTCGGGCATGGGGATGCCGGCGAATCCACAGCAATCCACAGCCAACAAGATCACCCCGGTCATGATCACGGGGATGTTCCTGTTTTTCCCGCTGCCGGCAGGTGTTCTTCTCTACATGGTGATCGCCAACATCTTCCAGGCGCTGCAGACCTTTCTGCTCACCCGAGAAGCGCTGCCAGACAACCTTCAGGCCATCCTGGATGAGCAGCTGAAACAGCAGGCGCAGACACCTGCGGCAGCAACGGCTGCCGGTTCACAGGGGGGCCGTCTGCCCTTCGAACCCAAGGGCGGCAACAAATGATCCCCGGCCTTGAGCCGGTACCGCTTAAGGATCTTCAGGCTCTGGGAACCTCCAGGGTCTGGGAAGTTGACGGTCAACTGGATTCAATGCCCAGTCTCACGCCTGTGCGCGGCACAATCAGGGCCGAACATCGCGGCAACCTTCTGGAAGTGGAAGGATCGGTGCACACCATTGTTTGTCTTCGTTGTGATCGATGCCTCGGTCGCTTCAACCAACAGCTGAAGGCTGTGACCAGGGAACTGATTTGGCTGGGAGATGAGCCCAGCGCTGATCTGCTTGCGGACGCCGGCCTGGATCAGGAGTCACCCGATGGCCTGATGGAATGCCTGAATCCTCGCGGTGACTTCGAACCGGAGCGATGGGTGTTCGAACAACTGAGTTTGCAGATGTCCGTGGTCAATCGCTGTGGAGACCATTGCCCAGGGGTGCCCATGCCCGCGGTGGAGGACGCCGGCTCGAATGACGGGCAGGCAGCTGACCCCCGCTGGCAGGCCCTGCGGGACCTTCAGTCCTCGATGCAAGGCAACGGGCTCAACCATGACTGACAACTGGATTGCCCAACTGGATCTGCTGATTCGATCAGGCACGCCGCTGATCTGGATCCGCAGCCATGAGGAGGAGCGGGTGGAGACACTGCTGAGGCAGACCTCCGAGCGGCTACCCGATCGCACGCTCACCTGCTGGGACTTCGTTGGAGGTCTGAGCGGCGCCCTCGGCCAGGAACAGCTCGGCGTTCGGCAGCCGATGGCTGTGTTGCAGTGGCTGCAGGAGCGCTCCCCTTCCACGCCAACCCTGCTGCTGCTCAAGGACGTCCATCGTTTCTGTGACGATCCAGGGATCGCCAGGATGCTGCGCAATCTGGCCAGTCAGCTGCGCACCACGCCACACACCCTGATCGTGACCTGCGGTCAGTGGACACCCCCGGCCGACCTGGATGAAGCGCTCACCCTGATGGACCTTCCCCTGCCGCAGGAACAGGAGCTGCGCACACTGCTCGCCAACATCGCCCGGGCGAGTGGACGCGCGCTGGAACCCGATGTTCTCGAGGAACTGACCCACGCCTGTTGCGGCCTCAGTGAGGCCAAAGTGCGGCATGTGGCCGCCAAGGCGCTTGCCCAGCGAGGCTCGCTCAGCCTGGATGATCTGGCGGATGTTCTGGAGGAGAAGCGACTGTCCCTTGCGCGCAGTGAAGTGCTGGAGTTTTGCCAGACAGACGCCACACCCGGAGACATCGGTGGACTTGAGACGCTGAAACACTGGCTTGATCAGCGTCACCGGGCCTTCAACGACGATGCGCGCCGCTTCGGGCTGCCCCTCCCCAGGGGTGTGCTGCTCGTTGGCCCCCAGGGCACCGGCAAATCACTCACGGCTCGGGCCATCGCGCACAGTTGGTCGATGCCGCTGCTGCGTCTGGATGTGGGACGCCTGTTCTCCGGACTTGTGGGAGCGAGTGAGGCGCGCACCCGGGACATGATCCAACGGGCTGAGGCGATGGCGCCATGCGTGCTCTGGATCGATGAGATCGACAAGGGATTTGGCAATGACAGCCGCAGTGATGGAGGCACCAGTCAGAGGGTTCTGGCAACCGTGCTCACCTGGATGGCGGAGAAACGTTCAGCGGTGTTCGTCGTCGCCACAGCGAACGGCGTGGAGCGTCTCCCCGCTGAACTGCTGCGCAAGGGCCGCTTCGACGAGATCTTCCTGCTGGATCTGCCATCGCGCGATGAACGCATGAGCATCCTGAGCCTGCACCTGCAACGGCGGCGTCCTGGACTCAACCTGCCCGTCTCCACGGTGGTGGACAGAACCGACGGCTACTCAGGCGCAGAGCTGGAGCAGGTGGTGATTGAAGCCATGCACCTGGCCTTCGCCGAGAGCAGGGAGCTGACGGAAAGCGATCTGATCCTGGCCGCTGCACAGCTGGTGCCCCTCTCACGCACCGCGCGGGAGCAGATGGAGAGCCTGAAGCAGTGGGCAAGCGCCGGACGGGCGAGGCCCGCCTCATTGCGAGCCGTAACGAACCCTGACACGGCGTAACAATCCACCGCCTTTGACCAGGACGACTGCGCTGGGGGTCCGTAGGTTCCGTGAACCACCGAAACACCGGACGTGAATCGTTCCTCCGACATCACAACGCAACTGGCAGCTGCCTGCCTCGGCGCAGGGGTGATCACCACGGTGGCCGTCGCTCAGGGCCAGAACCCGTTCACTGCACTGGGTATCACCTTGTTTTCGGCCGTTGCCGCTGTGATGGTGGGTCAGGTTCTCTGACTGGCAGGAGAGGGCAGTCAGCGGACGCTTAGGCTGCCGGCGCCGTCGTCGGAATCCCTGTGCTCGATCAGCGTCTGGTGCGAGAGAACCCTGAGCTGATTGCTGCTCAGCTGGCTCGTCGGGGCATGAAGGTTGACTTCAGCGCCCTGCAATCGATCGCTCAGCAGCTGAGGGATCTCGAAGAGCAGCGAAGCACCCTCCAGGCCGAAGGCAACCGCATCGGCAAAGAGGTTGGCCAGAGGATCAAGAGCGGTTCGGATCCCAAGGGCGCAGAGGTCGCTGAACTGCGTCAGCGCGGCAATGCCATCAAGCAGAAGGTGTCCGTCCTCGAGGACGAGGAGAAGCACATCGCCTCACAGCTGAGGACGACGCTGCTCACCTTCCCCAACCTGCCCTCGGCAGACAGCCCTGACGGCAGGGATGAAAACGACAATGTGGAGGTGCGGCGCTGGGGCACTCCCCGCGAGCAGACCGATCTGGAGGAGCATTGGGCCATCGCCGACCGGCTGGGGCTGCTCGACAGCGAGCGGTCCGTTCGCATCGCCCAGAGCCGGTTCGTGACCCTGTTCGGCCAGGGAGCCCGACTGGAGCGAGCGCTGATCAACTTCATGCTGGATCTGCACACCTCCAAGGGATATCGAGAGGTGCTCCCACCGGTGCTGGTCAACAGCGCAAGCCTCACGGGATCTGGCCAGCTGCCGAAATTCGCCGAGGAGAGCTTTCGTTGCGCGGAGGACGACCTGTGGCTCACACCCACCGCGGAGGTGCCGCTCACATCGCTGCACCGTGATGAAATCATCCCTGCAGACCAGCTGCCTCTGAAGTACGTCGCTTACAGCCCATGCTTCCGTCGAGAAGCGGGTAGCTATGGCCGTGACACCCGTGGCCTGATCCGACTGCATCAGTTCAACAAGGTGGAGCTCTACTGGTTCGTTGAGCCAGACCAGTCGGCGGAAGCCCATGCCCAGATCACCGCGGATGCCGAAGCGGTGCTGCAGGCTCTGGAACTGCCCTACCGCGTGCTGGAACTCTGCACGGGAGACCTGGGATTCTCAGCGTCCCGCACCTACGACCTGGAGGTCTGGCTCGCTGGAGCGGGTGCCTACCGGGAAATCTCCAGTTGCAGCGTGTGTGGGGATTTTCAGGCGCGTCGATCCGCGATTCGCACCAAGGAAGGAAAAGCCACCCGCCTGGTTCACACGCTCAATGGCAGTGGTCTGGCCATCGGCCGAACGATGGCCGCGATACTTGAACACGGCCAGCAGGCAGACGGGAGCGTGGTTCTGCCTCAGGCTCTGGTGCCTTACTTCGGTGGGGACCGGATCCAGCCAGAATGACCGAACTCATGCGTTAGCTATGAACGTTCTGGCCTCACTGCTGGCTCTGGGGCTGTTGATTGTCATTCATGAGGCTGGCCATTTTTTCGCTGCCCGACTGCAGGGCATTCGCGTCAACGGGTTTTCCGTTGGCTTCGGGCCAGCCGTTCTCAAAACCGAGCGCGACGGTGTCACCTATGCGCTTCGCCTGCTCCCCCTCGGTGGCTTTGTGTCCTTCCCGGATGATGACGAGGACAGCGACATTCCTCCCGACGACCCGGATCTGCTGCGCAACAGACCGATCCCCCAGCAGGTGCTGGTGATCAGTGCCGGCGTGCTGGCCAACCTTCTGCTGGCCTGGTTGGTGCTTGTGGGGCACACCGCTTCAGCGGGAGTCCCGGGAGAACCTGGGCAGGGTGTGATGGTGATGAGTGTGCAGGGAGGGGAACCGGCGGCTCTGTCGGGTCTGAAGCCGGGCGATCGCATTCTCTCGATCGACAGCATCGATCTCGGTCGTGGAGACTCAGCCGTACGAGCGGCCGTCGATCCGATCCGCGACAGTCCGGGCCGACCACTCACGCTTCAGGTGTTGCGTGATGACGAGGTCAGACCGATGACCCTCACCCCTGCAGATCTGGGGGGGGTCGGTCGCATCGGCGCCCAGCTGCAGGAAGTGGTGAGCGGCGAAAGCAGGCCTGTCCACTCGCCGCTTGAGGCGGTGCAGGTGTCAAGTCAGCAGTTCAGCGGGCTGCTCAGTCGCACGGTGGCCGGGTATGCGGGGCTGTTCACGAATTTCGGCGCCACCGCCCAGCAGGTCTCCGGTCCCGTGAAGATCGTGGAGATGGGTGCTCAGCTCTCCAGCCAGGGAGGGGCGGGACTGGCCCTGTTTCTGGCTCTGATCTCCATCAATCTGGCGGTCCTCAACTCGCTGCCGCTGCCGCTGCTGGACGGCGGACAACTGGTGTTTCTGTTGCTGGAGGGACTGCGCGGACGCCCGCTGCCGGAACGGTTTCAGCTGGCGGTGATGCAATCAAGTCTGCTGCTCGTTCTTGGCCTGAGTGTGCTTCTGATCGTGCGAGACACCAGCCAGCTGCCCGTTGTGCGTCAGTTGATGGGTCAGTGAAAGGGTAAAATTGCAAACTGAACTGCGTTTTTTCAACCGCTGCATGGCCAAGAAGTCGATGATTGCCCGCGATGCGAAGCGCAAGAAGATGGTTGAGCGCTTCGCCGCCAAGCGCACTGCTCTGATGGCCGCCTTCAATGCAGCGCAAGATCCGATGGAGCGCCTCGAGATCCATCGCAAAATCCAGGCCCTGCCGAGAAACAGTGCACCATCCCGCATGCGCAACCGCTGCTGGGCCACTGGAAAGCCCAGGGGTGTCTACCGCGATTTCGGGCTTTGCAGAAATCAGCTGCGTGAACGGGCTCACAAGGGTGAACTGCCTGGAGTGGTGAAGTCCAGCTGGTGATCCTGTTCGCCTGCTGAGGGCCAACGCATCGGAGGGAGGTGAGGGATCACCTCCTTTTTTTTGTGGCTGACTGTCGTGAGCGACCCACCCGGCACCAAATTGAATGCGTTGGAATTGCGGTTCAATCCATTGAAGTGCCAGAATCTGACTTGACAGAAAGACATAAACAACAGTGCAAGGTCAGACACAGTCGATCTCCTTTGACGGTCGGGAGATTCGACTGACCACAGGCAGATACGCCCCCCAGGCCGGTGGCTCCGTGATGATCGAATGCGGAGACACGTCGGTGCTGGTCACAGCAACACGCTCATCAGGTCGTGAAGGCGTCGACTTCCTTCCCCTGATCTGCGATTACGAGGAACGCCTCTACGCAGCAGGTCGCATACCCGGAAGCTTCATGCGCCGTGAGGGCAGGCCACCGGAGAGAGCAACACTGATCAGCCGCCTGATCGACCGCCCGATGCGGCCACTGTTCCCCAGCTGGCTGAGGGATGACCTGCAGATCGTGGCCACCTGCATGTCCCTCGATGAGCGCGTCCCGGCTGATGTGCTGTCGGTGACGGGAGCCTCTCTGGCAACGCTGCTGGCGGGGATCCCGTTTCATGGTCCGATGGCCGCCGTGCGCGTCGGACTGCTTGGCGACGACTTCGTGCTGAACCCGAGCTACCGGGAAATCGAGCGTGGAGATCTGGATCTGGTGGTGGCTGGCACCCCAGAAGGCGTGGTGATGGTCGAAGCCGGAGCCAATCAGCTTCCAGAACAGGACGTCATCGAAGCGATCGACTTCGGTTACGAAGCCGTCTGTGAGCTGATCAAGGCGCAACAGGCGATCCTCAAGGATGCGGGGATCGAACAGGTCATCCCCGAGGATCCGGCTGAGGACGCAACATTGCCGGCCTATCTGGAAAAATCCTGCAGCAAGGCCATCGGCGAGGTGCTCGGTCAGTTCGACCAGAGCAAGGCTGAGCGCGATGAAAAACTGGATGCCATCCGCAGCAAAGCCGCCGAAACGATTGACGGTTTGAAGGAGTCGGATGCCGTCCGCGTGTTGGTGTCTGCCAACAGCAAGGCGCTTCCCAATTCCTTCAAGGCCCTCACCAAGAAGCTGATGCGTCAGCAAATTGTGAAGGACGGCAGACGAGTGGATGGCCGGGGACTTGATCAGGTGCGTCCGATCAGCGCCGCCGCAGGCGTGCTGCCCAAGCGGGTGCATGGTTCAGGCCTCTTCCAGAGAGGTCTCACTCAGGTGCTGTCCACAGCAACGCTGGGAACTCCCAGTGACGCACAGGAGATGGACGATCTGAACCCCAACACCGAGAAGACCTACCTCCATCACTACAACTTCCCCCCCTACTCGGTCGGCGAGACCCGTCCGATGCGATCCCCTGGGCGCCGGGAAATCGGCCATGGTGCCCTGGCCGAGCGGGCGATCTTGCCCGTCCTTCCCGCCAAGGACACCTTTCCCTATGTGGTGCGTGTGGTGAGCGAAGTGCTCAGCTCCAATGGCTCCACCTCCATGGGGTCGGTCTGCGGCAGCACGCTGGCGCTCATGGATGCAGGCGTGCCACTCAAAGCCCCTGTCAGTGGTGCCGCAATGGGACTGATCAAGGAGGGCAAGGAGGTGCGGATCCTCACCGATATCCAGGGAATCGAGGACTTTCTCGGGGACATGGACTTCAAGGTGGCCGGCACCGACAAGGGCATCACAGCCCTGCAGATGGACATGAAGATCACCGGCCTGGCGATCAACACGGTTGCTGAAGCGATCAATCAGGCCCGTCCGGCTCGGCTCCACATCCTTGAAAAGATGCTTGAGGCGATCGACACACCACGCGATGGCATGTCACCCCATGCCCCGCGCCTGCTCAGCTTCCGCATTGATCCTGAACTGATCGGCACGGTGATCGGGCCCGGAGGCCGCACGATCAAGGGAATCACCGAACGTACGAACACCAAGATCGACATCGAAGACAGCGGCATCGTCACCATCGCCTCCCACGATGGTGCTGCGGCTGATGAGGCCCAGAAGATCATCGAAGGGCTCACCCGCAAGGTGAATGAGGGCGAGATGTTCAGCGGTTCAATCACCAGGATCATCCCGATCGGTGCGTTCGTGGAGATCCTGCCTGGCAAGGAGGGCATGATCCACATTTCCCAGTTGTCCGAGGCCAGGGTTGAAAAGGTTGAAGACGTGGTGAAAGTTGGCGACGAGGTCACCGTGCGTGTGCGCGAAATCGACAACCGGGGCCGAATCAATCTCACTCTCCGCGGTGTTCCTCAGAACGGAGAGGACACCGAACCCGAGCCTGCACCGACTCCAGTGGCACCTCTCTCCTGAGTGGTGCTCAGTCAGACCTGAAAGTCCGGATCAATCATTCCCATTGCCCGTGCTGCCTGCTTCTCAAGCACAGCATGGGCTTTTCCATGGCTTGCAATCAGGCAACCCGCCTGACGAACATCGCCGGTGTTGTAGAGAAGCGGCTGACCATCGGCATGGGTGAAGGCACCACCGGCAGCCAGCAGCACCGCTTCTGGGGCAGCCATGTCCCAGTCCTTCGGGGCACTCTGTCCGGACAGCGAGATGTAGAGATCGGTCTCCCCTCGGAGAATCGTCGCCACCTTGCAGCCAACACTGCCGACAGCCTTCGAACCTCCCAGGGGAAGAGCATCAATCAGTCGTTCAAGGCGATCATCACGGTGGCTGCGGCTCGCGACCAGGATCAGCTCGCCCTCTGCACTGCGCTCACTGAAACGCACTGGGCTGCGATCACCTGAGCGATTTTCAGACCAGCTCCCGGTGCCCACAACACCGAACCAAAGCTCATCGGCTTCCGGCAGCAGCACCACACCGAGCACAGGTCGCTGTCCCTTCACCAGCGCCAGATGAACCGCATATTCACCGGTGCCCTGCAGAAAATCTTTGGTTCCGTCGAGAGGGTCAAGAATCCAGAGCCACTCTGCAGGCAGTGGCTCTCCGGCGGTGAGCTGCTCCTTGGCGGTCTCCTCACTCAGCAAGGTCCATCCGGCATCTGGAAACGCGGAACG